>Ga0207127_10009_pt1 | contig 43994 bp, 46 predicted proteins | sample Alteio_BWMinHeat_17_FD_153574 | JGI IMG/M metagenome (GOLD analysis project Ga0207127, IMG submission 153574) | Enriched cells from forest soil in Barre Woods Harvard Forest LTER site, Petersham, Massachusetts, United States -... | ecosystem: Environmental > Terrestrial > Soil > Temperate forest >...
GTCATTCCTGTTGAAAAAGAAGTTTCAAACCGATTTCCTCTTTTAACCGTTTTGGGGGTCATTACCTTAGTAGGAGCCTTATTTCTTTCCTTGGCTGCCCATCAAATTTTACCTCATGGAGTCAATGCTTTAAGCAACCTAGGCGGGCGGATCGCTGTATATTGTACAGCTGCCTTTGCTTTTGCTCTTATTGTGATTGGAAGCGTAAAAACTCATCTTAACAAGCAGCACAACACTAAAATTAAAGGTATCGAGGAAGAGAACAACCGCATTCTATGCGCAAGAAATAGTTTCGTAACTGCCGTAGACGAACGGATAGACGACTTTTGCCGTGAAATATTACAAAAAAATGAAGTCATGATGGCAGCTGACCGTAATGGCCCAGGACATTTTATTTATTATAGAGGACCTGGTGAAGGGGCTGCAGGCAGTCGCCCTTCATCCTACAATTATCTATTCGGCCCTATTTCTGCATCAAAGGCCTTTGATGAGTGGAAGTCGAAAAAACCAACAGAGAGGGAGAGCTCCATTTTCCTTACACCTGAGATGATAGAGGTGCGTATTCAGGAACATGAAGCTAGGGTTGCACAAGCGCAGACAAGAGAGCCACAATAGGGAGACAGCTGATGAGTTCTGTTAACTTTCAAACATGTAAACCAGAAAAAGTTCTACCTCTCCTTCCAGAAAGATTAAGAGTCTCACAAACTGCAGGAGCAGAGACGACTAAGAACTGGTTTCCCATGCTTATTGCCGCAGGAGCTATTGCAGCCCTCGCGGCTCTATTTCTCTCCTTGGCAGCTCATCAGATTTTACCTTCTGGCATGAATGCTATGAGTAGCTTAGGCGGACAAATAACAGGTTATGGAGTAGGTGTTCTTGGTATTATTCTCATCGTTGTCGGAAGTATCAAATCTTACCCTCAAATTGAAAGCAAAAAAGCTGATCCAAACGTAATAAATTATTACTTTCCACAAGCCTTAAAAGACAATGAAATCCTGGTGGTCGATGAAGGAACTGCGCTGAGAATTTGTTACAGAGGAAAGGGTGATGACTTTGAGAACCCTCATTTCATTCCAAAAGATCACTTTTTACCCTACCAAGGTGATCCTCAAGCAGCCTTTAAGGGATGGATGGCTACTATCCCGCAGGCTTACTCTCCTGTTAGAGACAATTCAACATGCATTGACCCTGCAACTCTGTGTGAACGTGTAAAGGATCTCGAGAAGAAGTATCAAGAAGTTCTGAAGAATAGCGGTAAGTGTCGAGACGGCTGTGTGGCGATAAGAGAACGACTTCTACTATCTCAAAAATCGGTATAATTTTCTAACATTGACGCGATGTGTGAGTTTTTCTAACACACCTAACACAGCAACCACAACTGAGGCAAAGTCTTTGGCTGCAAACGCCAAAAAACATGATTTAGGGGATGTGCCTGATATACATGATAAAAAAATAGGCGTTTTAAATCTGAATCTTGCTCTTTCTTCATCATGCATATCAGGCATATCCCCCAGATCATGTTTTTTCGTTCAGGTCACTTAGGCGTTGAGCGCTTAAGCCTGTTCTGTTGCTATTCAAAAAAATATCTCAATTTTTCATGTGCGGTTTTCCGCTAGGAAAACTCGCACATCGCGTAACATTGATAAATCCACTGTCATTCCGGGCAGCATGGGAGCAACTGCTGACGTAACTCCTTCAAGGCCTTAGGCGAAAAGTGATAGGCGAGCGTTAGTTTTTCAGCGACATGTAAATAATCCCACGCAGCTGCATAATGATGTCGCTCCCCCTGCAAAACAGCCAAATAGTACTCAATAGTGGGATGCGTAGGATCAATCGCATGAAACTTTTCCAAAACCTGCAGCGCCTCTTTGGGCCTGCGCATCTGCACCCAGGTGACCGCTAGATGCTCCAACCCCTCTCGAAACTCGGGATATCTTTTCACCACCCGTTGCAAGCGCTTCTGTTTTTTTAAAACAGACTCCAGTGTCTCATCCACCATCATAAAAACAGCCTTCAGCCCCTCTTCATCTACTTTCTGATTAAAATAATCCTCCACCATAGTGTCTTTCTTAATCGACCCCACCGCAGGCTCAAGTGGAATTTTCCGCAAAAAGGCTTCTCCCTCTTCTTTCTTACCCGTAAAAAGATAACAAAAACCCAAAAGCTCTTTAACGAGAATCTCTTCTGGCAAGTAGAGGAAAGCTTTTTGATAAGAAGCGATCGCTTTCTCATATTCTTCATTTTGAAGGTGCAAAGAGCCTTCGTTCACATGAGTAAAGCCCACCACTTCCTTGATTCCTCTCACAGGAAGGTAATAGGTATTCATATTCAAGTAGTGCTCTGTAGGCAGGTCGATCCCTCTGGCTGTGGTTTCGATATTGACACACGTTTCCCCTTCCCGATAACGCACGTAAATATGGCCCGGAGGAGTGATCGCTTCCAAAGGCAGGTCTATTCTTTGCGCCACTGCCAAATAGAGGGCCGCCACACCCAAGCAAACCCCCAAATGATTATCCATCACGGAAGGGAGAAAGGTGTAGAGATCGATATCTTTGGCGTAGATGGAATGCGGAGGAAATCGAAAGCCCATCTCTTCAAAAATCAAGCGGTTGGTGGCTACAATCTTATCCATCGGTGTAGGATGTTCTGGAAGATACGCCAAAATCTCGAGAGCCATCAGATCCAAAAGAGCGGAATATTCACGCGCTTGTCTCTCTGCACCCTCTCTTTCCCCCAACTGCGAGAACAAAAGGGCTTTCCCTAAATCTATTTCCTCAGGAGGAAGCGCTAAAACTTCCGCTTCACTTTTAGCAAAATAGCCCTTGAGCCTCCGATTGGGCAAATGATAAGCTAACTTCTCTACGAGCTGAAGCCCCTCTTGTGTAAAACAAGCTCCTTGTAGATGCGTGAATTGAGGGGCTAAGAGTTCAATAGAAATAGACTCTTCCACACCTAACAATTTCTTCAGACGTTGAAGCGCCTTTTTACCCTCTACGCTTTCTGGATAAAGATCATAGAAGGCAAAGCCTTGCGGAATCGAGGCAGGATCTAAACGATTCCAAAGATTTTTAATTTCATAAGCTTCTCTTGCAAAGCAGCTTGTGAAAATGAAGAGAAATAAAAGAACTAATTTTGACATGCTCTTGCCTTATCTACAAAAAAGGAGAAGAGTTTCTGCATATCAGGATGCTTTTCTGCCATCATTTCAGGGTGCCATTGCACGCCTAACACAAAGGAGGGATCCATTCTTTCAATGCCTTCCACCACTCCATCTTTTGAAAGAGCGTTGATGCAAAAACCGGGCGCAACTTTTTTAACAGACTGATGATGAAAGCTATTGGTCATAAGAGTCGGTTTATTCACAATAGAAAAAAGAAGTGAGTTTGGCGTCACATCGACTACATGTGAGGCTTCATCTTTTTTTAGTTGTTGTGAATGAGGAAGTCCATTTAGAAGATCTGTGGGAAGGTCTTGGTAGAGCGAGCCTCCGAAGGCGACGTTGATGAGTTGAAGCCCTCTGCAAATGCCGAAGATAGGTTTGCCTAGAGTAAAGGCGTGTTTGGCAGCGACCATTTCAAAGAGATCTCTTTCATGGGAGACGCTATTGAGAAAGGCTGAAGGCTCTTCTTGGTAATGGTCAGGATGGACATCATGCGCGCCACCAGAAAAAATCAGCCCATCGACATGTTCGACCTGCTTGCAGATGATTTCGGCATCAGAGATCATAGGGATCATGAAGGGCACGCCACCTGCGCGCACGATGCTTTTTACATAATCCTCGCTGACAAAAAGGCGCGAAGTTCCCGCAAAAAGCCCATCTTCCAGCGTATAATAATTGGTCAAGATACCAATGAGAGGTCTTTGTCGCATAGATTTAGAGTATCACTCGCTCTATATTTCAGTCACTAGGCTCAGAAATCAAAATTAAGATTGCCTTTAAAAAAAGCTGTTCTATAATCACTCAAAAACATTTAACCAGGAGAGGTTATGAAGAAAACACTTTATGCTATCTTATCAATTCTTATGTTATTTTTTTGCACAACTGGCTTCGCCAAAATTCCCATTTTCCCCGACCAAGTCGTCTTGTCAGATGGAGCCATTTTTCTGAATGTTGAAGGAGAATTGTTGCAAATAGCAGGAATCGTTGAAGAGGAAGGGAATTTATATGCGATTCCTAAGCCTAATGCCTGGAGATGTAATAATTGTCATTGGTATAATTTTTACGGAATAAGCACTTGCATCAGGTGTGGAGAATCAAGAGAAGACACTGGAAGTTAACTATGTACAGAACCGTTCTTGCGTTGTTTATTTTTTGCATAGCGCCTCTACCTGCCCAGAGCCTGGATGTGTTAAAAAAAATGACCTCGCAAGAACAGTTTTATTTAAAAAATTTTTTTAGAAAGACGGTCTGTAAGGACCACTGGGGATATGCTCTTTTTTTTGATAAACCTGCTTCTTTGGCTGGTTTTTTTCTAAAGTGCCCTTCTCAAGATATCTCTAATCCTTACAGCAATAGGTTGATGAAAAAAGGATGGCATGTTTGGAGAAAATATTGCTCCGATTTTTCTACTGAGCATTTTATTATCTGTGAAGAGGTGGATCCTTCCGAAGAAATTCCTCCAGTAGACATTATTTGTAAAATCTACCTAATTAATAAGTCCGCTTTTCTCCACGTCCTCTATGAGAACTTGGATCTTTTTAAGTCCAGACTTGGAGACGATTTTTCTCCAGAAAAACTCCTTTTAACCATCGAACACACCAAGACACTCACCCCACACCTCAATTACGATGAGGGATTATTAGGAGTTGTACTCGGCTTTGAAGTAGAATCCGCTCTTCTTTTTGGTAAAAGAACCTCCTCTCAAGTTCTCCTACACAACCCTTTGTTACAACGCGTCTGTTCTACGCAACCTCCTCACTACAAAATCTATCCGGTTGCATTTACGGGTAATCCTGAGTCACCCCAAGTCCAAAAACTGCTAGACAAGTATTCTTACCAAACTCCTTTTATTGAAAAAGTAGTTCGAAATAAACAGTTTCTAGAGCTTGTATTAGAACGCTTTGGTTAATCACTCACCCTACGCGAATGATGCTGCGGAATTTTATTCATCCCATTCAATGCCGCAATGCGATACCCCTCCGCAAAAGTGGGGTAATTGAAAATCTGATCCACAAAGTAGTCAATCGTGGCGTGAAAACTCATCGCCACCTGCCCAATATGAATCAGCTCCGTTGCACTTCTTCCCACAATATGCACCCCTAAAATCTCTCCCGTTTCTTTATGAAAAAGAATTTTAAAAAGACCCACATCATTACTGCCCGTGATATGGCTTCTGGCAATCTCATAGTAGTAGGCTCTTCCCACTTCATAATGGAACCCTTTCTCTTGCAGCTCCTCCTCTGTATAGCCGCAGTAGGAGATCTCAGGAATTGTATAGATCCCAATAGGAAAAAAAGAGGGAAAAGAGTGCATGGTTGCCTGAAAGGCGTGTCTGGCAGAGAGTCTTCCCTGCTCCATACTTGTCGAGGCAAGCGCAGGAAACCCAATCACATCTCCTGCTGCATAAATATGTGGCTGCGCCGTCTGAAAATGTTCATTAACGTGGATATATCCCCGTTCACTGAGATGCAGGCCTGCATTTTCTAGATGTAACCCCTGGACATTTGCCTCCCTACCAAGAGCATAGAGCACAAGATCTGCTTCATAAGAAGAGCCATCTTGGCAATAAACAATGCCACGGTTTCCCTTTCTTTCCACACGGCTTAGCACCTTGCGAGGCTCTACCACAAGCCCCCCATCTTTTAGAGCCGACTGTAGATGCATGCCAATTTCACTATCCAACTCAGGCAGAAGGCGATCCTTTTTATCTAAAACAGTGACCTTTGTCCCCATGACCGTAAAGAAACTCGCATATTCAGCACCTACAATGCCTCCTCCCAGCACTACCATGGTCTTAGGAGCATGGTCAATGGAGATCAGACGCGTCGAATCCACAATCACTTCAGCATCAAAAGGGACATGTAAAGGATTACGCGGAATAGAGCCTGTAGCAATCAGCACAAAAGATGCTTTCACGCGTGAGAGAATATGACATCTGTCATCTACAATATTCAGTGTATAAGGGTCTACAAATTGGGCGCTTCCTTGAAGAAATTGGATGTGGTTGCGTTTAAATTGACGCAGTAAAATCGCCCGTTCACCCTCCAAAACAGTTTGCAAGCGGTAGTTGAGGTCAATAAAAGCCACTTGTTGGATATAACTGGGACCATAAAAAGTTCTTTCATGGTAACGACTCAAATCAAGGATAGCTTCTCGCAAGGCTTTGGAAGGGATCGTTCCCGAGTTTAAGCACGCACCCCCAGGAATATAATTTTCAATCAGAGCCACACTTTTGCCCAGCTTGGCGGCTTGGATAGCAGCCTTCTGGCCGGCAGGTCCAGAGCCAATCACCGCAAAATCGACAATTATTTCTTCTCGGACTTCTTGCTCTGGCATGTCGTACCCTCAGACTCGCTAGTCGAGAAGCAATTAGCGTACCAACTTCCTTTATTTCAAATTTTTTCTTTATCAAAAAAAAGCGATTGATTCTAATCCAAAAATCGCTATAATCATCCCCTTATTTTCTTCACACGAGGCATCTATGTCTAAAGTCTGTCAACTCACCGGAAAAAAACCCATGCGAGGGTACAAATATACCATCCGCGGGATTGCCAAAAAAAAGAAGGGGATCGGTCTAAAAATCACTGGAAAAACCAAGCGAAGATTCAGGCCTAATCTCGTCGAAAAAAGATTTTGGTTTGCTGAAGAAAACAGGTTTATCACTCTACGTATCTGCACATCAGCCATGCGCACCATTGATAAAAATGGGCTCTCAAGTGCCGTGCGTACTCTGCGCAAGCAAGGTCAGCAAGTATAAGTTTTTTAAGCCCATGGGGCTCCTTTGAAATCTAAGATTCTCAATCTTAGGCAGCTCGTCTCATCTCTGCGCGCTCACAAAGAAGTGGTCGACATCTATGAAGAAGTCGACCCCTCTTTAGAGCTGGCAGAGATCCATCGAAGAGTGTCAGCCAGCAGCGGTCCTGCTCTTTTTTTCCATAAAGTCAAAAACTCCTCTTTTCCTGTAGTCACCAATCTCTTTGGATCTGAAAAACGAGTAGAAATTGCCTTCGCGCATGAGCCTGAAAAGTTTGTCGAAGAGCTCGTTCACTTTGCCACTAAAGATTTCCCACCTAGCCTTAAGACACTCTGGAAAAAGCGCTCTCTTTTACGGGGACTTTTAAAAGTGGGCACGCGCAAAAAAAAGTATGCCCCCGTCACAGAAGAGCAATTTTCAGAGGTCGACCTCCATAAGATCCCCATGCTCAAGACATGGCCTTTAGATGGAGGCCACTTCATCACCCTGCCTCTCGTCTACACAGAAAATCCTCTGGGAGGTGGCTCCAACCTAGGGATGTATCGCATTCAAAGGTATAATGCCGATGAGGCGGGTCTCCACTTCCAGATCGCCAAAGGAGGCGGCTTTCACTACCATCAAGCAGAGCAGCTGGGCCAAAATTTTCCTGTGTCGATTTTCATAGGAGGCCCTCCTGCTCTTATTTTAAGTGCCATCGCTCCTCTGCCAGAAAATGTCCCCGAACTGATTCTCTGCTCTCTTTTGCAAGGGAAAAAAGTCGATATGACCTCTTGTGGCTCTCATCCCCACCCTCTGATTGGAGAGTGTGAATTTGCTCTTTTAGGCGAGGCAAAGCCCCACAGACGCCATCCTGAAGGCCCTTTTGGCGATCATTATGGGTATTATAGCTGGACACACGACTTTCCTGTCTTTGAATGCAAGAAGATCACCCACAGAAAAGATGCCATCTACCCCGCAACGGTTGTCGGCAAGCCCATGCAAGAAGATTTTTATATCGGCAACTACTTGCAAAAATTGCTCTCGCCCCTCTTTCCTGTTGTCATGCCCGGAGTGAAAGATCTCTGGAGTTATGGAGAGACGGGATTTCATTCCCTATCTGCAGCTGTGGTGCGCGAGAGGTTCTACCGTGAATCGATGGCAAGCGCTTTCCGCATTTTAGGCGAAGGGCAGCTGATGCTCACAAAATGCCTATTTCTCACAGATAAACCCGTTTGCCTGCAAAATTTTAAAGAAGTCCTCACCACCCTTTTAGAGCGCATCAGACCTGAAACAGATCTCTTTATCTTTGCCAATCTTTCTCTCGATACCCTTGATTATACGGGACCTTCTTTAAACAAAGGCTCTCGGGCCGTTTTTTTAGGAATAGGAGAGCAAGTGCGCACGCTTCCTACTTCTTACTCGGGAGGATGCCCCGATCCACTGACCGCTGTGGAAGTCTTTTCTCCAGGATGCCTAGTCTTAGAAGCTCCTGCTTTTACAAAGTGGCAAGAGTATAAGCATCTCCTTGCTTACAAGGGATTCAAAGAATGGCCCCTGTTGATTTTGGTAGACAGCGTGGCAAAAACATGTAAGAGTGTGACCAGTTTTCTCTGGACGGTCTTCACCCGTTTTGAGCCAGCAGCTGATATCCATGTGGAAACGCAAGGTGTTTTTCGCCACCACCTCACCTATAGTCTCCCCATTCTCATCGATGCTCGAATGAAACCTTCCTACCCCCCAGAAGTGTTATGCGACGAAAAAACAGCAACTCACGTAGAAAAAAACTGGAATCGCTATTTCCCTTCAGGAATGGAAATGGGAGATTCTCACCAAGCGCACGTCTCATAAAAATCCTTCGCCTGGGATCTTATGGTTCTTTTTTTCTCCTGCTATTTTGGGGATTTTTCACAAGCAGCGCCCTCACCTACTCTGCTCAAAGTGGGCATGCTCTTCTCTATAGTAACCAATGCGGCGATGATCTGCGCAGACTCTACATCGAGGCAATTGGAAGCGCCCAAAAATCGGTTGTTCTATACATGTACTCTCTCAATGATCCTCTGATCATCCATCAATTGAAAGAAAAAGCGAAAACGGGTGTCTCTGTCACTGTGATCCATGATCCTGATACGCCTCAATATGGATTTAGGAAGCTGGGAGAGCCCATCAAGCGCATCGCGAGAAGCAGCAAGGGGCTGGCCCATCAGAAGATCCTCATCATTGACCAGAAGAATATCTGGATAGGGTCAGCTAATTTGACGTCTGAGTCTCTTAGACTCCATGATAATCTGGTGGTGGGGCTCCAGTCCTCTAAGTTTGCAAAAGCGATTTTAGAGATGCCTGCTCCTCATTTGAAACCCTTTTTGGTGGGAGGACAGCAGCTAGAGTATTGGGTGCTTCCCGATGAAGGCAAAGATGCTTTGCAGCGCATCCTGGTGCTGCTTCAATCGGCACAAAAGACCATTCGAGTAGCGATGTACACGTGGACCCACCCTCTTTTAACAGCCGCCATTATTCAAGCGCATCAGAGACATGTGGATGTGGAGGTGGTTCTAGATGGGGGGCAAGCCTTGGGAGTGTGTTTAAAAACCCTTCAAGCTCTGCAAACAGCTGGCGTGCAGACAAAAGTGAATAGGGGTCCTGGGCTTTTGCACCATAAATTTGCTTATATCGATGACTCTATTCTGATCAGCGGCTCAACTAATTGGACAAAAGCAGCTTTTGCTAAAAATGATGACTGCTTTCTCATCATCCATGGACTTCTTCCTGATCAAAAAAAGAAGATGGAGAAGTTATGGCACGTGATTCGAGCGACATCAGAAGAACCCGTTTCACTCTCCGAGCTTCTAGCTGCGTAAGACCTCAAGATGTTTATTGAACGAATAACCTAAATAGGTTAGAACATACCCATGAAAATCGCTCTTTTTGGATATGGAAAAATGGGTAGAGTTATTGAACAAGTAGCTCTCCAAGAAGGACATGCGCTATTTATTGCAAAAACAGCCCCCGAACATCTCTTAAAAGACGCTGATGTCTGCATCGATTTTTCGCATGCAGAGTGCGTGAAGACCCATGTCCTCAAAGCTATTCACTTCCAAAAACCTATCATTATTGGAACTACAGGCTTTGAAACAGATCTGCCTGAAATCAAAACACTTGTAGAAAACAGCACAATAGGAGCTCTCTTTTCTCCCAACTTTTCTCTGGGAATTGCCCTTTTTTCTCATCTGCTCTCATTAGCTGATTCCCTTTTTTCTTCGTTTCCTATTTATGAAGCCACTGGCGTAGAATACCATCACAAAGAAAAACAGGACACCCCTTCGGGGACTGCTAAAAAGTTAAGTGAGCGCATGAGGGGAAATGTGCCTTTTACAAGTGTGCGAGGAGGCTTTTTCCCAGGAACGCACTCTATTTTTTTCTCATCTCCTGTGGATACAATCACCTTGACACATGAAGCCAGAAGCAGAGAAGGATTTGCAAAAGGAGCTCTAGAAGCTGCCAAATGGATGTTAGACAAAAAAGGTTGGTGGACATTTGATGAAATGGTCGGGGCTTTATACACCGCTCATCACGCCCTTCAAAAATGATGAGCTCGACGAAGAGGGACTTAAGAATTTAATCCAGATGCAAAAACAAGCTGGCGTCAGTGGTCTTGTTCTTTTAGGCACGACAGCTGAGTTTCTCTCTCTTTCCGAAGAGGAAAACGAGCGCATCGTAAAGATTGCAAAAGCCGAAGCTCCTCATCTTCCTCTTGTTGTAGGGGTGGGCAGCCCCTCTACCCGAGAGGCTATCCGTAATCTGGAAAGAGCGATTAGGCTTGGCGCCGACGCTGCTCTTGTGATCACGCCTTTCTATAATAAACCCTCTCAAGAAGGCCTTTTCAGTCACTACGAAGTTCTCTCCAACCTCTCCTTTCCTCTTTTTGTTTACAACAATCCGAGTAGAACGGCTGTTCATCTAGAGCTAGAAACTCTCAGAAAAATCGCAGAGTTGCCTGCTATCATTGGGATGAAAGACTCTGCTGGCAACGTTAAATCTTTTGCAGAAACTGTCTCTCTGATGAAAAAAGAGTTTCCCCACTTTGTGGTATGGGGGGGAGACGATTCTCTTCTGTTTCCTTTTCTCACTCTGGGAGCGGATGGAGCTGTGGCGAGCGCTGCAAATGCTTTTCCAGAGAGGATCCAAGAGCTCGTTTCGCTCACTTTGAATAAAGAGTTTGAAAGGGCACGCGCCTGTTATTTTGAGCTGCTGCCCCTTTTTGAAGTGCTCTCCATCGCATCTAATCCCGTTCCCCTCAAATATGCCATGAGCTGCCTTGGACTTCCTGCAGGAATCCCTAGACTTCCTCTGACCTCTCTGAACCCTTTTCAAAAAACTACTATTGAACAACTATTTCAAGCGGGTTTCTAGACAGAGTCAAATTAATTCTCTTTTCCTTTTTCGCTTGAGCATTCTCTTTACGTAACATATAAAAAGTAAAACCTACTACCCCTACTGCAGTAAGGCAGGCGCTTACTAGACGTGTAGCAGATATCTCTGAGAGCTCATCCTCGCTCATTTGAGACAATCTAAAGGCACCGAAAACACATCCTGCAGTAGTTCCAATCAACAACCGTTGCCATGTGACTACAGAAGAATGCCTTGAAATAGGACTTATACCCATAATGACCTCACGAATGTTCTAAAGAAACGGACTTTGAAAGCAATCGCACGCTATAAATGATAGCGGATAGGAGTAGGAAAATCCCTAAACACTCCCAAAGAGGAGGGATTTTTCCACTCAATAGATAAAAAAAGAGTAAGCCAAATAGCGTTTCAAAAATCATGAATTGGCCGGCCATAGAAAGAGGTAAGTACCTGCTCGCTTTATTCCAGCAAAAACCTCCAATCCAGGAGCAGACAAACCCTAAAATCATACTCCCTAGCAGAAATAGGCCAAGCTCCTGATTCCAAGTACTATATCTCTCTAAAAGAGAAGCTTTATCGGCAATGAGGAAAAAAGCCGTTCCAAAAAGGCATACCCAAAAGAATGTCGCCACACCTATAAGTGTTGACCAGTCACTAGAGGACACTTGTGGCTGTTTTTTGAGAAATTGCGCATTGGCCACTGCAAACCACGTCCAGATGATCAAAGCCACCATTCCCGCAAGAAGCCCCCACAGATAATCGGAAATCCCCGACGAAAAGGTCATATGAGGCACATTGATCATGATAAGCCCTATGAGAATCATCAGAGAGGGAATCATTAAAGAACGGAAATCAAACTCCTTCTCTTTCCAGTTGCCATAAAGAGTGATGGTGATGGGGCTCAAACCTAGAATCAAAGCGCAAATAGCTGGAGTAGAATATCTTAAAGAAAAAACAACACAGCTATAATAGGCGATCGAAGAAAAGAGCGAGATGCTCAAGGCTTTTTTCCAGATGCCCAAAGGATATTTGCAGCTACCTTTACGGAAGGCCCTTGCCAGAATCACCAAGGAGATGATTCCAAAGAAAAAGTATCTTCCAAGGGCCACCTCCATGGAATTAAAACCTTGAATATAAGGAGGTATAACAAAAATTAAACCCCAAATAAAGCAGGCGACAAGAACGTAAAAAATTCCCTTAAACATAAGAAAAACAATCTCTTAAAAGATTGTACTGGAAAGAGATTTTTCTAGCGATTGTTTTTTATATTAATCAGCTTGCGATTGCTCAACCCCGGGAGCTTTCGCGTGGCCCAAAAACCGACTTTTCAGCTCATTTGGGTATACCACAGACTGTAGGCGCCCTCGAAGTTTGAGGATAGCTTTTGTATGGATCTGGGAGACTCTGGATTCGCTCACCCCCATCACTTTTCCTATCTCTTTGAGCATAAGCTCATCATAGTAATAGAGAAGCAAGACTTTCCTCTCCTGATCAGGGAGATCGGCAATGGCATTTTCCAAGATCCTTTGAAATTCTTTTTTATCAGCAATTTCAAAGCTCGTTTCTGCTTTTGTATCGGCAATCATCTCGGAAATGGCCCCTCCCCCATCTTCTTCATGGGAAGCGACCTCTGCATTGAGAGGAACAAAGATGGCAGGACGTACCCTGACAAGGAGTTCTTCAAAGTCTTGAGTGGATAGGCCCAAATGGTTAGAAAGCTCCTCATCGGTAGGCTCCCTCCCCAATTTTTGACTCAAAGTGTTTTGGGCTACGGCAATCTGGTTAGCTTTTTGATGGACGCTACGTGGAATCCAATCCAGCTCTCTGAGCTCATCGATAATGGCCCCTTTGATGAGGAGCATGGCGTAGGTTTCAAATTTGATATTCTTGCTCGCGTCAAATTTTTCAACCGCCCTGATCAGGCCTGTCACCCCCGAAGAATAGAGATCATCCAATTTAATGTGCGCAGGCAGGCCTGCCGCCACCCTCCCCACTGTAAACTTGACAAGGTAGAGGTATTGAACGATGAGTTCATCTCGAACATCAGGGTCCTTTATCTCGGAATAACGCTTCCAAAGCCCTTCTATCGCTTTCTGTTCACCTTCGGATAACTTCACCACTAAAAACCTAATTAATCCTAAGTTCTTATATTAAATTTTATTCACTAATTTGACAAATAAATTTTATTTTAAACAAACAACAGCTGTCTTAAAAAATTAAACTCCTCCTCGTTTCTTTCAGCGAGAATTTTATGGGCAATTTTCCTGCTATCAGCGACATGCAACTCCCCCGGCAAGGGGTATCCATAGGCGATATGGCTGATGGGAATATGGGTTTTAGAAGAGACATTGATGAGCACTCCTGTCGTGAGGGTTTCATCCATTTTCGTAAAGATGAGGCTCGCGGGTTTTAGAGCCGAAAATTGGTGAATCGCTCCATAGAGATCGATGTCCTTCGTAGCCATGCTAAGAGCGAGGTGGATCTCGACAGGACTCTCTTGGGCGAGAAAGAGCTGAGCGATCTGATCAACGCGCTCCGTCTGGTAGAAATTACAGCCAGTGGTATCGATGATGATGAGCTCTTCTTTCAGCTCTTGTACTCTTTCAAGCCCCGTAGAGAGGGGGATTTTCCATTCTGTCGCATATTTTTCTAGTTGCTCAAGAGCTCCTGCCTTTTCTGTGTCGAGGGAGATGAGACGTGTGGTTTTGCCTCCATTCACTCCATAGTGAGAAGCGAGCTTTAGAGCAGTGGTGGTTTTGCCAACACCTCTTGGTCCTACAAGGGCGACAACCTTTTGCTCGCCCTTTGAAAACTGAAGGCCGTCACAGGTTTTGACATGGGTAGCCAGAATCTCCTGAAGAAACCCGAAACACTTTTCGTAGCCATCTGTGACTTGTACGCTTAATTGGCGAATGATCTCCTCTGCGGTGACTTTAGAGATGCCTTTGACGATTAAAAACCTAGTGATTTCAGAAAACAGGTGCTGTTTTTTCTTCTCCTCAATGAGGCGTCTGATCTCGGCGATATTTTTTTTACGATCTTCCATTAAATTAACACCTCCTGTGAGACCATGCCTAGGGTGCGGATCTCAACATCTTCAGCAACCTCTCCAAAAGCGAGAATCGGCAACTTGGGCAGCTCTTTTTCTACAAGATGACGCAGAGGCCTGCGTGCAGATTCGCTGACAATCACAATGGGATTGATCCCTTTGTGGTGTGCGCGGTTAAAGAGCTCCTGCAATGTCTCCTGAATTTTCGCCGCAGTGATGGGTCTTAAGACAAGATGTGAACGATAAGCTCCTTTTTGTAAAGAAACTTGTAGCATCTGCTCCACTTTTGGATCTAAAGTGATTGCGTGGGCAATCTTTGACTCTCCAAAAAAATGCTCTGATATGCCTTTAGCGAGGCCTCCGCGCACAAATTCTGTGACTGTTTCATGGTGCATCTCTCCTTCTAAAGGATAATTGGCTAACATCTCTAAAATGGAGAGGAAGTTGCGAATGGGGATGCGTTCTTTGAGTAAATTTTGCAAGATGCGTAAGATATCGCCTATTTTGACTCTACTAGGAATGAGTTCTGCAACAACGGCTGCATCTATTTCCTTAGCTTTTTCAATAAAAACGGTGACATCTTGGCGATTGATCAATTCATGAAGATGATTTTCGATGGTGTCGATAAGAGCCATTTCTAGAGACTCTAAATCTGATCCTCGTCCTTTTGCAACGCTGACTCCTTTTATTTTGATGAGATAGGATTTTGGAGAAAGATTCGACTCATCGCGCACAGAAATAGAAGGAAGAACGATTCCCCAGCGCAGGGCTGTCTGACGGCGCATCTCTGGAATTCTTTTTAAAAGGGGCTCTCCCATGGCTGTCAGCTGATACCCCAGTTGAATTTCTAAAAGAGGGATGAACAGGGCACTTTCCAGACTCTCTTCTTGTTTTGGAGCAGTTGCCTTGCTTGTTTTGTGTTTGCGGGCTGCGGTGTATCCTAAGGCAAGAAGTCCTAAAGCAATAGGCACCATGATGAGCGGCGGCATTCCAGGGATAAAGCTCAGAAGCAACAAGGCGCCTCCTGCAATCATGAGCACCTTAGAGTTGCGAAAAAATTGCTGTGGAAGAGTCTGCGTGAGACTTCCGCCAGAAGCTCTTGTCACAATGATACCGGCTCCCACAGAGATCAGAAGAGCAGGAATTTGTGTCACGAGGCCATCGCCAATGGTCAGGCGAGTAAAGAGGTGAAAGCTTTCTTCCCAAGAAAAACCATTTTTCATCACGCCCACAATCAGGCCGCCCACAATATTCAGAAGAACGATGATCACGCCTGCAATGGCATCTCCCCTCACAAACTTGGAGGCGCCATCCATAGCGCCATAAAACTCTGCTTCGCTATTGAGATCTTCGCGCAGAGCTTTGGCCTCTGCTTGCGTGCAGAGGCCAGCTGAGACATCGTTTTCGATGGCCATCTGCTTGCCTGGAAGTGCCTCTAAGGTAAAGCGCGCAGAGACTTCTGCTACCCTGCCAGCTCCTTTTGTCACTACGATAAAGTTCATCGTCGTCAGAAGGGCAAATAAAACAAGGCCTACAAAAGGAGCTCCTTGGATCACAAATTCTCCAAAAGTCTCGATAATATCGCCCGCTTCTCCTCTTGTTAAAATCATGCGTGTCGAGGCGATGTTTAAGCTGAGGCGAAAGAGGGTGAGAAAGAGGAGCAAAGAGGGAAAGGCACTAAATTCGAGGATATTTTCGACATAGAGAGTCAGAAGAAGGGTCATGACAGCGAGAACGAGGCTAAAACAGAGAAGGGTGTCTAATAAAAAGGGAGGGAGAGGGATGATGAGTAGAAAGACGATGCCGATGACGCCCGTTGCCACAAGCGCATCCGTATAGTGTTTCCACAGTTTCATTTTGTTGATCCTTCAGAAATAGTGCCTTCATCTTCTATCAATAAAAAATTTTACTCTTATTAGCAACCAATTATACACAAGTGAGCTGAAAAAGCGGAATTTTGGCAAAAGCTGCGCCTCAGATTTTATGCCGAACTGGCGCCTTCATATTATACCCAAATGAGCTGAAAAGTCGGCTTTTAGGGCGCGCCAAAGCCCCGGGGTTGAGCAATCGCAAGCTGATCAATATTTCTAATATTAATCAGCTTGCGATTGCTCAACCCCGGGAGCTTTCGCGTGGCCCAAAAACCGACTTTTCAGCTCATTTGGGTATAGAGCATATGGAGGCGCCAGTTCGGCATAAAAGATGAGGATGCAGATGAAGCCAAAAACCGATTTTTCAGTTCACTTGTGTATATCTTCTTTTTTTGATCAACCTGTTGCCCTCTGCTTCTCGCCGATCCTCTTTGAGTTCTTGTGGGGACATTCTGTGACTCTTATAGAACTTCCAGCGCTGATAAAAAACATCTGCAAGTCCGTATAGAAAAAAAATAAAAGAAACGGCTCCAAAACAATGAAAGAGCAGGTTCCAGGAAAAATACTTCCCTCTCAAAAAAAAGAAGAGCAGACAACCACTTGAAACCAGGAGCATCAACTTTGAAAAAATTCTTAAAAAACTTTTTTTTGTTTTCTGATTTTTTGGTTTGCACCATATCCAACCGCTTTGAGCCAGATGGCCTGCTATGGCAAGGATGCAAAAAACGCAAAAAATGAGAAGGAGGGGCGCCACAAAAGGCTTTGCCACGCGGCTAAAGACCTCTTCAAAAGAAGCATTTTGACCAAGAGAAGAAAGCCCTATGATGACTACTTTTTTGAAGAGTGCAAAGAGATCACAGACAAGAAAAAGAGCATAGAGACTCATGAGGAGAAGGGCTGCCACAAAATCTTCTGATTTGGGGGCTTCACCTTTTTCTTTGGCCTTTCTCAGTTTTCTCTGGCTTGGCGGATGCGGCTTATCTTCATCCATAAAACCTCGTGTACACTCTGTCAAATTTCAGAATGAATAATGATTAGAATTAAAGTCCCTAAAGTCTCGTACTCTTTAGCAATTTTTGAGAGAAGTGACCGTACTGCGAGTGGACACGAAAAGGGGCCCACCGGGAAACGCAGTCCGGTGGGAATTGAGTGCCCGAGCAGCCATTGCCTCAGATCACAAAACCAGATTGCACCGCAGCAGAGCCCGAAGGGCGTGTGAGCAAGTGTAGAGACACGGCTCACCTGCGAGGACGCAATATGGTGAGGTGAGATGAGGCCTGGGGCCGCAGGGGGCCGAGAGGAACTCACGGGCCGCCCGACGTCTATAAGGACCTCGTACATTCTAATTCTAAATTCTCTTCGTTATACCCAAATGAGCTGAAAAGTCGGCTTTTAGGGCGCGCCAAAGCCGACTTTTCAGTTCATTTGGGTATATACTTCTTAAAAAGGCAAGTTGCAAGGAAAACCTGTCAGGTTTATAGTATGCCCTTATGATCGGAGTATAGCGCAGTTTGGCTAGCGCGGCTGCTTTGGGAGCAGTAGGTCGGGGGTTCGAATCCCTCTACTCCGATTCGTCTCTGAAAAATTTAAGATCACTTCAATGGCAAAACTTGTTTTTATAGATAATAAAGAAGAAATCGAAGTCGCCGACGGCGCCCCCATTGCGGAAGCCTGCGAAGAAGCAGGCGTTCCCTTTGCCTGCACAGAAGGCGTTTGTGGCACTTGCGTGATTGAAGTCAAAGAAGGGATGGAGAATCTCTCATCCTTTACTCAAGAAGAGCAAGACTTCTTGGGAGAACTAGATAGCGAACGCCTCGCCTGCCAGTGCAAAGTAAAGGGCGGCTGCGTAAAAATTACATTCTAAAGAAGGTTTTTATGGAAACAGATCAAAAAATTTCTGCAGAAATGACTATTGCGGAAATTCTCTCAAGTTTTCCTCAACAGAGTCAGCGCCTTGCGCAAGCAATCACAAGTGCTGGCCTGAATTGCGTAGGATGTAATGCAGCTACTTGGGAAACGTTGGAAGGGGGGATGCTGAGTCATGGGATGGCGCGCACAGCGATCGAGGCTCTTGTCAGAAAGCTGAACGACATTCTCGCAGAAAAAACAGACCCCACAACGATCAGCCTCACTCCGAGAGGGGCGAAGAAATTTATGGAGATCGCTGCAGAAGAAGGCCTTCCAGGAGCAGCTCTTCGCTTTGGAGACACTGCCGGTGGCTGTAGTGGGTTTGAGTATATCCTCGATTTTTCCGAGCAGAAAGAAGAGGATGATGAAGAATTTGAGTCCAATAGCGTGCGCATCCACATTAAAAAAGGGATGGTAGAGAGGTTAATGGGTTCATTGATTGATTATGTGGATGGATTGCAGGGCTCTGGCTTTAAAGTCTCCAATCCAAATGTCAAATCTTCTTGTGGATGTGGCAAATCTCAAGGGTATTAAGAGTCTCTGAAGGCAAGATCCCTTTGATCGTTAGGAAGAGCACGTTGCCTTGCTTCTTCTTCTGCGAAGAAAGCTCCGAACTCAGCGCTCATCGCTTGCACCTGAGGATTTTCTTGAGCCCATCCCCGACCGAAAGCTTCCCCCTGCGCCATTAATAAAGAGACTTCCTGAGGATTGAATGGAACTTGCTGGGGAATCACTTGAGGAACCACTGGCGCCTCATACTGAGTCCCTTGGTCGTGCTGATCGGAGCGAGGCTGTTTGCTCTCTTTAAACAGAATGAAAGCATCTATTCCTATTGCAGCAACCATGCTTCCAAATGCAATGCTACAACCAGTTATCACACCAGGGGGCGCCTTCGAAAAGAGCCATAAACTGACCACCACCACTGTTAATAAGATCGCCATTACAAGAGCTGTAATTGCAAACCCCTTAGCATGATCCATATCTCTGGGATGCTGCACTGGAGCACGAAATGATTCAAAAAAAGAAACAGTTCTAGTCATAATACCTTATATGTTAATGCGCTCTAGAATTCTGATCAATTAAAAAATTAACTATGAATAAAATGACCAAGAGCTCCCATGGCAGCTTCCTTGATCGCTTCTGTAAACGTCGGATGTGCGTGAGCAGCGTGGGCAAGCTCTTCCACTGTCATTCTCTTTTTGATGGCAATCACCCCTTCCCCAATCATCTCTGAGGCATGTGCAGAAATGATATGCATTCCCATCAGTAACCCCGTTTTACGATCCCCCACCACCTTCACAAGCCCATCCCCTTCCCCCGTGCAGCGCGCACGTGAGTTAGCCTTCATGGAAAAGGTCCCCACCATCACTTCACGTCCCATAGATTTTGCCTCTTTTTCAGAAAAACCTACCGCTGCCACCTCTGGAGAGGTGTACATCACATTGGGAATGGTCTGATAATCGATTGCTTCACTTTTGCCAGCCAAAAATTCTACAACAGCAATCCCCTCTTCAGAAGCTTTATGCGCCAGCATCGGCCCATCTACCACATCCCCAATCGCATAGATATGCGGGGCCTTCGTGCGAAATTGTCCGTCGATCACCACTCTCCCCTTATCATCCAACTGCACGCCAGCAGCTTCCACACTTAAGTCTTTCGTATAAGGCTTTCTGCCAATGGCTACAAGACACACATCTGCCTGGATAGCCTCTTCTTTCCCCCCTTTGCGTATCTTCAAAGAGATACCAGCCCCCTTTTTTTCGCCCTGCACCACTTCAGTTCCCAAATGAAACTCAAAGCCCTGCTCTTTGAATATCTTGAAAAGCGCCTTTGAAAGGTCATGATCAAGCGTGGGGCAGACGCTCTCTAAAAGCTCCACAACCACCACTTCCGTCCCTAAACGTCTGTAGACAGAACCTAACTCCAGCCCAATCACTCCCGCTCCCACCACAACCATCTTTTTAGGCACCTCTTTAAGGGCAAGTGCCCCCGTTGAAGAGAGCACAACTTTCTCATCAAAAGGAAGAAAGGGAAGTGCAAAAGGCTCAGAACCAGTCGCGATGAGAATATTTTTTCCCTCAAGCAGCACCTCCTCTTTGCCCTTCACGGCGATTTGATGAGAGGTGCGAAAGGAGGCTGCTCCTTGAAAAGTAGCCACTCCATTTTTCTTAAAAAGAAAAGAAATGCCTTTAGTCAGCTTGTCGACAATATCTTCTTTGCGAAGCAGCATCTGAGGCCAATTGTACGACAACTCTCGGCATGTAATCCCATATTCCTTGCCATGATGATTGATCTGATCATAGTACTCAGAGGTATGCAGCAGGGCTTTGGAAGGGATGCACCCCACATTTAAGCAGGTGCCTCCCAAAGTAGCCTCTTTTTCTACGCACGCCACCTTTAACCCCAGCTGAGCTGCCCGAATAGCTGCCACATACCCGCCAGGCCCTGAGCCAATCACAATCAGATCAAATTCCATCAAACCTCACTTTCGAAAAGGATCAAAGAAGGGTCTTCCAGAATTTCTTTAATGCGCACCAGAAAAGAGACGGCTTCTTTTCCATCTACAATGCGGTGGTCATAGCTAAGAGCAAGATACATCATCGAACGCACAACTACTTGATCTTCAACAACAACAGCTCTTTTCTCAATCTTATGCATCCCCAAAATCCCGCTCTGAGGGGGATTTAGGATGGGAGTGGAGAGAAGCGAGCCATAAACGCCCCCATTGGTGATCGTAAAGCTCCCTCCTTCTAAATCTTGAATCCTCACCTTCCCTTCACGGGCTTTTTTGCCAAAGGTCTCTATCGCCTTTTCAAGCTGCGCAAAAGAAAGCTTATCCGCATCCCTCACGACAGGCACCATCAGTCCTTTATCGGTCCCCACAGCAATTCCAATATCAAAATAGTTGCGGTAGATGATCTCTTCTCCATCAATAGAGGCGTTCAATGCAGGAAACGCCTTCAAACCCTCCACCACAGATTTTACAAAAAAGGACATAAAGCCCAACTTCACGCCATGTTTCTTGATAAAACTCTCTTTATGACGCGCTCTTAGGTCGATGATCGCGCTCATATCTACTTCATTGAAGGTTGTCAGCATAGCGGTGGTGTGCAAGGAGGAGACAAGTCTGCTGGCAATTGTCTTGCGAATGGTACTCATCTTTTTGCGCGTTTCACGCTCAGAGATGACCGCTTTCTCCACTACTTCCTCTTTTGGATAGGAGGGCGGCGGTGGATAAGAAGCCATTTTTTGCTCTTCAAAGAACTCCTCAGGGCCTTTTCTAAGCGAAGGAGCAGCAGCAGGCTCCACTTTTTTTTCTTGGATGACAGGCTTCTTCTCTTTCTTCTCAGGAGCTTTCTTATCCGTATCGATAAAACCAATGACATCCCCAACAGCCACTTTAGCTCCCTCTTGAATACTCCACTCCAGCATACCTCCTACAGGCGCGTAGAGCACCTGATTCACTTTCTCTGTCTCGAGCTCGACGATCTCTTCATTTTCAGAAACTTGTGATCCTGTTGCTTTGAGAAGCCTTCCAATGGTAGCTTCACTGATCGATTCTCCCATCGTAGGGATGCGAATTGCGCTTTTCATATTAAATCCTAAAGGCTTCTTGCATTAACTCTTTCAACTCTTTCACATGTACTGCATAAGAGGCGACAGCGGGTGACGCGCTTTCCTCCCTACCCACATACTGCAACTGGGGCAGCTTTTCTTGCAAAATAGGGTGGATATAACCCCACGCCCCCATATTTTTGGGCTCTTCTTGCACCCACAGCCACTTCTGGATCCCTGCATATTTCCCTAAAATCTGCTGCAGCCTGTCATGATGAAAAGGAAAGAGCTGCTCGATGCGTATAATCAACGTGCTCTTTTCATTTATTCTGGCTCTTTCTGCAATCAAATCATAATAGACTTTGCCTGAACAAAAAATGATGCGGGTAGGTTTTTCAATGGTTTGAGGATCATCGATCATCTCTTCAAAACCGCCCTCACAAAACGCTTGCAAGGGGCTCATGCAAGCAGGCAGGCGCAAAAGCCCTTTAGGTGTAAAGACAATGAGAGGCAGGCGTTTTTTTCGAACAGACTGCCTGCGTAAAAGGTGAAAGTATTGGGCAGGGGTTGTGGGATTTACCACTTGAATGTTGGCATGTGCGGCAAGCTGTAAAAACCTTTCAATACGTGCTGAGGAGTGCTCAGGGCCCTGGCCTTCATAGCCATGAGGCAGCAGCAATACAAGACCTGAAAAACGGAGCCACTTCTGCTCAGAGCTCGAAAGATATTGGTCGATAATCACCTGCGCTCCATTGGCAAAATCTCCAAATTGCGCCTCCCACAACACAAGCGTTCCAGGCGAAGCCAAACTATAGCCAAATTCAAACCCTAGACAAGCAAATTCCGAGAGAGGAGAGTTGTAGACATCAAAACGCCCTTGATCAGGTGAGAGGGCGCCCAAAGCAAAATAAGGCGCATCACTTTTTTGATCGGTCCAAACGGCGTGACGCTGGCTAAAGGTGCCTCTTCTGCTATCTTGACCGGAGAGGCGAATGGCTGCCCCCTCACGCAAAAGAGAGGCAAAGGCGAGATGCTCCCCCATTCCCCAGTCGATAGAAGGCTGCGCAAAATCTTTTTTCACCATCGCCTTGCGCTCTTGCAGTAACTTTTCAATTTTAGGGTGGAGAGTAAACCCTGAAGGCACTGTGCAAAACTTTTCAGTGAGCTCTAAGAGCTGCTCTTTTTTAACACCCGTTTCCCATCTTTTAAAAATATCCTCAGAAGTACCCTCTCGATATTCTTTCCAGACGCCTTCAAAAGCTTCCTCACTTAAGCGCTCCCCCTTGTTGCTTTTGAGCTCTTCAAGCTCTTGGTGCAGCCGTTTTTTAATCTGCTCTTCTCCCTCCTCTGCACTCTTTTTTTCGATCACTTTTTCGTAAATCAACTGCTCTTGATAGAGTTTTCGGATCGACGGCCTATTCTTAATCTCCTGATAATGGATAGGTTGCGTAAAAGCAGGTTCATCACCTTCATTATGGCCATATTTTCGGTAGCAGTTGAGATCGATAAAGACATCGCAGTGAAATTTCTGCCTAATCTTCACAGCAAGCTCCGCTATATAGAGGCATTTTTCAGGATCTTCAGCATTGACATGAAAAACGGGCGCAGAAAAGGTTTTGGCAATGTCTGTGCAGTAGCGTGTGGAGCAAACATCCTCGGGGGTGGCTGTAAAGCCAATATGATTATTGACAACCAGATGAAGCGTGCCTCCTGTGGAGTACCCAGCAAGGCGGTAGAGCTGTAGGCACTCATAAACCACTCCTTGACCTGCTAGGGAGGCATCTCCATGAATCAAAAGGGGAGCGACCTTTGCATAGAGCGTATCTTTTCTTCCTACTTGTTTTGCCTTCACCTTGCCCTCTACAACGGGATCGACAGACTCCAAGTGGCTGGGGTTGGCAGTGACATTGAGATGTACGCTCTTGCCAGAAGTTGTTTTTATATTGGAAGAGAAACCTTTATGGTACTTCACATCCCCCATTCCTTCTTCCTCTTCATGGTGGCTCTCAAATTCTTTAAAAATCAGCGCTAGGGGCTTTTTCAAAATGTTTGTCAGCACATTTAAGCGTCCTCGGTGAGCCATCCCCATCACAAATTCATCGATCCCCTCTTCAGCTCCCTCTTCGATGATTTGCTGCAGTAAAGGGATCAAAGTCTCCCCCCCTTCTAGCGAAAAGCGTTTCTGACCCACATATTTGGTGTGCAAAAACGTTTCAAAGAGTTCGGCCTCTCCTAGTTGCTCTAGAATTTTTTGTTTTTTATCCGGCGGAAAAGAGGGCTCTGCAGATTCGATTTGCTCTTGGATCCATCTTTCCATCTCAATAGATCCCAGCCCCATGTATTCAAACCCGACAGTCCCGCAATAGATCTTTTCGAGCGTTTGAATGATCGTTTCTAAAGAGGCTGTCGTCTCTTTTAAAAGTCCATTTGTTGGAAAAACTCTTTTCAACTCCTCTTTTTGAAAACCAAGTAGCTCAAGGCCCAACTCCTTTGGAGAGTTCTCTCCATGAGAGAGCGGAAAAATGTGCGCTTTTAAATGGCCATAGGTGCGGTAAGCATGCATCAATAGATAGATGCGCATCTGAGGAGAGGTTTCTTCGGCAGGTCCTTCTGCCTGACCAAATTGCATGCCATCAAAAAAATGGCGCCAAGAGGCCTCTACTTTTTCAGGATCTTGCCTGTAGGTCTGATAAAGCTGCTCAATCCAGGGTGCGTGCGTAGGGTGTATGTATGTAAAAAGCCGAGAAAAATCCAAAAGGCCTCCTTACCGATATCGGTACAACTCTATAAAAAAAAATTTCTTTTTAGTCATTGCTTCTTTATAGAAAGGAGGGATTGCAAAAAAAATAGCCAAAGAGTAAACCTTCTGGCGTTTCAGAGAGGGACTGTGACGATGAAAAGCGAGCGTTTAAAAAAACTTGAGATAGAACTGAGCGATTTAGAACAGTGGATGAAGCTAGGGCTTGTCCCTAAAAAAGAGCTAGAGCGCCACAAAGAGGAGATTGCAAGTCTCAAAGTGCGTATCGAAGAGGAAAAAGAACGCTTGCAATTTCTCAAAGAAAGTGGAGATGCAGAAGAGTATGTGGCTCCTCGTAGAAGCCCTGCAAAAAACGTCTATCCCGACACTCCCACGATGACGGATGTAGAGGTCAATGAAGGGAGTACTGAGGCGGGCCTCGATCTTGAGACAGAAGCTCTCGATCTCGATACAGCAGAAGAAGAGCGCGGAGAAGATCCCGAAGAAGAGGCCTTCGAAGAGGAAGTGGAAGAGGAAGAAGATCCCTTTAGCGATCGCAACCGTTGGAAAAGGGGCGGCATTCTCGATCCTGATGCCACAGATTGGTGAGCTACTCGCTTTATTTTCACGTCCCTTTTTGCAAACGCAAGTGTGACTACTGTCACTTTTATGTCATTCCTGATGAAGAGCGTTTTAAAGATCTCTACATGGAAGCACTTCAGAAGGAGTGGGAACAAAAGCGCTCTTTGCTTACAGGAAAGTCGCTTGTCTCTGTCTACTTTGGAGGAGGGACCCCCACTCTTTTAGGCCCCCAAAACATTTCTCGTATCTTGAATTGGATTCAGCCTGCAGACTCTGTGGAAGTCACTATCGAAGCTAATCCTGAACAGCTTACTCTTGCACTCTTAAAAGACTACCGTGCAGCGGGTATCAACCGTTTAAGCATCGGCGTCCAGTCCTTTGAGGACCCCCTTCTCCTTATTTTAGGACGCGAGCATTCTTCTCTCAAAGCCTATGAATCAGTAGAAACAAGCTCCCATGCAGGCTTTGAGAATATCTCTATCGATCTGATGTATGACATTCCTCATCAAACAAAAGAACAGTGGGAGAACACTCTCAACAGGGCTTTTGAGCTCCCTATCACCCATCTTTCTCTCTACAATTTGACAATCGAGCCGCACACTGTATTTTTTAAGAAAAGAAAAGCGCTCTCTCCTTCCCTGCCTCCAGCAGAAACAAGCCTGTGGATGCTTGAGAGGGCGATTCTTAAAACGGAAGAGAAGGGCCTTAGGCGTTATGAAATCTCTGCTTTTGGCTACCCCTCACGCCATAATATGGGCTATTGGACAGGCAGACCCTTTCTGGGTTTAGGGCCTTCTGCGTACAGTTATTGGGAAGAAGCGCGCTTCCGTAATCTACCGAATATTCATAGATATAGCAAACAACTCGCAGAAGGACTCTCCCCTGTAGACCTGCATGAAAAGCTCTCCCCTTCTGCCCAAGCAAAAGAGCTTTTTGCCATTCGTTTGCGCCTCTTAGAAGGGGTGCCTGAGTCTTTTTACAAGACTCTTCCAGAAGAAACTTTCAAGTGCGTGGACAAGTGGATGGAGTGCGGCTGGATGGAAAAAAGTGAAGGAGTCTTGCGACTCACTTCTCAGGGGCTCCTCTTCCATGATTCGGTTGCCGAAGATTGTGTAGAATAGTTATAATGCTTCGCTATGCATGAGATCCCACAGGCTTTTTCACCGAATGATTTTCTGACATATAAGCCGGAGGGGGCTTTCCTAACGTATGGGGTGATTAACTCCATTGTCGTTCCCCGACCCGTCGCTTTTGTGACGACTCTTGGAGCCTCGGGAGTTGTGAATGCAGCTCCTTTTTCTTATTTCAATGTTGTCTCTTCCTCTCCTTTCCTCATCTCGATTGCCATCGAGAGACGGCAAAAAGAGCGTAAAGACACGAGTACCAACATACGCACTAGAAAAGAATTTGTTGTCAATATCTGCAGAACAAACCTCGCCCACGCCATTTATATAGCAGGTAAAGACTTCCCTCCTGAAGTGAGTGAGATAGAGTTGACAAAGCTCTCTCTGATTCCTTCGAAAGTCATTCAAACACCTCGCATTGCCAACTCACCTATTCAACTAGAATGCAGCGTACACCAATTTGTTGAAATTGCAGAGACGGGAGGGGATCTAATTATAGGCAAAGTGGTGAATATTCATATTCTTGAGGAAGTGTTAACTGCAAGCGGCGAAATTGATATTGAAAAATTGAATCCTATTGCCAGGTTGGCGGGTGCTTCTTTTGCGACGCTCAGCTGCTTCAGAGCGGATTAGTGAACCGCAATGTGGCCCTTTCGCTTTAAGATTTCCGAGGTAGACTTAGGCTTTCGCACACGAATATCAACATGACAACCTAATAAAGAAAGATAATGCATCAAGGTTTCTGTACTAAAAGCTGAAAGCCGCCCTTTCATCAAAAGAGATACTTTTGATTGAGTAATTCCAAGTTCACCTGCAATCTCTTTTTGAGTCCGTTTGGTTGACTTAATGAGCTTACATACTTTGATTAAAAGTTTTGAACGGGCAAGTAATTCTTCAGGCTGATCTAGCCCTAAGTCTGCAAAGATATTACCTTCTGTTACTTGATAATCTTTTTTTTTACTTTTAGCCATGATCTTTTCCTTTTTTCCAATCTTTATACACACTCTCAGCACGGCAAAGCCGTTCATGAATGAGGTCTATTTCCTTCTTAGGTGTTGAGATACCTGATTTGCTTTTCTTTTGAAAGACATGCAAAACGATAATCGCCTCACTAAAACGGACCGTGTACACACTACGAAAAGTTCCGCCCCTATCATTAATAACAAGCTCAATGACATCCCCTCCCCTAAAACCTTTTAAGATTTTCCCTGAAGAGGGATCCTCCCCTCTTTGAGCTTCGAGAAGGCCATGTCCAATATCACTAATTACATTTTTGGGCATTTCTAAAAGGTCCCTTTTGGAAGAACCTATCCAAAGTAAATGTTTCATTGAGCTTCCCTCTTCATACAGAATATACCACTAGTGGTAATTTTCACCTAACAAAAAAACAGACCATTGCCTTAATAGTATTTTAATATTGGCAAAAAACCCTTAAAGCTTTATGATTCCTCCCTTATTCAAAAAGATTTAGATGAGGAACCATGGGACATAAGAGACAGCAAGAGAATCAAACAACACTTACTCGCAAAGAAGACGTCAGAAAACAGTGGCTAATGGTGAATGCCGAAGGGTTGACTTTAGGCAGACTTTCTTCAGAAATCGCCAAAATTCTTAGAGGAAAACACAAACCTTCCTTTACTCCTCATGTCGATATGGGAGATGGGGTCATTGTGATCAATGCGGAGAAGGTGCGTGTGACAGGAGCCAAAGAAGCTCAGAAGATCTATCGTTACTATACAGGGCATATTGGGGGCCTGCGCGAAGTTCCATTTAGAAACATGATCGCGCGTAATCCTGAGTATGTTCTCAAAATTGCAATCAAAGGGATGATGCCAAAATCGCGCTTAGGAAAGCAGCAGCTACGTAAGTTGCGCATTTTTAAAGGAGATCAGCATCCTTATTCAGCACAACAACCTATTAAAGTGGATATGTAGACTATGGCAAAAACGCTTCAAGAAGTCACAGCAACAGGACGTCGTAAGACTGCCGTCTCTGCTGTGAGACTCCGACCTGGAAATGGCAAAATCAATGTCAACGGACGTGAGTTTGAAACTTATTTCACACTGGAAATTCAAAGAAACAGCATTCTTTCCCCTTTGGTTATGTGCAAAGCGGATACCAAATATGATATTATCGTCCGTGTGAATGGCGGCGGAATTGAAGGACAAGTGATTGCGACGCGCCTCGGCATTGCAAGAGCTCTTGTACAAGAAGAAGAATCGAGAAGACACGACTTTAAAGTTGAAGGCTTCCTCACTCGCGATCCCCGTAAGAAAGAACGTAAGAAATATGGAAGAGCGAAAGCGAGAAAGAGCTTCCAATTCTCCAAACGATAATCTGTTCTGTACGCTGTACGCTTTTTTCTTTAGGATAAAGGGGTACAGCGTGCAAAGATGTGAGGTTCAAGTCTTCTCACCCAGATTCTTTTTTGTCATGTGCTTTATTCGTTGTTCGTCGATACCTCAAATTCCGAGTCCTTCCAATACGCTCAACTAACTGTCTTTCAATGAGAGAATTCAGCCATCTTTGCGCCGTGGCACGAGAAATGGAAAATTTATTAATGACGTCTTGGGTGGTGATTTCATTCTGAGAATAAAATAGGACTAGGACACTTTCTTCGGTGTCTATCTTAGATAGAGTTAATTGAGAAGATCCCCTTGGTAAGATGCACTTTATAAAATTTGCCCCTTCGATAATTTGCGGTTTTTCAAGCCCCCAGGCTTCATAACTTTTAAAAATATTAATAATCCCGGTTCCCATTTTTTCCACGAGGCCCATCTCTCGAAAAATCTTGCAGATAGCTGGGTTGCGCAGGTATGTCAGTCCTTGTAACAGCTGATCTTGTTCAATAGGACCTGAAAAATTGCCGGGGCTAAATAACTCTATACGATCATCATATATAGAAATTTTTGATGGAGCTTTAATATGATAGTTTCGATGAACTAGCAAATTTATCAAGGCCTCTCTTAATGCAACTTCTGGTATTTCCAATTTTTCATCTCTCACAGCCCCTGTAATTGAAAATGACTTTGAAAGACGGCTAAGAACAAAATGATGAGCTTGCTGAAATTGATTTAAAAGGGTCCCTTCGCAATCTATTGAGGCAATAGCATCTCTACCCTCTATGCCTCGGAAATGACTCACGATTATCATTGCTTCTGAAAGAAAAAGTTGGGGAGATTTTCCAAAATTCAATATGCCTGCATAGGTGGGAAAGCACTCGGAATGCTCCTCAACAATCAAAGAATAGGAAAGCAAAACGTCTTGAGTTGCTTTTGCGGATGCTTGATTTTTTCTATTATCAAGAAAATTTTGGATTAATTGAGTATCAAGTGTATTAAAAGGAGCGTTGTAAACCGGAAGTTTTTCAAAATCTATTCTATGTGATTGCCATTTCAGCTCTTCAATCATGGCTGGAGCAGCATGTACGGTACTGCGCCCCACACGGACATAGGTCCCTTTCTCTATTCCTTCAGATTTTCTAAAATAAGGCTTACTCATTCCAGAGGAAACAGCAATAATTAATACAGTTTTATCCCCAAATACTTGGGTAGATAACAGCGGAATAATCGGAGGATAGCAGGCTTCATAAATAGCATGATCCAAGGACTCAAGAAGCTTATCTATTTCGTCTTCAGGAAGCCCTACTATTGTCCTATCATTATCAACGCCAAGTATAAGTCTCCCTCCCTTTTGGTTGCAAAAACCGATGACTGTCTTGATGATTTGGTCGTTTTTTGGCACTTCTCTTTTAAATTCCAGCAGAGCTGACTCTGACTCCGGATGACGAACTAGGCTCATCGACATTCTCCTCATTTGACGCAATTATGCATCAAATGAGGCAAATGAGGCAAATAAAACGTGTTATTTGCCTCATTTTTGCCTTATTCGCATCATCTCAAGGCAAACGGAAAAGGAACTCCAGTTGCGCAGAGCTTTAAGCGGTGTGTGGAATTTGGGAGAGGAAGCTGCTATTGATGCGAAAAATCTTCAAAAAATGATAAAAGACTTAGATAATTTGCCAAAAGACGACAAGTTAACGGCAACTATGGAGCAAGCGGCTAAAGCTGTACGAGATATACCTAGCTAAATAGGTTTTGTAGAATTTATCAGCGAGAAAAATCTAGTGTTCAAAGAAGCGTTTTCTTGCGTATTTTTTAATAAAATTTCTTTACAATATAGATACTCGACAAAACGCCCACCAAACAGATCACTGTTGCTAAATGCAGAATCAAATAGCGCGCGCTTCCCCTTTTTTGCGTCTGATAAAAAAGAGTCTTTAGCGACCTACCTGCACAAAGATCACATACGATAAGAAAAATGGCAAATAACAGTTTCATATGAAACCAGCCATCCTTCAAAGCCCCTCCTCCCTTCATTATTAAAAGAATAATCCCTAAAGGGATCCCCAAACACATACAAGGCAACTCTATTCCGAAATAAATGCGGCGGCACACCTGCAGAAAGGATTTTCCAGCAGCGGAAGCCTGTTTGGAATAGCGCCACAAAACGTGCGTCATCCCTAACAAAGAAGCAGTCCAGAGCCACACAAAAAGAATGTGAAAGAATTTCACAAAGACCATACGCTCACCTTTTATTAAATTTTTACAAAGAGGAAGGATCCTACAAAATTTCTTAAAAAAAAACAATGCGAGTTTTGGAGTATCCAAAACTCGCATTAAAACAATAGATTGCAAGAAAGAGGGAAAATGGAGACAATTGTCTCCGATGAAAAAGCGCTTACGTATTCTTTTATGTAATGACGACGGGATCTTAGCTCCTGGCATAAAGAGCCTCTGGAGAGGCTTGCAAGATTGTGACTTTGCCGATCTCTGCGTGATTGCGCCTGCTGTTGAAAAGTCAGGAGTAGGGGCTGCGATTACTTGGGATCGCCCTCTCTTGATTCGCAAAGTGGAATGGCCAAACAATACTCCCGCCTGGTCTGTAGATGGCACGCCTGCTGACTGCATCAAACTTGCCAATCGCATCATCTTAGAATCCCCTCCCGATTTTATCGTCTCTGGCATCAATGCGGGCTCCAATGCAGGCAGAAATGTGCTCCATTCGGGTACTGTCGGGGCTGTTATTGAAGGGCTTTTTCGAGGCATTCCCGGCATTGCATTTTCCTATGAAAATGGAGAGATGACTAACTATGCTCCTTTTGAAAAGTACATCGAGCCCATCCTTCGCTATGCTCTCGACCATCCTCTGCCCCATAACAGCTTCTTCAACGTCAACTTTCCGCATACCCAAGAAGGCACTATTAGAGGGATTCGCCTGACAAGGCAAGGTAAAGGCAGATGGGCAGAAGATCCCAGCCTCCATCTGGAGACAGATTCTGGATCGAGTTATTGGATGGGAGGCAAACCTGAAGAGATCACAGAAGATATGGATTGCGACATTGCTCTTTTGCGTGAAGGCTACCTCACAGTAGCTCCCATCTGCGTCCACGAGCTAACCCATTTTACCGAACTTGAAAAACGCCGTCCTTCTTTCGAATCTTACTTCACACAAATCCGTTGACCTAAAATAACCATCTCTTTACAGTAATCCTTCTTTTTGAAGCCAGTTGGGGCGTATAGCTCAGTGGTAGAGCGCCTGTCTTACACACAGGTGGTCATAGGTTCAAATCCTGTTGCGCCCATCCTACCGTCCTACGCGGGAGTAGTTCAATTGGTTAGAGCACCGCCCTGTCACGGCGGAAGTTGCGGGTTCGAGCCCCGTCTCCCGCGCTTCCTTTACCCTTGGAGTGAGGAAAAATGAGTTCACAATCTGCCCAAAGCCATTTTGGAAGATACTATTTCAAGACGCTCTTCTGGTTTATTATAGGTGGCTTTTTAGCTGCTTTGGGAGTAGAGGTCTTTCTCATCCCTAACCAACTCGTCGACGGTGGAATCGTAGGTCTTGCCATCATGGCTTCCTACTTGTCTAGCAAAGGCCTTCTCCCCTATTTTTTCATCCTTTTCAATATTCCCTTTGTCTTCCTTGCCTATCGACTGATTGGAAAGCATTTTGTGATTCAGATGCTCACTGCCGTTGTGGTCTTTGCCATTTGCATCGAGCTTTTCTATTGGGTACCCTACTGGTTTCACTTAGAACCTCTTGAATTCCACGGCGAGGCTTTAGAAATCATCGTCTTAGGAGGTTTCATCATCGGCTGTGGAGTAGGTCTTATCATCCGTCACGGGGGTTCCACAGATGGTACGGAGATTTTAGGGATCATCATCAACCGAAAAAGGGGCTTCACAGTTGGCCAAGTCATCCTATTTGTGAATATCTTTATCTTTGCGATTGCGGGTCTTGTCTATAAAAATTGGCACTCAGCCTTTATGTCACTCATGACTTATGTGGTGGCTGCTAAAATGATCGATATTGTGATTGTGGGCTTTGAAGACACCAAATCGGTGATGATCATTTCCAAAAAACCGCAAGATCTGGGTGAAGTGCTGATGAAAGAGCTCGGCATTGGGCTGACAGTCATGTATGGGCGTGGGGGTTACTCGGGAGATGCGAGAGAGATTCTCTACATCGTTGTCGAACGTTTGCAGCTAGCGGAGCTCAAAGAGATTGTCCATCGAGAAGACCCTATCGCCTTTATCGCCATTGAAAACCTGCATGAGGTGATCAACTGGCGTCAAAATCAAAGTTAATTTTTCTGTATAAAAAAAAGAATATGCGGTAGTTTCCTTTTATTATGGAGACTTTCAAAGAACAGCTCAAAGCCAACCTAGTTGCATTAATCAGCTTGGTTGTGGCAATTGTGGCTATGGTTTCATCTTCTTGGCGTGAAGATGAGACAGAAAAAAACCGCAATACGCGCGCTGCCAGTTTTGAGGTTCTCAAAAACTTAGCTGAATTGCAGATCGTGGTCAATAACTCCTACTACCTACCTAAGGGTGCGATGGCAAATCCTTTTTCAGGATGGGGACAAATGGCTCTCATCAACGATCTCGCACGTCTCCTTAGCCCCAAAGTGATGGAGAAAAGTGCTGCCCTCGCAAAAGAATGGAATGAGCAATGGGAAAAAGTCAAAACAGACGAATCCGCTGTGAATGCCATCAGCGAAAAGATCAATGAAGATAGAGATGCTGTCTTAGAACTTCTCAAGAGTTTAAAATAAGGAGAGATTTTCAAGATTAAATCTTGAAAATGCACCAAAACCCCTAATCCCACCGAGGATAGAGGTTGTGATCTGCCACCCCCAAGGCATCTAATGCCTTGCCCACAATAAAATTTTCCACATCTTCTAGAGTCCTTGGCTGGGTGTACCAAGCAGGCACAGGCAACACCATCATCGCCCCCATGCTAGTGAGCTTCAGCATGTTCTCTAGATGAATTTGGTTCAAAGGGCTCTCTCGCGGGACAATGACAAGGCGCCTTCTCTCCTTTAAAATCACATCAGCTGCTCTTCTCAGGCAATTATCCCCAAGGCCACAGGCAATCGCAGCTAAGGTGGCCATGCTGCAAGGCACGATCAACATCCCATCGGTGTGGTACGAACCACTGCAAATGGAGGCGCCACTATCTTGAACGGCATGCAGGGTCACTTGCTCTTGTATTTCTTCAGGAAGTCCTTGGAGGATTTTTTTCGCCGTAGAAAATTCTTTTCCTAGCTCAAGAGTCGCTGTGTAGAGCGCTTGTTGCGTGATCACAAGCTCAATGAAATGGCCCAAAGAAGCCAATCTCACAATAGCCCTATAGGCAAGAATGATGCCAGAAGCTCCCGAAACACCTACAATAAACCTGGCCATGTGAGAGCTCCTAAAATATTAAGTCCTAAGATAATGGCTGAAATCGAAGCATTGGACAAGAAAAAACGTCTCTCATCTCCAGCCACAAAGCGCGTGTGCATATAGATAAAGGCGCCCACCACACATGGAAGTGCCCCATAATAAAGGGGGCCAAAATGCATAGAAAGGCCCATCGCGAAAAGCGCTCCACAAGCAAGGAAATGGGCTCCTCGTGCAACTATAAGCCCTTTTTTGATCCCAAAACGGGTGAGAATGGTGTGAAGCCCCTCTTGAAGATCAAAAGAGTAGTCTTGGACGGCATACAAAATATCATTGCCTGCAATTAAAAACAGGGCCGATAACCCTAAAAAAAAGGGAGGCCAGCTGATCTCATCTCTCAGCACCATCCACGTCATAAAAGGAGAAAGAAAGTGAATCATTCCTAAAACAAAGTGGCAAAGGGAAGAGATTCTTTTCATATAGGAATAGATCACGAGTAAAAAAGCTGCAAAAGGGGCGAAGAGAAGACAGAGAAGGTTAATGCGTGAGCAGCAGAGTAAAAAAAGAGCAAGAGCTCCCCAAGCAATCCAAGCTGCTTGAAAAGGGCTCACACGCCCCTTGGGAATCACTCTTTCTTCTGTGCGCGGGTTTCTTGCGTCAATGTCCCTATCGATGAGTTGATTAAAAGCCATTCCAGAGATGCGCGCCGATAAAAAGGCAGGCAAGATCCAGATCAATTTGGAAAATATAAGGATTTCACTCCACTTTTGGCCTACAAGGGAGAGCACAACTGCAGAAAAAATAAAGGGCAGACCAAAAAGGCTTTGCTCTGGCCTTGTGAGCAAACGGTATTTTGAAAGATTCATAGTTGAAATTTTACACTGAGTACAGTATGGATCCAATAAGAAAATATATTAGGTACTAGATGTCAAGAGAACATCCCGATGCTTGGCGAGTTTTTCGGATTCTTTCCGAGTTTGTAGATGGATTTGAAACGATGACAGATATTGGGCCTTCTGTCTCTATTTTTGGTTCTGCACGTACGCCTCAGAGCCACCCCTCTTATCAACTAGGCGTGGAGGTGGGCAAAAAAATTGCCGCCAAAGGCTTTGCCATCATTACAGGAGGCGGTCCTGGACTCATGGAAGCTGCCAACAAAGGAGCGCAAGAAGCTAAAGGGCGCTCCTGTGGGATTAATATTTCTCTGCCCTATGAAGGCAGCAGCAACCCCTTTATTGACTTGAGATACCACCTCCATTTTCGTTACTTTTTTGTGCGTAAAGTGATGTTTGTGCGCTATGCCCAAGCATTCGTCTTTTTGCCAGGTGGCTATGGGACTCTTGATGAACTCTTTGAGGCGCTCACTCTCATTCAAACCAAAAAAATCCGCAGTTTCCCTATTTTTCTCATTGGAACAACTTATTGGAAAGGGCTTATCGATTGGATGACAAACACGGTGCTTGCCGAAAAAAATCTGCTTCCTGAGGAATTTTCTCTTTTCACAATGACGGATGACATTGACTTTGTGGCTGATTCTATTGAAAGACATTTCAAAGAAAGTGGTGTGACGCCTACTTTTGACCTTTCGATGGGAGATCAAGGGTAGGAGAATCAATCAATCTAATTTCAATGCGCTCAATCCCCTTGCCTGACCGGGATCTTTTTAAGCTTACAAATCCCACCTCTTTTGTAGATTTCACATGCGTCCCTCCGCAAGGCACCTGTGCAAATCCATCGATTTTCCAAAATCGCCTTTGCGTCTCGATGTCGGAAAATCCCGTCTCAATTGTCAGGTCTGCAGAAATGATCTGATTATACGCGTCCAAAATGGTTTCAAAAAGAGAAGAGATGTGTTCTGGAAAGATAAAATCTATTCTCGCCTTGCTCTCAGCGATATGTGCCCCCACTTTTTCTAAATGAAACTTCTGCGTCACGATTTCCAGAACAAGCTCCGCCGCAAAGTGCAGGCGCATCAGACGATATCTTCTCTGCCAATCGATACGCATGTGGACTTCATCGCCTACAGAAAGGTTATGTCCTTCAGGAAGCGTGTAGTAGATCAAATTCCCCTCCATCCGTGAATTAAGGATGGTAAGAGCGTTGATAAATGCTAGGTCGCTTTCCTGACCACCTGAGAAGGAATAAGCGATCGTCTCTTCAAATAAAAGCTCGTTGCCCAACACTTTAGAGACTTTTGTCCCTAGCTGCTGTTGGTAAGGATTATCCCAAAATACTTTTCGCATTTTAAACCTCCAAGACTCTTTTGATTTTTTTGCCAAAACCTATCAAGCGCTTACAAAGACATTAAAATTTTTTTCATCTCTAACAGAATCGATTGACCGACCTGTTCCTCCACTAACTCTTCCATAAACCACAAGGAAAGAAAGGTCTTTCCTTGGAAGGTGAGCGTGCCTAAAATAAAATTGGTTGGATTTTCAATAAATGGCTCAACGTTAGCCACAAAGAAAATTTCATTTAATGATAGGTCACCATATTTACCCGAAAAGTCAAGCGCGCCTAAATTTGTGATAATGGCAGCATTAGCTGGAAACCTCGATCTTTGCCATAGTTCTTCCGGGGAGATATCTCTTTCAAGACGCTTTTCTAAAATTTTGAGATTGAGCACATGCTTACCGGACTCAAGTTGTGTATGGACACTTCTATGCACAGCTTGAGCAAGTGCGCTAAAATCTTCATTTTTTTGAACCACAAAGTCATCTGCTATACCCGTACGCAATAAAGCCAGCGTTTGTTTGCTAACAGCAGGTTGAAACCAGGGGCGGTAATTCACGATACTAATTGCCGTAAACGCATCAAAATCGGGGTCTACCACTCTTCTAATCGCAAGCAGGAAGGCGGCAAATAGTGTCCCATTCACTTTTACTCCCTGTGCCTTTGTCCACTGAATCATTTTCTCTGTCGTTTTTTCATCGATCGCATCCTTGAGAAAATTAGTGTGGTACCCTTTATCTTCTCTAGGGGAAGCAGGAGCTTCTTCCGCAGGTTCCTGTGCAGAGAGTGGGTATAAAGATTTAAGATCGGGTAGAGGGCGATTGAATTCAGTGATTTCTGCTTTTCCCGTTGTCTGCAACTCAGAAAAAATGGTGAATAAATGGTTGATGATTTCTGCAGTCGACACGCCATCGGCAATGGCGTGGTGAAAGGTGATAACGAGCTCCCCCTCACCTTCGCCTTTTAATAGTGTGACGCGCCAGAGAGGTTCGTACTGATTGCTAAAACGCATCGCTAAATCTTGCTTCGCTACCTCTTTCCATTGGTGAGTAGGGCTATAACGACATTCTCTAAATGGGACTGTGCTCGTTGCCTTGATATAGTGAGTTACTTTAGTGGTTGTGTCGGCAGCGACTTGCAACAAGGGATGCATGCATTGCAGGTAGAGGAGACCATTTTGTACCGTCTCTGTGGATAACGATCCTTTGTAATGCGCAACAACGGCAAAGTTGAGATTTGATTTACTTGCAGAATCTACTCTAAATTCAGCGTTTTCTAAGTTGTTGGTGAGTCGTAATGCGTTCATATCTTTTCAGCCCAATAAATGTGTTTCTTTTTTAAAGGCAAAAGGTTAGCAACAACTTGAAATTTTGCAAATAGGTTTTCCATCTGATCACAGAAAAGGCGAAACGTTGGCTTTTTCGATGTTTTTACAGCACTCTAAAACACACTCCCTGATGCAACAATTAGGCGAAAGAGAAAGTAGAAAATGCACCGTTCGAACAACATCTTCCACAGTAATTCTTGCCTCTGGAGGAAGATTGGCACGGGTTGCCATATCGGTATCGACCCATCCTGGACAAAGGGCCGTCATCTTGATTCCAAACTGAGCTAAATCACTCACAAGCGAGTCGTTCAGACCCATTAAACCAAACTTAGAGGCACAGTAGCCCGCCATAAAGCCATTGCCCATTTTCCCCGCTCGAGAGGCAATATTGAAAATATAACCAGAGCGCCTTTCTTTCATGTGGGGCGCAGCGGCTTGTATGCAATAAAACGCTCCCAGTAAATTTGTCTCAATCATCGAGCGAAAGTCTTCCGAAGAAAGGTCTGATCCACCAGGCAGGAGAACGCCTGCTGCATTGACAAGAACATCGATGTGTCCACAATGCTGGATGGTTTCTTGAATTGCCTTCCCCACCTCTTGTTCTGATCGCACATCGAGTGAAAATACTAAAGGCTGTAGCGGTAAGGATTGCGCTGTTTCCTCTAGCCTTTCCTTATTTTTGGCAGCAAGAGCCACTCGATATCCCTGTTGTGCTAGAGATAGAGCGATCCCTTTTCCAATGCCACGGCTGGCGCCTGTCACTAAAGCAACTTTCCCTTCAAGTCTTCCCTTTGTCATCTTTCTCTCCACGAAGGTGTTTCAAAATGAAATGGGCGCGCTCTTCAGACGTCATGTTTCCAGGAACAATAATAAACTGTTTGTGTCTGCTATAAATGGCGTAAAGAGCCGCTTGCAATTCTCTGGCTTCCTGTAAGTTCTCCCTACGAATCTCAGTAATTGTGGGGGTAAAATCTTCCTGATAAGGCAGAATGTAAAAAATGGCTGCGTAACGCTTATTTAAATCAATCCCCTCAAGAGCTTCGTTAACTAGAGACAATGTATGAGTACCCGCTAGATTAGAGCGCATGACATAGGCATGACCGTCAAAAATCCCTCGGTCAGTAAATACTCGGCCGTTCTTGCTTAGAAAAGGCTCTTCCCTCTCTAACTGCAGCTTTAAAATACGATAATTCAAATCATCTTCTTCCCAAAACTTCTCAATGCCCTTTTCTAATCTGCTAGCAATCCAGTCGGTTGCTGCCTCATGAATCACCGGTTCACCCTGTTTTTCCAATTCTTTAATAATGGAAGTCTTTCCAACAGATGGCCCCCCTGTAAGAACATACATAAGCGCTGCAAGACAACACAAATGACTCATTATCAAATCTCCTCCCTATAGAGAGTCCTTTTAAAAAGAAGTATTCTACAGAAAGCGCAATAAATGGTACATTCATATCATGCAGATAAAACATCTCATTGTTGTTCAAGAGACTAGAGCAGCAGAGACGCGTGTGGCTCTGACTTCGGAAACAGTTGCTACATTAGCGATGAAATAGTGGTTGTGAAGGGCATTTCTATTATCCACGTGAAGGAACCTAGAGAGGCGAGTGAGGCCTACGCGCACTGTCTCACCCACCTACTTGCCGAAGTCCTCTCTCCACAAGGGGAACTTCTCTTGGATCATGAGCTTTTAAAAGAATGCTGGGTGACTCACCAAGGTCTGCGTAACCCTGCTCTAACCACCTATAATGCGCATTATCATTAATATATTTTTTAACCCTTGAATGTAGTTTTCTGGAGCGGAGAGCACTATCTGCTCTTTAAGGTCACTGAATTGCTTCAATGTCTCTGCATCCCTTTTTTGCCAAAGATGCATCACCAGCTGAGGGTCAATATTTCCACTAGCAGGACATATTCCATCTATATTTAAAGTGAGTGCCTTATCGATCTGATGCTCACGACCATAATAAATTTTAAAGGAATGACTCCGATGCGTATCTATCAAATGTTGGATGAATGGGATATCCCCTAGGAATTCCCATTCTACAAATAGGTCTTGAAAAAAATCCCTAAGAACTATAGACTGGCCGTCAAAATCACCAGGGGTGCTAAGTCGTAAGCGATCTTAGCTGAGAGAGTCCCTTTAAACCTGATCTGGATCGTACCAGCGTAGGGAGAGTGGAAAGATGAACAGTCTGTTTTCTTGTCTTCTTCCTATGTTCTATAGGAGGAAAAGATGTTTTCTGTTACCGAAGTAGCCATTCAGCCTTTTTATTTTTTAGATCCGTCTCATCTCTGTAAAGCGTCACAAGTGTGTAGAAAATGGCAAGAGCTTTTACAGGATGAAAGATTGTGGAAATCTTGTTATCAGCATTATTTCAAACCCTACTTAGGAACGGGTTGGGAGGACTCCTCTTTGCTAACATGGAAAGAGAAATGCAAGCACATCTATCGCCTTTTCTTAGACAAGCCCCTTCCTTTGCCCAAAAAAGCAGAGATTCCTCCTAAAAGTCCTTTTTATCTATTGAGTGATAAGCACTTATTGACGAGGCAAGAGATAAGAAATATAGAGACTGGGGACCATCTGCAGGATATCACCCAGATCGTTCCTATTATTTATCAAGAATCTATTCGAGGGTACTGTCGCAACATTATTCCCGAAATCACCTATCAAGGTTCTACGGTGGTGATTTTTAACATTCATACCATTAGTGTCTCTGATCTCTCATCAGATCATATACTTGTGAATACAAGATCCATTCCAGACGGCGCTTGGGAGTGTGTGATTATTAACCCCACCAACCTGGTTGTGTCGGGACAAGGGCGTCTTAGAAGTTGGAATTTAGAGACATTGAAACCTCGATGGGAACAGGACCATCAAAGGGAACATGGTGGATGGCTATTTGGGTTACAAACATTCGTCTTTACAATACAGACCAAGGGCAATTGGCTAGATGCAGGTTACAGAGGTTATCTGTGGGATGCAGAGACAGGAGAGCTATTGGATACATCGCCACCTTTTTTTTGGGTCAATAGATACCTTGATAAGATAAAAGTCTTTGAGAATGCGGCTGTATTGGGAAGTCAGAAGACAGGTGGAATAATTTTCTTTAAGACGCATGCGCGAGGGCTTTTTATGCACACTTTGCAGCCTTGCACCCAAAAGTTCAGGGGAGCAATATGGGACGTGGCCATCCATACATACTATGTCGCTGCGGGGATGCACCAGTCACAAAATCAGCCTGAAGTCAAGCTGTGGGATTCAGAGACCCAGCTGCTTCTTCACCATGTTCAATGGGAGACCACCGCTTCTCTTACATTTTGTTGGCCTGTATTGATTGAGCAAAAAGAAGGATGGGTGCATTTAAAAGATCTGTTCACCCACAAGTGCGAGCAAGAGTTTTTTGTGCAAGATCCCTATAAAAACAAGCTCTCTTCCATTCAAGTTAGAAATGGCAAATTATTTGGACGTCTTGTCGACCACCTTGATTACGGTGGGCTTTTGTTTTCAGTCGATAGATAAGGCTGTCCGGCTAAAAATTTGATTAGAAAATCTTTCCGTTAAAAGGTCATTTTTTCTACTGCGCTCAGAATCATCGCCGCTGTAAAAATAAAGGCATCCTTTATATTGCATATCGAGGTATTCGCATGTTTGAGAAAAAGCATCCTCAAATCCTTTTGGAATGGATTCACCGTAAGATGTGATCACATACAGCTCTTTATTGGTGAGGCGACGGCCAATATCTTTGCGGATGTCGAGAAGATCGCTCCATCGATCAATGAACGTCTTCATCAACGCGCTCATCGAATACCAGTAGACTGGGGTTGCTAAAATAATAGGGTTGTGTTGCACCATCTTTTCAGCTAGCGAGATAAAATCATCTTTCGTGTTGCCATAATTGTAATCGTAGTGGGCAATATTGAGATCTTTGAGATCAACAATGGGCACAGGCTGGTCTTTGATTACGGTCCTGATCGCTTGTAATGTATTCCCATTGCTGCGAGCACTGCCAAAAATAATGATGGGGTTTTTCTTTTCTTCTTTCCTCGCGATCATGACAATGCTGGATTCCAGCTCTTGCAGAGTAGAGAAACTCGCCTTTGCATAGGCTTTGATCGCCACTTTATTATTTTTGTCAGGATCTACAAGACAGGCGTTAAAGTATTGAAATACATGACTCTCTAGAAATGCTTTCAATATTTCTGCTCCGAGTCCCATTCCTATGCATTCAGGCTCGCCGATATAAAAATCGAGAGCGGCTAAGGATTGCGACAAATCATTCCAAATCTCTTTCACGTGGAAGCCGTCTCTTGGAAAATCGTAAGCATCGTAGACTTGGATGAACCCAATGGGCCGATCTTGAAAATGGACGACAAAGGGGAAGATTGCCTTCTTCTCTCCCTTCTCGATCTTGTATCCAAGAGTATAAGAATGATATTTTTCTTGAATATCATGGAAGGACCAAGATCTCCCCTCTCCCCACCACTGCCACACATGTGGATGCTGCATCCACTTATGCAGTAGGGAAAAATGGTTCGCAGCAAGCGGTTCAAATGAGAATGCATTCATTGAGAAAATGATACACGAATTTAAGAAGAAAGCCAGCATGGATATATAGTCGATTAATATTGGGCAAAACCTGCTTATTTTTTTGTAGACTATATTTAGTACGTATACGTATCATATAGCAGAATAACCCAATCAGGAGAAACTATATGGTTACACCCAGTTTAGGCTTTGTCTTACTCTTCGTTACAAATCCACAGAAAAGCAGCCTCTTTTATCAAGATTTTTTTAGAATTAAACCCATAGAGGAATCGCCAACATTTGTCATGTTTGCCCTCAAAAATGGAGTAATGCTTGGCCTTTGGTCCAAGTATACAGCCGAACCCCGCGTAGAAGCGCCCGCTGGTGCATTGGAAATATGCTTTCCCGCTGAAGATGTAGATGCCTTGTATGAAGAGTGGGGCAAAAAACACGCAACTGTCGTTCAGAAACCAACAGATATGGATTTTGGACGCACCTTTGTTATTTTAGATCCAGATGGGCATAGGATCAGAGCCTACAAATTGCTTGAGGAAAAACGATGACAAGATATTGGATTGGGGTTGCCTCTCACGAACATGTTCAAAGAGGAGTTGAAGGTGGTTTTGCTCAGATCTACCATGGGAAAATAGGGACTTTAAAATACATGACTGAAGGAGATTGGTTGATCTACTACTCCCCTACTTTCAGCTTTGGCGGAAAAGATCCCTGTCGCTGCTTCACCGCAATTGGAACTATTGATAGGGGGGAACTTTATACTTTTGAAATGAGCGAAGATTTCATCCCTTGGAGAAGGAATGTAACTTTCCTAAAATCAAAAGAAGCGCCTGTCAAACCTCTGATAGAAAAACTAACCTTTATACAAGATAAGCAAAAATGGGGATTTCCTTTTAGAAGAGGCTCTTTTGAAATTCCGCGAAAAGACTTTGAGCTGATCGCAAGAAGCATGGAGGTATTTTAATGGGAGAAAAACTCAATTTTGAAAAAATCAGTGCCCATGACACACCACAAAAAAGCCCCGGCTTTCTCTTATGGCATGTCAGCACCGCATGGCGTAGCTCCATTGGAGCAGTCCTTAAAACTTTGGGGTTAACTCATCCTCAGTTTGTGGTACTAGCAACCTTAGGTTGGTTAACTAGAGGCGGAGATCCTGTTACGCAACGCGATGTTGGAAAATTGGCGGATCTTGATCCTAACACTATCTCCCAAATCATTGGGAATCTTGAAAAAAAAGGGCTCATCAAAAGAGCGGCATCGTCTGATGGTAGAGCAAAAAACCCCAAACTTACAACCCTGGGCAGTAGCCTCTTAGCTCAAGCTCTTCCAGTTGTTGAAAAAACTGATAATGAATTCTTTAAAACCCTTCTTCCTAAAGAATTAGAAGCCTTGCTAAAGTTGTTTAAAAAGCTGACTTTTCAATGCTGAGAAAATCTCAACCATAAAACTCCGCTAAGGGAGTCCCCTCAGAAATTGGGCGATATCTGCAATGGCTTTTTTACAAATATCGAGTTCTTGAACCTTACTGATAAAATCATGGATGGTCGGATAGGTTTGAGTCTTGACGGGAACATCCACAGCCTTCATTTTTTCTCCATAGGCTCTCCCCTCATCGTAAAGAGGATCAAACTTTGCCAGTACTATCAACGCAGAAGGAAGTCCTGAGATATCAGGGGCTAACAAAGGAGAAGCATAGAGCTGCTTACCATCTTCAGCTTTCTCCAGATATTGATTCCAAAACCATTCCATATCTTTTTTAGTTAGAAAATAACCGTCGGCATATTTTTGATAAGACGCTGTTTCAAAGGAATGTTGCATGACAGGACAGATCAATACCTGAGCTTGAAAGAAAGGATATTTTTTCTCTTTGGCTTTAAGAGCGACGGCGGCAGCTAAATTGCCCCCAGCACTAATGCCGCCGATGACTAATTTTGAAGAATCTCCACCCCAGTCTTGAATGTGCTTTGCCACCCAGTCCACGGTTGCATAACAATCATCGAAAGCCGCTGGATATTTATGCTCAGGAGCTAAACGATAAT
>Ga0207127_10010_pt1 | contig 43018 bp, 34 predicted proteins | sample Alteio_BWMinHeat_17_FD_153574 | JGI IMG/M metagenome (GOLD analysis project Ga0207127, IMG submission 153574) | Enriched cells from forest soil in Barre Woods Harvard Forest LTER site, Petersham, Massachusetts, United States -... | ecosystem: Environmental > Terrestrial > Soil > Temperate forest >...
AATCTCCGCTGGTCGGCTGCTTTCCGCAACCTGGCGGAACGCATCACGCGCTTCAAGCCGCTGCAGACGATGATTTATTGGGTGCAATACCTTTTGGTCACGTCGGTTTTAGGTTTCCCGCTGACGGTATACGAAGACTACCTTCGCGAGCATAAATATGGATTGGCAACCCAGACCTTTGGTCCGTGGATGGGTGACCAGTTCAAAAACCTTCTTGTGGACCTGGTGCTGGGAGCGATTCTCTTTACCCTGCTCTTCGGTGTAGTCAGGCGCTTTCCACGCACATGGTGGTTATGGGGCGCGAGCGTGAGTACTTTATTTACCGTTCTAGTGACTCTGATCGCTCCGGTTTATCTTGTTCCTATCTTTAACAAAGTTACGCCCTTACATGACGCCAGGATCACTGGGCCCATTTTGAGCATGGCACGGGCCAATGGTATTGCGGCGAAAGACGTCTATCAGATTGATGCCTCGAAGCAGACGACCCGTATGAGCGCGAACGTGAGCGGACTTGGCCACACCCTGCGCATTACGCTGAACGACAATCTGCTGCGTCGGGGCTCTTTGGAAGAGATTCAGGCGGTGATGGGACACGAGATGGGACACTATGTGCTCAACCACGTGTATAAGGGCATCTTCTTTTTCGCCATCGTCATCTTCGCCTTGTTTGCCCTTCTCTATTGGGTACTCAACTGGTTGCTGGCACAATGGGGAGAGAGGTGGCAGATTCGCGGCGTCGGCGATACTGCGGTGCTTCCATTGGTTGCACTCGTGGGGCTGATCTTCATCTTTGTGCTGACGCCCGTAGTCAATACTTTCATTCGGTCGCAGGAGCACGAGGCCGACATGTACGGGCTCAATGCCAGCCGGCAACCGGATGGTTTCGCCCAGGGCGCAATTCACTTGGGCGAATATCGCAAGATGAGTCCGGGCCCAGTGGAGGAGTGGATATTCTTCGATCATCCCAGCGGGCGCAACCGGATTCACGACGCTATGCAATGGAAGGCGGAAAACTTGAAGCTGATGACAGAGCAGGCGAAGCCGTGAGTTGGGCTCCTTGCCGATAACTTCAACTGGCAGCAGCCAGGATGGCATCGGCCACACGCGCCGCTTCGACAGCAGGTTTTACATCGTGCACGCGGACGATGTGGATCCCCTGCAAGATGGCTGCAGCAACGGTTGCCAGCGTGCCATACAAACGTTGGTCTGCCGGCGCATCTTCTTTTTCACCGTTGGTTCCCTCGTGGGCCAGAGTGCGTCCGATGAACGACTTGCGCGAGGTTCCTGCGAGTAAGGGGAATCCCAACTCGTGCAATTTGTCGAGATGCGCAAGCAGAGGATAATTTTCTTCAAACTTTTTGCCGAAGCCAAAGCCGGGGTCGAGGACAATACGACCCGGTTGCACGCCGGCGCCGATTACCGCTCCACTCCATTCTCTTAATTCGCGGCCCACCAGGTCCAGCAAAGCATCGCCAGAGAGATGCGGCAATGTATGCCATTCCTCGGGAAGTCCGCGCGAATGCATCAGCACTACGCCACACTTAAGCTCGGCCAGGGTTTGCGGCATGGTGGAATCCCAGCGAGCAGCGCTTACGTCGTTCACAATTTCCGCTCCAGCCTGTACGCAAGCGCGTGCTACTCCAGACTTGTAGGTATCCACGGAGATCAGTGCGGAGGGCCTCTGCTTGCGCACCGACACGATGACGGGCAGAATGCGGCACAGCTCTTCCGCAGCAGTCACGCCTCCCTCACCAACTTTCGAGCCGGGGCGGGTGGATTCTCCGTCGATATCGAGAATGTCCGCGCCTTCGTCGAGCAGCCGCAAAGCATGTTCGACGGCATTTCCGTGGGAAAAGTGTCGTCCGGTATCGGAGAAGGAGTCTGGGGTGACGTTGACGATGCCCATGACCAGCGTGCGCGCACCTAGCTCCAGGCGCCGCCGGCTAAGCTTCCATTCATAATGTGGACGCATGTAAGGAGATTTAAACACAAAGAGCACTTAGGACCACAAAGACGATAGGTTACGGGGGTAACCTGCCAGTTAACTTTATTATTTTTTCTAACGGACTACACTGGCATAACACATGCGACAAAAGATGAGAGTTGGTTGCAGTAAGGCACCTCAGGGGCTAAAGCCCAAGCCTGATGAGACTTTTAACGGCACGGCTAAAGCCGTGCTCCTCCGAAAGCAATACACAGCGCTGTTCTGCTGGGCACTAATCTTTTGGGCGCTGCTCGTGTTCTTGCCGGGAGCATTGGGCGCTGATAGTGGCAAATCCGGACGCAAGAGCAGCAATCCGCTGCCAGGGAAAATTGCTCCTATTCTGGCGCAACCCGACCTTAATCGCAGCTTCTGGGGGATCCAGATAGTTTCTTTAGACGATCAAAAAGTCTTGTACTCACTGAATGCAGAGAAGCTTTTTGTTCCGGCCTCCAACACAAAACTCTTTACCACGATTACGGCCATGGCATTGTTGGGACCGGACTACCGTTTTCATACAACGGTCGAGGCCAGCGCTCCACTCGACAAATACGGACGAATCGATGGTGATGTAATTCTGGTGGGGAGAGGCGATCCTAATCTTTCGGGACGCAGCTTGCCTTATGCACTTAAGACGGAGCGCACGCAGCCTACCACGGTTGCCCTGGAGAACTTGGCCGATCAACTGGTAAAAGCCGGAGTGAAATATATTGACGGCGATGTGGTGGCTGATGACTCCTACTACGTTGACGAACCTTACGGTGCAGGCTGGGCCCAGGATGATTTGCAGTGGGGATATGGGGCCCCGGTTTCGGCGCTCACCATCAACGACAATCTTATTTTCCTGAATATTCTGCCGGGAGAAAGATCAGGTGACCGCGCTTTTGTCACTCTTGACCCGCCGACTGCATACTACAAAGTGGACAACCGCATCGTCACGGTTGCCACAGGCGGAACGCACAAGATTGGCGTACATCGTGATCAGGGTTCGCACACGGTAACTGTATGGGGAACGGTAACAGTCAATGACGGTCCCGACCACCAGGAGCTGGCGGCCGAAGATCCAGCGGACTACGCAGCGCAATTGTTTTACGAAATCCTGAGCAGACACGGCATTGTGATTTATGGACACACACGGGCGCAGCATACATCGCAAACCAGCATAATGAACGAAGAGGTCCCGGCTGCATCGCTGCCCACGCTGGGCGCGACTTCCTCGCTGTCCCTCGGCAACCACTTTTCCCAGGGGCTCGCGACCTACGATTCCCTGCCCTTAATAGAAGATATTCGCGTCACCAACAAGACCAGTCAGAACCTACATGCCGAGATGACATTGCGCCTGATTGGAAAAACCAGCGGCGGCATTGGGAACACGGAAACAGGATTAAAGGTCGAGCAGAACTTGCTGACCCAGGCAGGGCTTTTGCCGGAGGAATATGATCTTCACGATGGTTGCGGCCTTTCGCGCGAGAACCTGGTTGCTCCAGCGGGGGTAGTGAAGCTTTTGCAATACGCGGCAAAGCAGACGTGGTCCGCTAAATTCCAGGACACCCTGCCAGTTGCCGGTATAGACGGCTCGCTTGCCGACCGCTGGAAGGGTACAGACGTAGCAAATCACGTGCGAGCGAAAACCGGCACTATAAACCATGTGAGTGCCCTCTCGGGTTATGCGACCACGCTGAGCGGCAAAAATCTGGCGTTCTCAATCATGGTGAACAACCACGCTCTTAAAAACGGGCGCGCCCGCGAGGTCATTGACCAGATTGTAACGGCGATGGTGGAAGATCAGACGGAGCAAAAGTAGTAAATTAATTTTGGAACGAGCGGGTAGCCTAATCGGCTGAGTCAAAGTAAACTTAGAGGCCGTTCAGACGTACGAGTATTCTTGCATTCATCAGAACAAAATACTGCCCCAGGATTCCTTTGGGTTTCCAGCGCTCAGGATGACATCAGGGGACCGAGGTAATCGCTCTTGAAGCGACTAATTATTGGCTGCCTTTTATCACTGGCAACATTCGCAGCAGCGCAGGGAATACCCGCTACTCCCGGTGGGCAAGAGCTGACCATAGAAAAAATCTTCGATGGCGTCGGATTAATTGGACGCTTGCCTGAGGCGCTGCAATGGAGCCCTGACAGCAAAAAGATCTCTTACATCCTGCGGGACGACAGCGGCGCGAATGGCCAGCTTTGGTATGTTGACGTGAGTGAAGGCAAGCCGGCAGTTCTGGTTACGCAGGACAGGCTGGCCTCGCTCTCTCCCCCTGATTACAAGGTCAGGAGCGAGCGCGAATTAGAGCGACGCTTGCGCTATGGCGTTGCCGGATATCATTGGGCCCCGGATTCCAAACATCTGCTTTTTGACTCGCACGGCCAACTCTGGTTCTACAGCCTGGATACCAACACGGGTGTTCCGCTGACCTCAGAAGACGATCTGGCCTATGATCCCAAGTTTTCTCCCGACGGGTCACGTGTGGCTTATGTGCGCAAACATAATTTGCGTGTTCATCCCATATCAGGCGACGTTGAGTTCCAGCTCACGCAAGACAAAGATCCCAATGTTCTCAATGGCGAGGTTGACTGGGTTTATGCCGAAGAGCTGGATGTCCGCAGCAATTACTTCTGGTCACCGAACGGCAAGCAGATTGTTTTTTTACAGATGAATGAAACCCCGGTGCCAACGTATCCCATTGAAGACTTTATTCCCACGCATCCCATCATGGACTTCCAGAAATATCCCAAGGCAGGAGACCCTAATCCGGCTGTGCGTGTGGCCGTGGTGGGCGCCTCGGGAGGCAAAGTGAAATGGATTGATATTCCGCGACAGAAGAACGTGGAAGAAGTGCTGCCGGCGCCGGGAATCGGTGGAGCTGAGGACATCTATATCCCCCGCTTCGGATGGGTACGTGATGGCATTCTTTACGTCCAAGTGCTCAACCGCGCGCAGAACATATTGAATCTTTATTTCATAGATGTTGAATCGGGCAGATCGAAGCTAGTTCTTAGCGAGACCAGCGAGAACTGGGTTGAGGTGAACGACGATTTCCGATTGTTGAAATCGGGGAACGAATTTCTCTGGGGAAGCTGGCGCGACGGCCATACGCATCTTTATCTCTATAGCTTCAATGCATCGAGCCCACTGAATGGGCAGGCCACTCTGGAGCGTCAGCTTACAAGCGGCAATTACGAAGTGCAAAACCTGATCGCAGTCAATGACTCCACGCATAACGTTTATTTCACCGCTAATAAAGATGACGACCGGCAAAGCCAGCTCTACTCGGTGCAGCTCGACGGTAGCGGGTTAAAGCGCATCTCAAAAGAAGACGGTACGCATACTCCGGAATTCGCCGGAGACGCCATGCATTATGTAGACACCTTCTCTGCCCTCATGACTCCGCCGCGAGAGTCGTTATGCGGCGCCGATGGAAGCTGTCAGGCTTTCTGGGAACCGCATAGCCTGAAAGAGTACAAACTTGTTCCGCCCAAATTTGTTGATTTCCAGGCGGAAGATGGGACTGTGCTGCATGGACTGCTGCTCATGCCACCTAATCTACAAGGTAAAGCGCCGGTGCTCATGAATCCTTACGGTGGGCCGCACGCCCAGCGCGCGCGCGACGCCTGGGGAGGAACCGATTCCCTCTTTGATCAAATCCTGGTGCGGGAAGGCATTGCAATTTTGCGGGTTGACAATCGCGGGATGGGAAATCGCGGACAGAAATTCGCGGCGGCTTTACGTCACAATTTCGGCGAAGTCGAGTTGAAAGACCAACTCGCCGCCCTCGACCAGGCGCTGGCACAGTTCCCGCAACTGGATGAATCGCGCCTGGGCTGGTGGGGCTGGAGCTACGGCGGATACATGACCTTATATGCGCTGACCCACTCCGACCGCTTTAGTGCCGGAGTTGCGGTGGCCCCAGTCACCGACTGGCACGATTACGATTCCGTCTACACCGAACGCTATATGGGGCTGCCGCAGCAGTTTGAGGAGAGCTATAAGAAAAGCTCTCCAGTGCATTACGCCGCTCATTTGCATGGCAGCCTGCTGATTGCACACGGCACCGGCGACGACAATGTTCACATGCAGAATACGATGCAGATGACGCAAGCGCTGATCAACTCGGGTAAAAAGTTTGACTTGATGCTCTACCCGCGCAAAACCCACAGCATCACCGGAACCGAGGTACGCCGGCATTTATTCAACAAGATCAAAGACCATTTTGAAACATACCTGCTAAAGGCCGGGCGGTAGAGAATCATCACTAAAACTTCGGTTCCTCCCATGTAGGAATGCGGCCGGGTGTCCAGGGGGCGCCCGCGGCTTCCATGTCTTTTTCCAAACTCACCAGATCCACTTCAATCAGCTTGTGGAGTGTGACAAGCTGCTGGGAGAGTTCTTCGGAAGCAATCTTGAAGCTCTCCACATGTGTGTTGGTTGGGCGTGAGCTGGAGGTGCTCTCTTCATCCAGAATCGTGGATACGCGGTTCTGGATGGAGGTCGGAATGGGTTCATTGTGGGCCTGCAGCGCCTCATCGCCAACCAGAACACGCAATAGTTTGTTATTCGCTTCTTCAATCGCATCGGCACGAGGCGACAGCTCCGAAGCAGCCGTGGGGGTTTCAAGCAGGGCCCGCTTTATAGATTTGAGACGCGATTTGAGTTCGTTGGCTGATTCTACGGCCCCATTCACTGAACGATAGAGCGAAACAACGTTACGCTGGAACTTGGTGAGCGCAGCGCGGTCTTCGGCCTTGGCCGGCCAGCCGTAAAGTGGAGTCACATTGAATGAGAGGGGAGTTCCGACAGGCGTAATGATTCCTCGGACCCGCGTTGCCATTGAAATCTTGTATGTGCCCGGCATGACCAGAGGTGGTCTTGTATCCGGGCCGAAATCAGAATCTTCGTCGGACTTATCTTCCGAAGCAAGCGCCGGAGCGGAATAGCGCAGGTCCCAAGTTACACGCTGCATGCCGGCTCCGGTAGGTCCGGTAAGAATGCGAAGCGGCTTGCCGTTTTCGTCAGAGATCGTGAGCAATACAGCGGGAGCCTGCTCTTCGGCTTCAGCGCGCAGCTCATCGGGCGTAGGATAAGCCACGGTCTTGCCTTTTTTGGCGGCCTCTTTTTCAGCATCATGGCGCAGATCTTTTTTGGTTTTGAGTTTTTCTTTGAGGTAGTAGGTGATGGTTGCACCAAAGGGCGGATTAGCGCCGGTGTAGAATGCCTCGCCCAGATGCGCCTTGCCTTTATCGCCGTAAGGTTTGCTCTCATGGTAAAGAGCTGCATTATGAGCGGCGAGTAAAGCAGCAGGTGAATTCAAGTCATCGGTTTTAAGATCTCGCAGCGGGCGAATGTCATCCAGAATATAGATGCTGCGGCCAAAGGTGCCCACAACCAGATCACTCTCACGCGCTTGAATTACCAGATCACGCACGGCAATGGTAGGGAAATCACCTTTGAGTTGCACCCATTTTTTGCCGCCGTCAATCGTGAAATACAGACCAAATTCCGTGCCGGCAAAAAGAAGGTTGGGATTCACTGGATCTTCTGCAAAGGCCAGCACCGGGCCGTTTTCAGGAAGGTTGCCGACCACTGAACTCCAGGTTTGGCCAGCGTCGGCGCTCTTTAAGAGGTAGGGTTTGAAGTCGGCATTCTTGTGGTTTTCAAAAGCGGCATAGACAGTACGAGCATCGTGGTTGGAAGCGGCAAGGCGGCTGACATAGGTCGAGTCGGGCACGCCGGGGAATTTATCAAGCTTGCGCCAGTTGCTTCCACCATCTTCGGTTGCCTGGATGAGGCCGTCATCCGTGCCTGCATAAATCAATCCTTCTTTTTTGGGGGATTCGCTCAGAACGACAATGTTTCCGTAGAACGACGTGGAGGCATTCTTGGCGACCGCGTCTGGTTCCCACACACGGCCCATCACCTGCAGTGAGTTGCGATCAAGCTGGCGTGTAAGGTCAGGACTGATAACCTGCCAAGTGTCTCCGCGATCGTCGCTGCGAAATATTTTGTTGGCAGCATAATAGAGACGCGTGTGCGAATGCGGGCTGATGATAAGAGGCGAATCCCAGTTCCAGCGATAGACCTCGCCGCCTTTTGGCTCCTGCACCGCAATGCCGGTATTTTCGCCGGTGCGCTTGTCGTAGCGGGTTAGTCCGCCCTCCTGATATTCCGAGTAGATAGTGTTGGGGTCTTCAGGATCAACCTGCGTGCGGAATCCATCGCCGCCTTGCGTGATGAACCAATCCGCGTTGGTAATGCCCGAGGCACTGGTGGTGCGCGATGGGCCGCCGAGATTGTTATTATCTTGCGTGCCGCCATAGACGTTATAAAACGGCAAGGCGTTATCAACAGCGACATCGTAAAACTGGCCGAGCGGCAAATTGCTTTTGTACTCCCAGGTGGCGGCGCGGTCGTAGCTCTCGTAAACACCGCCGTCGCAGCCGACAAGATAGTGATCGGTATTGCTGGGGTCAATCCAGATGACGTGGTTATCTACATGCTTTGATTTTGTAGGCAGTTTGGTAACAGTTTTGCCGCCGTCATCGGAAACCATAATGTTGAAGCCGGTCACGTAGACGCGATCAACATTCTTAGGGTCGGCAAATATCTGGCCGTAATACATGGCAGTCTGGTTGAAAGGATTACGCTTCTCCCAGGTCGCGCCGCGGTCTTTGGAGCGGAATACACCGCCGCTTTTGTTAGCGGCCTCGATGGTGGCGTAGACAACATTGTGATCTGCGGGTGAAATCGCCAGGCCGATGCGGCCGATCTCTTCGGAGGGCAGACCAGATTTCAGTTTGTTCCAGCTCTCTCCCCCATCGGTGGATTTATAAAGGGCCGATTCAGGCCCGCCATCAATCAGAGTCCAAACGTGGCGGCGGCGCTGATAGGCAGCCGCATACATTACATTGGGTTCAACGGGATCAATGGCAACATCAACTACGCCGGTGTTTTCACTGATGTTGAGGACACTTTTCCAGGTCTTGCCGCTGTCGGTGGTTTTGTAAAGTCCGCGGTCGCCGCCGGGCCCCCATAGCGGACCTTCGGCTGCGACGAAGACGACGTTGCTGTCGCGAGGATCAATGGCAATGCGTCCGATGTGCTCGGATTTTTTTAGCCCCATGTTCTTCCAGCTTTTGCCACCGTCATCGGAGCGATAGACGCCATCGCCGTAGCCCACGCTGCGCTGGCTGTTACTCTCGCCCGTGCCTACCCACACGACATTTGAATCTTTGGGGTCGAGCACAACCGTGCCGATGGAGTAGCTGCCTTCGCCGTCAAAGACCGGAGTCCAGGTAATGCTATCGTTTTCAGTCTTCCACACGCCGCCGGAGGCAGTGGCGACGTAATAATGGGAGTGGTTTTCCGGATCAACGGCAAAGGCCAGCACACGGCCGGAGATCATGGCAGGGCCAATGAGGCGCAGCTTTAATCCGTCGAAGGTCCCCGACGACATAGGCTCAGGAGGTGTTTCCTTGTTTTCTTTTTCCGGCGCAGGCTGCTGTGCCGCTTTCTTCTGGGCAGGTTTAGACGCTGGCTTAGGATTAGAAGCTTTCTTGTCTTGAGCGAAGGTGGAAATGGAAGAGCAAATAACTATGCCGATGAGAAACGAACGAAACACGTTCACGCTGAACCTCCTGGAATTCATGCGAGCCATTAGGTATATCAGAATTAGCAGGGCTTTGCTGATGCTCGGACCTTTTGGGCATCGCTTAGGCCAGGCCAAATCAGTGTCAATGCTAGAATCAACTTAACTTCTACTTATGGCCCGGAAAACGCGCGCCCCCGGACACGAGATCAAAAACCTGTCTATCCCGGTTAACCGCTGCTTTGCCTGCGGACCAGACAACCCGGAAGGCATGCACCTTGAATTTCATTTTGACGAGGCACACCGCCGTTCGTATTGCCGATTTCGCTTGCCCAAGAAATACCAGGGGCCGCCGGGACACTCTCACGGAGGGATTATTGCCACCATCCTGGACGAGGCTATGGGCAAGGTGAACAGGCTGCGCTCGGTGATTGCTCTGACAAAACAAATGGATGTGGAATATCTGAAGCCAGTCCCACTGCAAACGCCATTAATTGTGGAAGCTCGTGAGAGCAGCGTTCAGGGCAAAAAACACATTAATATTGCCGAAATCCGCAATCAGAAGGGCGAGGTACTGGCACGCGGACGGGCTGTGTTCATCGCGATTGATCCTCTCAAGATGTTTGCCAAACACATCAAGAAACTGTGAGTAGGGTTCAAGCCAGTGGTAATGCACAGCTAAACTAGCCCAGTGTGCGTATTTAGACGTAAAATAACCTTAGTGCCACGCAACTTTTTGACTTTACCTGTGCACAGGCACGAAGAGGAACTATGTCCAACAAAAATGGAAACCCAAACAACAGTCTGCGCCTGAAGACCGGGTTAGCCGAGATGCTCAAAGGCGGCGTCATCATGGACGTCACCACAGCCGAGCAGGCGTTGATCGCAGAAAAGGCCGGCGCAACAGCTGTCATGGCGCTCGAGCGCGTGCCGGCACAGATCCGCGCCGAGGGTGGCGTGGCCCGCATGGCCTCACCCAAGAAGATCCGCGAGATCATGGATGCGGTTTCCATTCCGGTGATGGCCAAGTGCCGCATCGGCCACTTTGCGGAGGCGCAAATTCTGCAAGAGCTGGGCGTGGATTACATTGACGAATCCGAAGTCCTTACCCCCGCCGATGAAGCCAACCACGTAGACAAGCACGCCTTCAAAGTTCCTTTTGTCTGCGGAGCGCGGAATTTAGGCGAAGCGTTGCGGCGTATTGCCGAGGGTGCGGCCATGATCCGCACCAAGGGCGAAGCCGGCACCGGCGACGTGGTTCATGCAGTCAAGCACCTGCGGGCCATCAACCAAGAGATGCGCGTCCTGACCGTACTGCGCGAAGACGAGTTGTACGCCAAGGCCAAAGAATATCAGGCACCGTACGAGATTATCCGCCTGGTGGCGAGCAGTGGTAAGCTTCCTGTCCCTAACTTCTCAGCCGGTGGCATTGCTACCCCGGCCGATGCCGCCCTGGTGCGCCAATTGGGCGCCGAAGCGGTGTTTGTAGGCTCGGGCATCTTCATGCAAGACTCCACGAATTTTGCTTCCCCGGAAGAGGCCGCGCGCCGGGCTCGCGCCATCGTACAAGCCACAACCCACTACGACGATCCTAAAGTATTACTTGAAGTCAGCCAGGACCTGATCGGAGCTATGAAAGGGTTAGCGGTGGAAGCGATCTCCGAAGAAAACATGATGCAAAAGCGCGGCTGGTAACCTCAGAACAACCACAAAGGCCACCAAGGTAAAACACAAAGGTTCACAAAGGTCTGCTTGTTGCGAGAGCCATTGTTTATCTTCTGCGTTTTCTTGTGATGGAATTCAAAATCATGACAATCGGCGTTCTGGCCATTCAGGGTGATTACGAAGCGCACGGCCGCGTGTTAGAGGGGCTGGGCGCCACGGTGAGTTACGTCCGCAAGCCGGAGCAGCTTGATTCTGTAGATGCGCTGGTGATTCCTGGCGGCGAGTCAACTACATTCCTGAAATTTTTGGAGCAAAAAGGGTTTTTTGAAAAGCTGGGGCAGTTCGTAAAAACCAAACCTGCCCTGGGCACTTGCGCGGGCGCAATCTTGCTGGCAAAAGAAGTCGAAGGCCCCAGCCAAGCCAGCCTGGGAGCGTTGGACATATGTATCCGGCGCAACGCTTATGGACGACAACTGGAGAGCTCGATACGCCAGGGGGAAACCAAACTTGGCGGCGGGCCGATGGAGATGGTTTTTATCCGCGCGCCAAAAATTGAGAAGGTGGGCAAAGAAGTCGAAGTGCTGGCTTCGGAAAATGGCGATCCTGTCCTGGTCCGTCAGGGGAAGATCATGGCGGCGACGTTTCATCCGGAACTTTCCGGCGATATCCGCGTTCACCAGGCATTTCTGCAACTGGTGAAATAATCAGATTCATTTAAACTTGATTCCGGGAAGCTATGGCAAAGGCTTTGTTGGTCGCGCTCTGGTTGATTGCATTGGTCTGCCTCTGCTTGTTCTGGTTTCATCCGTGGTGGTTGCCGGCGCTGGCTTCTGCGCAAGGCGCAGTTGTTGATCAGCAATTTAAATTCACTTTTATTTTTGTGGGATCCGCTTTTCTTCTGGCGCAGACTGCGCTTGGGTTTCTGGTATGGAAATACAGCGCTTCTCGAAAGCAAATTCCTGGCCGACTGTTCGTCGAAAATAGGAGGGCTGAATTTTTCTGGATGGCGATTACCTCCCTGCTCTTTCTCGCCTTTGCATGGACGGGTGCCCGCAGTTGGTCGCAAAGCCATACGCTACATACTGACGCTGATGCCAAGATGCCGGTGGATATTGAAGTTACAGGCATGCAGTTTGCGTGGTACTTCCGTTATCCGGGGCCGGACCGGACGTTTGGCCGCACACGACCAGAGTTGCAGGATGCTTCTTTGGGCTCGATCTCAGCAGTGGGTTTGGATATGAGCGACCCGGCTTCGCGAGACGACTTTGTGACTACAACGCTGGTGGTTCCCGCCAATCGTAACGTGCGGCTCACGCTCCGGGCACAGGACGTGATTCATAGTTTTTTTGTACCTGAATTGCGCTTCAAGCAAGATGCAGTACCCGGGATGGCAATTCCTGTCATCTTCACACCCAATCGCGAAGGAAATTTTGAAATCGCCTGCGCCGCGCTGTGTGGCTTGGGGCATTACCGCATGCGAGCCACAATGAAAGTTGTGAGCGAGACTGAGTTTGAAAATTGGCTGGCGAAGCACCCGCCACAACCAGCTGGGGTACACCCGTGACGGAACTGCATGCAGCACATGGCAGCAGCGCACCGTCTATCGTCACGGACAAGCCTGCGGGGTTCTTACGCCGCTATGTCTTCAGTTGTGATCACAAGACTATCGGCCTGCAATATTTCTTTCTAGCCCTGGCCGCTGCCCTTGTAGGAATTTTTCTTTCGCTGCTGATGCGCATTCATATTGTGTGGCCGACAGCAACAATCTTCGGTATTGGCCGGATTACCCCAGAATCTTATCTGGGACTCGTGACCATGCATGGCACGTTCATGGTCTTCTTTGTCCTGACGCTGGCCCCACAAAATGCCTTTGGAAATTATTTTCTACCGCTACAGATTGGCGCGAAGAGAATGGCGTTCCCCTGGCTGAACATGGTCGCGTTCTGGCTAGCTTTGGTTTCATTCCTGATCATGCTGGCTGCATTCTTTGTGCAAGGTGGTGCACCCATATCCGGCTGGACGCATTACGCTCCGCTCAGCGCCATCGCCAGCGCCGGGCCCGGTCAAGGATTGGGGTTAGACCTGTGGCTGGTAAGTATTGCGGTCTTCTGCGTTGCATCGGGAATCGCTGCGGTGAATTTCATCGTAACCACTATCAAGCTGCGCGCTCCGGGAATGACCTGGATGCGATTGCCGCTGCCCTGCTGGGCCTGGTTTGTAACTGCATTTCTCATACTCTCAGCCTTTTCGGTCCTTCTGGCAGCGGCGGTCATGCTCTTCATGGACCGCCATTATGGCACCAGCTTCTTTGAGCCGTCGGGGTTGATGATAGCGGGCCAGATGATTCAGCACCAGGGCGGGTCACCGCTGTTGTGGCAGCATCTCTTCTGGTTTTTCGGGCATCCCGAAGTTTACATTGCGATTCTTCCCGGAATGGGAGTGACCTCACATCTGCTATCTACTTTTGCGCGCAAGCCAGTCTTTGGATACCGCGCCATGGTTTATGCCACGATTGCGATTGGCGTCCTCGGCTTCGGGATTTGGGGGCACCACATGTTCACCAGTGGCATGAATCCGCATGCGGCTTTTGCGTTTTCTAATCTCACACTGGCGATCGGGGTTCCTTCCGCCGTCAAGATGTTTAACTGGCTGGGAACGCTGTGGGGCGGACGCTTGCGTTTCACCACACCCATGCTTTTTTCCATCGGCTTTGTGTCGTTATTTATTACCGGGGGGCTGACCGGGCCCATCCTGGCGCAGCCGGTGCTGGATTCTTATCTCCATGACACTTATTTTGTTGTGGCGCATTTTCACCTCATCATGGGCATGGCGGCGGTGTTTGCTATCTTTGCGGCGACATACTTCTGGTTTCCGAGGATCTTTAACCGCATGATGTCAGAAAAATTGGGACGCACTCATTTCTGGTTGAGCTTTCTGGGGGCCTACGCGACTTTTGTGCCTATGCATTTACTGGGGATGGCCGGACATCCGCGGCGCTATTCGCAGCTAACCGAGGTAAACTATGTTTATAAGCTGGCGCCGCTGCAGATGTTTATCAGCATAGCGGCGTTTGTAACCATGAGTGCGCAAGTTTTGTTTCTCGTGAATTTGTTTTGGAGCATCTTCCGGGGGAAAGCAAGCACTCAAAATCCCTGGGAGGCCACAACGCTGGAGTGGGAACCGTTGCAAGAAGGCAATCCAGTGCAGCACGGGGCTTACGAATTCGGCGGAGACTATAACGGAAAAGACTTTCAGCCGCAATCCGGGTTGTTATAACAGACGTAGTAAAAGCAGTAGCGCATGAGATGGGGAGACAAACCTAAGGGAACGGAGCTGCCCGATTCGGCACGCGAAGAGCGTGAACCTCGTTTGAGCGGGGGCGGCACGAACGACCGCTTCCCTTCCGACGATCACGGCGGAGACGACTCCGGCCATAACGAAGATGGGCGGCTGAGTTACCGCGATCGCTTGATGCGATGGCGCCTGGGGCTCGGCCTCAGCATGATCTCGATCCTGATGCTGTTCATAGCCCTGAGCAGCGCCTATATGATCCGCCAGCATACAGTGATTCAGAGTGGAAACGGGCACGGCGTAATTTATTGGCAAAAACTTCACCTGCCAACACTGCTCATCTTCAACACCATCCTGCTTCTCATCAGCAGCGTCACACTGGAAATCGCGCGGCGTCAATTGTTGCGGCGTGGATTACTGGCGCCCCTGGCCGATATTCCGGGAATCCAGCAGGAAAACTCGCGTTCCTTGCCCTGGCTTGCAATCACAGTCATTTTGGCCATTGGATTTCTCGTTGGACAGGCGACCGCCTGGAACATGCTCCAGCAGGAAGGGATGTTTGTGGTGGGCAATACCAGCGGCTCTTTCTTTTATGTGCTCGCCGGCACCCATGCTATTCACCTAAGCATCGGCATATTGGTGCTACTTTATGCGCTCTCGAGTGAAATGTTCTCCTGGAAGCTTGAGACCCGCTGCCTGGTTGTAGATGTTACTTCCTGGTATTGGCATTTCATGGCGGTATTGTGGATATACGTCTACGCGATCATGCACTTTTCACGTTAGTTTTGTTTAACCATAAAGGGCACGAAGGTAAACACAAAGAGCACGAAGGAAAGAATTGGTTTCGCAGAACCTGGTTTTCTCCGAAGCCACGCTTCGCCCCGTCAAAGCAATTTCTTTTATAATAGAAAGATTATCCAGCATCTTTGGACCTGCTGAGGAGTTATCCAGCGGAGTTGGGCCCTATTTTCATGGCAACAGAAAGCATTATTGTGCGCGGCGCGCGCGTGCACAACCTGAAAAACATCGACTTTGAAATTCCCCACAACACCTTGACGGTGGTGACCGGAGTTTCCGGTTCGGGCAAATCTTCGCTCGCCTTCGATACGATTTACGCCGAAGGACAGCGCCGCTACGTGGAATCGCTCTCTGCTTATGCCCGGCAATTTCTGGAGAGAATCGAAAAGCCGGATGTTGACGTAATCGAGGGCATCGCGCCTGCAATCGCTATCCGGCAGAAGAACAGCACGCGCAATCCGCGCTCGACCGTAGCCACGGCAACGGAGATTTATGATTACCTGCGGCTTCTCTTTGCCCGTATCGGTAAAACGTATTGTCTCCAATGCGAGTCTCCGGTCAAAAAAGACACGATTGATGAGATGGCCCAGGCAGTGCTTGCCTTGAGTGAAGGCACTCGCTTGAACGTTTTGTTTCCGATTGTCGGCACACGGCCGCAAAGTGAACAGAGTAAGCCCAAGAAATCAAAGAGCAAAGAGACGAAACGTTCTGCACCGGCCAAGCCGGAGGAGAGTTTAAACGAGCGGCTTTTTGACCTGCGCAAGCGGGGCTTTAACCGTCTCTTCCAAAATGGGACAATTTTCGAATTTTCCACGCCGGAATCGTTGCTGGAGGTTGATTTTTCTCAGCCTGTGTTTGCGTTGGTGGACCGTATCGTGGTCGCTCCTGATGCACGCGCCCGCATTGTAGATGCAGTGGAGACCTGCTATCGCGAGTCGGGCGAGGTGTTGCTGGAAACCGCTCCGCGCGAAGGCGAACCCATCCAGCGCTGGAAATTTTCACAGCGCTTTGAGTGCAAGAATTGCGGCATTCGCTACGAAGAGCCGGAGCCCCGGCTGTTTTCTTTCAATAACCCTTTTGGAGCGTGTCCGCGCTGCCAGGGATTCGGCAACACGATTGATTTTGACTTGAACCTGGTGATTCCCGATCCGCAAAAAACGCTGGCGGAAGGCGCAATTGATCCCTGGAACAAACCTAAATACCGCGCCTTTTTTGCGGACATGAAGAAATTCGCCCGACAGCATGACATCTCTATGGACGTGCCCTGGGGCGATCTTTCCCGTGAAGACCAGGAAAAGATCCTGAGCGGCGAACGAGGAAGTTTCATGGGGGTACGCGGTTTCTTTGCCCACCTGGAGCGCAAGAAATACAAGCTGCACGTACGGGTGTTTCTCAGCCGTTATCGCGGATATGCGCTTTGCACCGACTGCCGGGGCGCGCGCCTGCGCAATGAGGCGCGTCACGTAAAAATTGCCGGCAAAAACATTTGCGATGTCGTCGGCTTTACTGTGGAAGAAGCCGCTATTTTTTTTAAAGAGCTGCAACTGAGCGATTATGAGCAGGAAATTGCCGGCCAAATCCTGGATGAAATTCGCGACCGTCTAAAGTTTTTGAATGATGTGGGGTTGGAATACCTCACGCTTGACCGGCTGGCTTCCACGCTCTCTGGCGGCGAAGCGCAACGCATTCAACTGGCAACATCGCTGGGATCGCGCCTGGTGGGAGCGCTCTACGTATTAGACGAGCCTTCGATAGGCCTGCACAGCCGCGACACCACACGATTGATCAAGATCTTGCTCGATCTGCGCGATCTGGGCAACACCATTCTGGTGGTCGAGCACGATGCGGAGATCATGCGCGCCTCGGACCGCATTCTTGATCTTGGTCCGGGTGCGGGAGAGCACGGCGGTGCGGTGATTGCCAGCGGAACGTTCAACGAAATCATCAAGGCCACAGCATCCCTTACAGGCCGCTATTTATCGAGCGAGCTTCGCATTCAGTTGCCGGCCATACGGCGCAAGCCGGGTGCAGAACAACTCAAGATTACCGGCGCGCGCGCACACAATCTGAAAGATCTGACTGTCAATATCCCATTGCGTATGCTGGTGGCAATTACCGGCGTCTCCGGGTCAGGCAAGTCAACTTTGGTTCATGATGTCCTGTACAACGCTCTGGCCGCGGCCAAGCGCCAGAACGATTTTGCGCCGCCTATTGACCTGGGCCAGAAGCTGCAAAAGCTGGAAGGCTCGCAATATGTTGATGAAGTGATTCTAGTAGATCAGTCGCCCATTGGACGTACACCGCGCTCGAATCCGGTCACCTACATCAAGGTATTTGACGCGATCCGCGACCTTTATGCGAGCCAACCGGAAGCCGTGAAAAAAGGTTTTTCCGCTGGACACTTCTCTTTCAATATTCCGGGCGGCAGGTGTGAGGTTTGCCAGGGCGATGGCACGGTCACGGTAGAGATGCAGTTCCTGGCCGACGTCGAATTGGTTTGCGAGGAGTGCCACGGCACACGCTTCAAACCGGAGGTGCTGGAGGTCCGTTATCGTGGCAAGAATGTTTATGAGGCTCTCAACCTCACGGTGAAAGAGGCCATGCAGTTCTTTGCTGCCGCTCCTAAAATCACCGAGAAGCTGCGTGTTCTGGATGAAGTTGGCCTTGGATATCTTCGTCTGGGGCAATCGGCTACAACGCTCTCCGGCGGCGAGGCGCAGCGCATGAAGCTGGCTGCTCATCTGCAACCTAAATCCATACGCGGCGAAAACGGAAATGGAAATGGGCCTGACGGACGTCCGGCGGGAAAGAAGCGCTTGCCGCGTATTCTCTATATCTTTGATGAGCCCACGACTGGACTCCACTTTGATGATGTCAGCAAGCTGCTTTCAGCATTCCGAAAACTTATTGAAAGTGGTGGCTCTATCGTGGTCATTGAGCATAATCTGGATGTGATTCGCGCAGCCGACTGGGTAATTGACTTAGGGCCGGAAGGCGGGGGCCGCGGGGGCAAAGTCATTGTCACCGGCACGCCAGAGACAGTGGCAAAAACTGCAGGCTCGTACACCGGAAAATGGCTGGCGCGCATCTTAAAGAGTAACGGGAACTCTCGTTCCAATGGACGCAAATAGCAGGCTTCTGGCGTTAGCGCAGAGCAGGAGACGGCTCTGCCACGCAAGCATAGGTGCCCTTGCGCTGGTGGCTGCGCTCACCGCGACGGCATGGGCTCAGGGCCGCAGCGTTGGCGGGCAATCGAAGCCGACGGTCCGGCATCATCGAGTGGCGGAGACGACGGCAGACACGATTCCTCCGGATGTCATCGAGGCAGAAAAAGCCCTGGACAAGAAAGACTACGCTCAAGCAGAAAAACTTCTTTCTTCCGCATCAACCACGAGCCCGAATCATTACCGCGTGTGGTTTGACCTGGGCGTGCTCTACTCGCTGACTGATCGCAAGCCTCAGGCCATAGACGCATATAAAAAGTGCGTTGAGATCAAGCCAGATGTATTCGAATCGAACCTGAACCTGGGATTGTTGCTTGCTTCGAGCGGAAACACAGGTGATGCCGCCAAATACCTGCGCGCGGCCACCGCGCTCAAACCTTCGCAGGCGGATTCCGCATCTGAAGCCCGGTTTACCGCATGGGATGCCCTCGGCCATGTTCTTGCCAAGGATTCGCCTGACGATGCCCTGACCGCGTATCAAAAGGCCGAAGAACTTCATCCGAAGGATTTTGATCTGCATCTGGCGATGGCGCGGCTGGCAGAGCGCAAAAATAATTTTGAGGTGGCAGAAAAAGAGTACAAGCAAGCACTTGCGTTGAATCCGCAATCATCGGAAACACTTGCTGAGTTGACGGACGTTTATATCGCCGGCAAGCGCCTGCCCGAAGCTGAGCAGAGCTTGCGTGACTATCTGAAGCTCAATCCGCAAAGCGCCACGGCGCACGTGCAGTTGGGACGCATCCTGGCCAATAGCGGACGGAATCAGGAGGCGCTGGTGGAGTTTGAAGCTGCACAAGCAATTTCTCCACAGAACCGGCAGGCACAGCGCGAAATTGCTGACCTGGCGCTGCAGGCAAAGGAATATGATGAGGCCGAGCGTTTGTACCGGAACTTAATCAAAGATGATGACAAGAACCCTGACCTTCACAATTCGCTGGCCAATATCTTGATGAATCAGAGAAAATTTCCTGAGGCACAGCAGGAATTCATTGCCAGCCTGAATCTTGATCCTTCAAGAGGCGCGGCCTATGACGGGCTGGCAACGGTTGCGGCAGAGAACCAAAACTATCCGCTGGTATTGAAGGTGCTGGAAGCCCGGGCAAAACTTCTTCCAGAGACTCCGGGAACCTATTTTTTGCGGGCCAGTTCCTACGATCATTTACACGACGTTAAGCAGGCGGCCGCAAATTATCATTTATTTCTATCCGTAGCTAATGGAAAATATCCTAATCAGGAGTGGCAGGCAAAACATAGGCTGATTGCGATTGAGCCGCAAAAATGATGCGCAAGGCCCTGGCCATTACGTTACTTCTTTCATCCACTGTGCTCTATGCATGGGCAGGATGGGACGATGAGCCCATTGAAAAACTGATCGCCCGCGCCGAGACCCGTAGCGACAGCCAGGCAGAACATTGCGCTGATGTTGCCCGCCGCGAAGTTGAGATCGCCAACCAGTATTACACCTCCGGCGATGTGGAGAAGGCCGAGGATGCGGTCAAGCTGACGGTCACCTACAGCCAAAAAGCGCTTGATGCCGGCAAACGTACCCGCAAGAAATTAAAAGAAACCGACCTCACTCTGCGCAAGACCTCGCGCCGATTGAGCGATGTAGAACAAACACTTGCGTTCGAAGATAAACCCTTGGTGAAAGATGCGGTCGAAAAGATCGAGCATGTCCGTAGTCAGTTGCTTACTTTGATGTTCGCTCAAAAATAAAAGTTTGGAGGGAAAGTCATGCCCAGGCCCCTTTCGGTCACACTCTGTGTTCTTATGCTGGCAATTTCTCTTGTCGCCTCCGCGCCTGGGGGCAGACGAGATCCGCTCACCGAGGCTGAAACCGACCAACTGCGCGAGCAGGCCCAGGAACCCGTCGCCCGCCTGCGGCTGTACATCAAATTTGCGGGCGTTCGGATGGTAGCCCTTGAAGAGGTACCTGCCAATGCCAAGGCGGACCCCAAGCGTGGACAAAAGATCCACGATCAGCTCGAAGATTTTGCCAACCTCATTGATGAGATCGACGACAATATTGACAACTATAGCGAGCACGGCTCCGACATGCGGAAACCTTTAAAAGAGCTCATTGACGCCGAATCAGACTGGGCCCTGCGTTTGCGCACCATGAAAGACGCTATCGCCAAGGACCCACAGACGGCCAAGGAGGCGCGCGATTACTCCTTCGCCCTGGATTCTGCCATTGATTCGGTGAATGACAGCGCCGATAGCACCCGCAAAATCCTGGAAGAACAAAACGCGTCTTTGAAAACGAAAAAGAAATAAGAAACGAAAAGAAGCAGGCTTCGTTGCAAACCGAAGAGAAAATAAATTGGTGGGCGTGAAAGCAGTGCTGGCCAAGCATGGGTGTGGCGTACTTGCGTTTATCTTCATGCTATTGCCGAGTACGGCGAAGCCACAAGAGAACAAGGGCGCGCCGCCGAAAACAATCCATGTCTTTGTGGCATTGGCCGATAACCAAAGCCAAGGTATCGTTCCGGTTCCAGCAAAGCTAGGAAATGGCGAGGACCCAAACAATAACCTCTACTGGGGATCGGCTTACGGAGTGAAGACCTTCTTCACAAGAAGTAGTGATTGGCAATTACTCGCGACTCGGCAAGGACCCAAAGCAGAGGTGCTGGAACGATGCATCTTCAAGTACCGCAGCAAAAATGTCTATCTTATTGCCGACGCCTATCATGGTAATCAGATCAAGCAAGCAGTCATTGATTTCCTGCAGGCAGCAGCTGGAGCGAATCCCGAAACGATCAGTCTAAAGATCAGTTCTCAGACTTTAACCTTAGAAGGCGGCGGGAATGCAAACCTGGTGGCTTACGTTGGACATGATGGGCTGATGGACTTCCAGCTATCTTCCCTTCCACAAAAAAGAAATGGTAGCTGGCGGGAAACAATAATCCTGGCTTGCTACAGTAAGGCTTTCTTTGGCCAGTCGCTGTATGCCACTGGTGCATATCCTTTGCTGTGGACAAATGGCCTGATGGCACCGGAAGCTTACACTTTGAAAGGTGCCATTGATGGGTGGATCCTCAAGGAGAGCAACCAACAAATCCGGGAGCGGGCTGCCGAGGCGTATCACAAATACCAGAACTGTTCTTTGAGTGCGGCGCGAAAGCTGTTGACCACCGGCTGGTGATGTCTCTTAAGTTTCTCGTGATACTGTAAAAACAGTGAACTCTAATCTCATACCAATCTTTCAGGAAAGCTACCGCGAACTACGTCCGCGGGCGCCGATGCCGGAGTTTCAGGTCCAGTTTCGTGCCTTTGCCAATGTCAATAATACGATTCGGCTGCGCGAAGGACGCATCCTGGCGCGGCTCTCTGATCTGCTGGAAGGCGCTCCGGACTCTGTGCTGTATGCTATCGCCCACATACTGCTGGCCAAGCTTTACCGCAAACCCATCGAGAGCAGCCATGCCATCCGCTATCGCAAATATGTCGGCAGTCATGAAATAGCCTCTAAAGCGCACCTGATCCGCCAGATGCGCGGTCGCAAGCGAATTTCTTCTGCCAATGGACACCGCTTTAACCTGGAAGAAATTTTCGATGAACTCAATACCCGCCACTTTCACGGGCTCATGGGAAAGCCGCGGCTTACATGGAGTTCGAACGCCTCGCGCAGCAGTCTTGGACATTACGACCCGGCGCATAACACGATTGTGGTGAGCAGGATTTTTGACCGCGAGGCGGTGCCCCGTTTTGCCGTGGAGTATTTGCTGTTTCATGAGATGCTGCATTTGAAGTATCCGGTTAAACTGCGAGGGAGCAAACGCTGCGTGCATCCCCCGGAGTTTCAGGCCGAGGAAAAGTCATTTCCCCATTATGAGCAGGCCAAGAAATTTTTGCAGAAGCTTTAGCAAAACCGCGCGTTTTAAACGCCTGCAGTCATTCTCAACAAGGTTCCGGACCCGGCTTTTATTTGACGCACTGTTCCAGGGAACTTTAGAATCGTAGTCATACGTAAAATGCAGACTATATTTCACACTTCGATGCTTGTTTCTCCAGTTGCAAACGATTTGCAAGTAGGATTGACCCAATAATATGCTGCAAGCACTTGTTATTACATTACGAGAGGGCGTGGAAGCTGCCCTCATTGTAGGAATTACCCTCGCCTATCTGGCCAAGATTGGCCGGGAAGAGTTGCGCCGGGTTGTTTACATCGCGCTCATAGCGGCTTTTGTGGCCAGCGTCGGCGTGGCGGTGGTGATCTCCCGTATCCAACTGAATCAGGACATTTTCGAGGGCTGGGTCATGCTTGTGGCGGCAGCGTTAACCATCAGCATGATCATCTTCATGATGCGCACGGCCCGCCGCTTAAAGGGTGAAATCGAAAGTAAAGTGAGCCAATTGGCCAGTAACAGCTCGCGCCTTGGCCTGTTTGCTTTTGTTTTTCTCATGGTCTTGCGCGAGGGCGTGGAAACGGTGCTGATCCTGGCTGGAGTTTCCTTCAATTCGACCGAATTGATGAACTTTGTTGGGACCCTCGCGGGCGTGATGCTGGCAATTTTGTTCGGCGTCATGTTTGTAAAAGGTTCAGTACGGATTAACCTGCAGAAATTCTTCCGCGTCACTTCGGTGATTCTATTTTTCGTGTCGGCACAGCTTATCATCTCCGGTCTGCATGAGCTCTCAGAAAACGGCGTATTGCCCTCCAGTAAGCGCGAGATGGCGCTGATTGGCCCTATCGTACGCAATGATCTTTTCTTTTTTATTACGATCCTGGCGCTGGCTGCGCTGATGGTTTTGATGGAATGGCGGCGACGTGCACCCTCTGGACCTCCCGCTTCAGGTATAACTGGAGCGGAGCAGCGCAAAGCAGTATGGACAACGCGGCGTGAGCGCTTCTGGATGGCCTCGGTTTACGTGACGACATTTGTTTTTATCGTTCTCATTACCGCCCAATTCATTTATGCCCAGAGCACCACAGGCCTCTCGCCGGCAACGCCGGTGCAATTGGTCAATGGTCAGGTGAGTGTTCCGCTCTCCCAGGTTTCCGATGGAGACCTGCATCGTTATTCCATTACTATCAACGGAACCGAGATGCGCTTCTTCCTCTATCAAAAACCTGATGGAAACGTTGCTACCGTCCTTGACGCTTGCACGATTTGCGGCCCGGTAGGGTTTTACAAAACCAGTACGGGATTGGTATGCAAGAACTGTGCTGCGCCGGTGAATCCGCAGTCAGTGGGACAGCCCGGTGGATGCAATCCTATACCTTTGAAAGCAACCAAGACGGCCGATTCCATTGTCATCACGCAGCCCGACCTGGCCGCCGGGGTGGAATACTTCCAACACTGATCATGTTTTTCCGACTCGTCTATCAATCGTTCTACCGCCAGCGGCGAAACAAGCTCCTGGCTGCAACGGCCATTGTGTTCGGCGTGGCCGTGGCCACGGCCATGATCGCCGTGGCGACCGATATAGGCGACAAGATGAATCGTGAGTTGCGAGTGTACGGCCCCAATCTTGTAGCTTATCCGCAGGAAGACACGCTTGATGTGGAAATTGGCGGAGTCAATTTGAAGCCCATCACCTCCGGCGCATTCCTTAAGGAATCAGATCTGCCAAAGCTTAAAGGCATTTTTTGGGGACACAACATCACTGGATTTGCGCCTTTTCTTTCGTTGAACGTGAACGCTGCTTTAAACAATACGGCGAATCACGCAGGATCGGATGCAAACGCAAATAGTCCAACTGAAATCCCCGTAGAGTTGATCGGCACCTATTTCGCAAAGACGATTCATTACGGTAAAGAAGATTTTGTTACGGGCGTACGTAGCACGTATCCGTGGTGGAAGGTACAAGGCGAGTGGCCTCAGGATGAACTTTCGGCAAAACAACCGATTGAGGTGCTGGCCGGAATCCAATTTGCAGATCAGCATCACCTGAAACCAGGCGACGTCTTGCGGGTAGTCGACCGTGAGTTGAAGATCACTGGAATTCTGAGCACCGGCAGCGCCGAAGAAAAAGCTGTAATGGCTCCTCTGGCGCTGACGCAGCAAATCGCGGGCAGACCGGATGCTGTTCGCAGGCTCTACGTAAGCGCTCTGACCAAACCCGAGGACGCCTTTGCACGACGCAATCCCAGCACGATGTCTCGGGAGATGCGTGACCGCTGGTATTGCTCACCTTACGCCAACTCCATCGCACTCCAGATTAGTGAAGCTCTGCCCTATGCCCATGCAGAGCAGATACGACAAGTCGCGCAGAATGAAGGCTCGGTGCTTTCGCGGATCAAAGGACTAATGTGGCTGGTAACGCTCGCTGCTCTTCTGGCAGCGGTGTTGGCTGTTTCTGCCGCCGTGATGAACACTCTGATGGTCCGCCGGCGCGAAATCGGACTCATGAAGGCCCTGGGCGCAACCCGCTCTTCGGTGGCGGCGTTGTTCTTTGCTGAAGGGGCAATGCTCGCAATTGTAGCGGGCGGTTTAGGCTTTGCTTTGGGAATTCTATTAGCGCAGCGAATCTCGCTAAGCGTTTTTGGGAGCAGCATCCACGTTGAAGTTGCTCTGCTGCCGATCGTGCTGCTGATTTCATTCTTCATTCTGCTATCCGGAAGCGCTCTGGCATTACGGCGCGCGGTCCGTCTGGATCCAACGGTTGTTCTGCGAGGCGACCTATGAGGCGCCTGCGGATGCTGTTGCGAATCATGTTTCGCTCGGCAACGGTACGCCGAGGACGCGCTATTCTTACTCTCGTTGCCATTGCGGTGGCTGCCGCCGTGAGCACTGCGCTGCTCAACCTTTATGTTGATATGCAGGCCAAGCTGCACCGTGAATTTCGAAGCTACGGCCCCAATGTGGTCCTTTCGGCGAAAGAGGGCTCTTCCCTGCCGGCAGATGCGCTTGCCGTAGTTGATCGCGAGATTGCCAATCGGGGCACGGCTGTTCCGGTTACCTATGCAACTGCACGCACGCCTGATGGCTCATCGGTAGTGGTGGCAGCGGTTGACATGGAGCGCGCCCGCAAACTGAATACATGGTGGTCGGTGACGGCATGGCCCTCGGAGCCGAATTCAATACTGATAGGGGCGCGTGCATTGGAGGCACTCTCGCCTGAGGGCAAGCCCTTCGATCTCATTTTTGATGGACGCACGATGCACGTTTCCATTGCCGGCACGCTGCGTACCGGCGGAGCCGAAGACAGCCGTGTGTATCTTTCGCAAAACGACTTCAGTGCCTGGACAGGATTGCAACCCTCGGTCATTGAGATCGGTGTAGTGGGAGGCGAGCAAGAGATCACGGAGTTCATCAACAGGCTGGCAGCGCAGATCCCTTCGGCCCAGGTCCAGCCGGTGCGCCAGATCGTAGAAGGTGAGGCCCGGGTTTTTAATAAGACCCGCGCGGCCCTTCTGGCGTCGGTTGCGCTTATTATTCTGACTTCATTTCTGTGTGTGCTGGCGACGCTGACTTCTTCCGTGCTCGACCGGCGAAAAGATTTCGCCGTGATGAAGGCCCTGGGAGCGACGCAGCGCACGGCCAATCTGCTTTTTGCCGGGGAATCTGCCTTTATGGGCGCCGGCGGAGCTCTGCTGGGATATTTTGCCGGTATTGGAGTGGCTGCGCTGATTGGAAGAATCAATTTTCAGGCCGGCATCGAGCCACGCTGGAGCGTTTTTCCAGCAATACTGCTGGGCAGCGTCGTATTGACGCTGGTCACGGCCATCGTACCGATTACAATGCTGAATCGCATTCAACCGGCGGTGATTTTGAAAGGCGAGTAAGAATGGCAATCAGGATTGATAACGTCAGCAAACTCTATCCGGCGAAGGCCGAGGGCGGAGGCGTGCTCCGCGCTTTGGATGGGGTCTCACTGCAGGTGAGCACCGGAGAGTGGCTGGCGGTGATGGGGCCCTCAGGTTCGGGGAAATCAACCCTGGTCAACATTATTGGATGCCTCGACCGGCCCACGTCGGGAGAAATTCTGATCGGCGGAGAAAACCTGGCGCAATATTCAACGGCACAGCTCGACCGCTTTCGTGCCGAGAAGATCGGGTTTATCTTTCAGCAGTTTCACCTGATCCCCTACCTCACGGCTTTGGAAAACGTGATGCTCGCGCAATACTTCCACAGCATGACCGATGAAGGTGAGGCCCTGGCCGCCCTGGAAAGAGTTGGATTGCGCGGACGGGCGCAGCATCTGCCGGCGCATCTCTCGGGCGGGGAGCAGCAGCGGGTCTGCATTGCGCGCGCTCTCATCAACGATCCGCAGATTATTCTGGCCGACGAACCTACCGGGAATCTGGATGCGCAAAACGAAGAAATCGTCCTGCACCTGTTGCGGCGATTCCATAATCAAGGCCGCACCATCGTGATGGTGACGCACGACCCGGCGGTAGCGCGGCTGGCAGACCGCAAAGTAGAGCTGCACCACGGCCGCATCGCCGAACAGGAGACCTTCAAATTTTCCGATGAAGAGCAGTTCGACGAGGTACTGGAAGAGATTTGGACGCTCAAGGAAAACGGAGTACCTGCCGAGGTTGGGCGCATGCACGTCTCCGGTCCGCTGCCGGTAACCATCGCTGTCGAAAAGATGAAAGAGATGGGGTTACTGCTGGTGCTGAACGGCGCACAATCTGAAAATGGCCACAAAGAAGTACTGAACCGCTGTCACGAGATGATTTATTCGGAGAGCGCAAAGATCAGCGAAGAGCAGAACCTGATGGTGGATTTCACTCCGCGCGGCGAGCAGCGAGCGGCAAACATTATCCGCCGGCACCGGCTGGCCGAGCGGCTGTTCATGGAAACCTTGCACATCGAGAACGAGGCTGAAGTCGAGCAGCAGGCATGCAAATTCGAGCACATTCTTTCTTTTGAAGCCACGGACAAGATCTGCACCTTTTTAGGGCACCCTAAGACTTGCCCGCATGGGAGCCCTATTCCTCCGGGCTGCTGCTGCACCCAGGCCAGAGTGGCAAACCTGCAGAAATAGCCTATTACGCCCCCACCCCACTTGCTAGCAGGTCATTTGAAGCCCCCAAATCACGTCTGACCCTCGTCATTGCTGGCGAAAATCGATCCGGAGAGGGGGACTTGCTGCTAGTCTGCCGGAATGTGGGTGATCCCTCGATGGGCCAACTGGGACGATCCAGGGCACTCACAGCAAGGCGGGGCCGGTCAGCTCCGCACGGCCAGATAGCACCTCCCCGCCCCACTTGCTAGCAGGTGATTTGAGGCCCCCAAATCGCGCCTGACCCGCGTCATTGCTGGCGAAAAGCGATCCGGGGAGGAGGACTTGCTGAGGTAGTACTTAGTACTCGGTCCCAGACAAGAAATTTTCAAAGAGCTAAAGAGGCTATGAAACCCCGGCATTCTTGAATGCCGTCTTCGTTCTTTTGCGGTTGTTTTTCACTGGCAACCGGCAACTGCTTCTCAATGATGGCCTGCGGTTTCTAGGAAGTCAACGATTTGATACCAGGATGATACCGCCGTTGAACTAAAATAAAAGCTTACCGCAGATTTCACGGATTGCGCGGATTTATGAAAAGTGGTTAGACCTGGCAGAGAACGGTTTCTAGTTGTGAATTCTCATCTCCGATGGCCGGTGCTGCACTCGTGGGCGTCCTTCTTCAACAGGGTGCGCAGGATCGGGTTCTCAAGATGCCGCAGCACGTCGTTAGGCGCGAGAGAACTTTGAGTGTTGAGGCGTGGCCGACTTTGCAGCAACTCTTCCACGCGCTGCATTTCTTCCTCCGTGCTCATCTTCCGAATGGCAGTCCACGCGCGCCGCGTCGCTGGATCGGCGGTTTCCCAGGCTTGCGTGTAGGCCATCGCCAGCTCCTCAGCGATGGTCTTGCATTCGCGGCAAGGTTCTGAACTCTCCATGACACTGCCATTCTAGCTCCTTCCTCGCCCATAAGACGAGACATTCAGAGGAGGATAGATTTCCGATGCCTCGGAAAACGCAATAAAAATGTTCGGCACAATAGGGATTCCTCCGCTCCGCGTTCGGAATGACAAGAAATTAAGGACGGTGATTCCACATTTTCTCGATTCTTCCCGCCCCACTGGCTTGCACCGTTCCTGTGGTCAGAATCGTCTAATGTTTGTTGATTCCAGGTTCATTACACGCAGAACATAGGGCCAGCACTTATAATTAGAATCCAGATACAAAGATTCATGACGACCAGAAAAGGAATGACAACCCGGTGGAATTGAAAGCAACCCTCAACCTGCCCCGCACGGAATTTGCCATGAAGGCCAACCTGCCGCAGAAAGAGCCAGCGATACTGGCTCGCTGGCAGGAGACGGGGATCTATGAGCGTATCCGTGAGGCCAGAAAAGGTGCTCCTATCTACGTTTTGCACGATGGGCCGCCGTATGCCAATGGCTCTATTCACCTTGGTCATGCCTTAAACAAATGCTTGAAGGATTTTGTCGTAAAGTCAAAGACTATGGCAGGGTTCGATGCGCCGTATGTCCCGGGCTGGGACTGCCATGGCTTGCCTATTGAGATCAAAGTAGATGAAAAACTGGGCAAGAAAAAGCTGGAGATGGACCCGCTACGGGTCCGGCAGGAATGCCGCGCCTACGCCGACAATTTTCTCAACATTCAGCGTGAGCAATTCCAGCGTTTGGGTGTTTTTGGCCGATTCGACCGGCCCTATTCCACCATGTCACCGGACTACGAAGCGGTGATCGTAGAGACACTTTTTAGCTTCCTGGAAAAAGATGCCGTTTATAAGGGGCTCAGGCCGGTTTACTGGTGCATCTTCGATAAAACCGCACTGGCTGAGGCGGAAGTTGAGTATGAAACGCATACCAGCCCGAGCGTGTGGGTAAAGTATGCCCTGACCAGCGATCCCGCGGCCATTGATCCTGCACTGAAGGGCAAAAAGGTATCCACCATCATCTGGACTACGACCCCATGGACCCTGCCAGCTTCAATGGCGGTAGCTTTTCATCCGGGGATCGAGTATGTGGCCCTCGAAAGTGGCGATTCTGTGTACATTGTCGCTGAAGCGCTGGCTAAGGCGACCATTGAAAGCACTTCGCTGACCGGGGCGCAGGTCATTGCCCGCTTCCCCGGACGCAAGCTGGAAAACGTCACCTTCGCGCATCCGTTTTTGGATAGAAAGATTCTCGGGGTCCTCGCCGACTACGTCACGACCGATCAGGGAACGGGCGCGGTGCATACCGCCCCTTCCCACGGCGCTGACGACTTCTACACCGGCGCGAAGTACAAGCTCGACCAGACCTGCAACGTGGATGAAGCCGGCAGAATACGCAACGGACTTCCCGAATACGAAGGCAAAACTGTTTTTCAGGCGAACGAACCCATCATCGAGTTGCTGAAGAAGCGGGGCGTACTCATGGCCCAGGCAAAGCTGGAGCACCAGTATCCGCATTGCTGGCGCTGTCATAATCCCGTGATCTTCCGCGCCACCGAGCAGTGGTTTATCGGTATGGAGAGCCCGCTTGAGGGTTCTACGCTGCGGCAGCGCGCGCTGGATGAAATCAAGAAGGTGAAGTGGGACCCGGCGTGGGGTGAAGAGCGCATCTCCAACATGATTGCGACGCGTCCGGATTGGTGCATCTCGCGCCAGCGGGTTTGGGGTGTGCCTATCGCTGTATTTTTCTGCGCCGGGAAAGACTGCAACGAGTTGCTGCGCTCGCCCCAGGCCAACCGCGCTGTGGTCGAGTTATTTGCGCGCGAGGGCTCCGATGCCTGGTACAAGCACGATGCCAAAGAGATCCTCCCTGCGGGGACGAAATGTACGAAGTGTAGCGGCGCGGAGTTCCGCAAAGAGATGGACATCATTGATGTCTGGTTCGAATCCGGCTCAAGCCATGCCGCGGTGCTGGGCCACGAGCCCGGACTTCCCTGGCCTGCCGATATGTACCTGGAAGGCAGCGACCAATATCGCGGCTGGTTCCACTCTTCCCTGCTGTGCGCCGTGGGTACGCGTAATCAATCGCCTTATCGGATGGTGGTTACCAATGGCTGGACGCTCGACCCCGAAGGACGGCCGATGTCAAAGTCGCTGGGCAACGGAGTTGATCCGGTAGATGTCGCCAAGCGCCTGGGCAGCGAGATTGTGCGCCTGTGGGTGGCGTCGGTGGATTTCCGCGAAGACGTGCATGCTTCCGAAGAGCTGATGCAGCGGGTGGCGGACAACTACAAGAAGGTACGCAATACGTTCAAGAACATGCTGGGCAATCTTTACGACTTCAACCCAGCCGAGCACGCGGTGGAATTTTCGAAGCTGGAGCCCCTGGATCGCTATGCGCTGGTTCTGACCGCCGACCTGACAAAAGAACTTCGGCAATGGTACGAAGAGTTTGCCTTTCACAAAATCTATCAGCGGCTGAACCAGTTTTGCGTGGTAGACCTGAGTGCCTTCTATTTTGACGTGATTAAAGACCGTCTCTATACGGCAGCCACCAATTCGCAGGCGCGCCGCTCGGCGCAAACTGCGTTGTGGCAAATTGCCTCGGCGCTCGTCAAACTAACAGCACCGATCCTGAGCTTTACCGCGGAGGAGGTTTGGCAATACCTGCCCCAGGGCAAGGATTGGCCGGCGAGTGTGCATCTAGCGCGGTTTCCAGCACCGGAAGAAGTTGCCGGAGCATCCAATTGGGATGACGCGGCTTTCCGTGCCGATTGGGCGGTGATGCTTTCGGTGCGTGATGCCGCCTTGAAGGCGCTGGAGGAAGAGCGCAAGAAAGAGACGATTGGCCGCAGTGAGGAGGCGCAGGTTAACATCTCGGCGGCAGAGCAGGCCCATCAGGTGCTGGAACGCAATCGTAAGCATTTGCGGGAACTTTTGAAGGTCTCTAGTGTTGTATTAGAAAAGGCAGCCTCTGGGAACGGAGCCGCGGCGATCCACGTTAAGGTGGCTCGGGCGCAGGGGACAAAGTGCGAACGCTGCTGGACGTATTCAACCCATGTGGGAGAAGATAAGCAGTATCCGACGGTATGCGAACGTTGCAGCCAGGCTTTGGCCGAGATGTTTGGCCCACGAAACGAAGATGAAATAGGAAACAAGGCTCAAAATTGAAACCCGCTTCCAATAACCACGCCAAACGTAAATACCACTTTTTGATCGCAACCCTTGTTGTGCTCGCCGATCAGTTTACGAAATGGCTGGTGGCGACAAATATCTCGCTGCACGACACCATCAGTATTATTCCAGGGCTGTTCCGTATCACCCACGTTGAGAACCAGGGCGCAGCCTTCGGCTTGTTTGCGGATTCGCCCTCCGAGTGGCGGGGAGCAGCGTTGATAGCTTTTTCGGCGCTGGCGCTGGTGGTGGTGTCTATCCTGCTCTGGAAGAACAGCCACGCCATGAACTCCACAGGAATTGCGCTCTCGCTCATCCTGGGAGGAGCAATTGGCAATCTATGGGACCGGGTGGTCGCAGGCCACGTGGTTGATTTCCTGGATTTTTATCTGGGCAATTCGCATTGGCCCTCTTTCAACATCGCCGACAGCGCCATTGTGATCGGAGCGCTCCTGCTGGTCGGCGAGATCATGTTCGCCAAGTCTCCGGCCGAAGAAGGCCCAGTAACCAACCGCTAACTTCGGTTAGCGTGCCGGGCCAGTTGCGGTTGAATCTCTTGCAGGAAATACTCAGTCTTCTCAAAAATCTTCAGCAGCCCTCGTATTGAAGTTTCCGCAACTGGCGCCTCGCTGGAGAGCTCCGCGATTTCTTGAAAAACCCGGTCTGGATGCAATCCGGCTTCGGTTGCGGCCATATATAAATCTCCCAGGCCGGCAAGCGTGTCGTGGTAGTCGCCACGCAGGTCTTCCATAGAAGCAACGGCGACCCCAAATCGCAGCCACTGTTCTTCACTCCCGGCTGGGCCCCCGGCGCGAACCTGCTCGGCGGCGCGATGGAGGTATCCCCAAAGGTCATGCAGGATGTAAGGCTGCTTTCCCAGAAAAAACCGAATGTTTTCGCGTTCCTTGGATGTGGCACCAAGATACAAGCTACAGAGTTGGTCAACGGCCAGGTTCAGATCGTGCCGGGGGCCGTCTCCAGCCTTGGCCATAGCATGGCGCAAGGCCTCATGCTGCTGCTCATGTTTGTACTCGCCAGCAGCAGCCTTGACCGGATCGAGTAACCTGCCCAGTTCGTCTTTGACCTGCTGCTGCCAAAGCAGCAAGCGCTGGTTCAAGGCCATCAGCTCTGGCTGCAGTTTCTCCCACGGTTGGAGGGAAATCATAGAAGGCACACTTTCATGGGAGTCAACCAATACTTTTAAGTTAAATGAATGCAGGCCCCGGCGGCAAGCAGGCAAAGATGCAGCGAAGGTGGTATATTGCATCGAAACATTTCTGCAGTACCCAGGAGCAACAGAGCCATGGCAAAAAGCGTGAATAAAGTTATTCTCATCGGAAATCTCGGAAAGGACCCCGAGGTCAAATTTACTCCCAGCGGCACGGCAGTGGCCAAGTTCAGCCTGGCGACCAACGAACGCTATAAAGACAAAGCCGGCGAATGGCAGGACCGCACCGAGTGGCACAACATTGTCGCCTGGCAGCGCCTGGCGGAGATCGTGGGCGAGTATGTGAAGAAAGGCAACAAGATCTACATCGAAGGACGCCTGCAGACTTCTTCCTGGGAAGACAAACAGAGCGGCGAGAAAAAGTATCGCACTGAGATCATTGCTCATGATTTAGTTCTGCTCGGCGGCCGCGGCGGTGAGGCCGATCACGAAGGCGGCGGCTCACGTTCACGCGGTGCTGCCGCGGGCAACAACGCCCCGGCACCACCAGAACAAGAGTTCAGCGAAGCCTCGCAGATTACGGATGAGGATATTCCGTTCTAAATGCAGTTCTTAGTTTCGGGTTTCAGGTTTCGAGTTGCTGTTTCATAGCAGGAGGCATGATTTAAACTATTCCCTGGCTCGAAACTTGAAACTGGAACTGCCCATGGATGAACAGCAATTTCGCCGACATGCCGACTCTGCACTGGAGTCGCTCAAACAAAGCCTGATTCGCGCAGAGGATTCCGCCGAAATAGAAGTGGAAGAGAGCGGAGGCGCTCTTAAAGTCAACTTTGAAGAGCCGCCCGCTATTTTTGTGATTTCACCCAATGCGCCGGTGAAGCAAATCTGGATCTCGGCCCTCTCTACCAGCTTCAAGCTTGATTGGTCCGATGCGGCCAATGCATTTGTATTGGGCAAGACGGGCGAGGACCTGAAGATACTGCTTTCGCGGCTGATCAACGAACAATTGGGTGAGCAGGTAGTGAGCCTGAAATAAGCGCCACTTATTCGGTGTTTCTATAGGCTATCTCATAAATAGCTCTGCGAGGTGCGCCCAACATAGGTGGTGTAATCGCCTGTTTTCAACAGTTACTTCCGTATTGCCCGGCGCCCGTCACCGTGGAAAATTGTTTACGACGCAGCTCAAATGCGGCGCTATCCCCGTCGGTACGAAGCTCAACAATTCGCAGAATGACGGTGCGGAGTCCGCGCCGCCGGTCACTTTAGACACTCCCATACAGACGCAGCTCTTCTAGCTTCAGCTACTTCTGAACACACACGCGGGGACTCTTAAGATGCCGCCGCATCCCCGGCGAAGGCTCGAACCGCCTTGGGCTGAGGACGCAGTAGCAAATAGAATGCGACGACGTGCGTGATCATCAGCACGGGCACGTAGATGATCGGGATCGCGTACGTGGCGCCCAACTGTCCCGCCAGCGCGGGAACGCCGACCTGGACGGCGTGGTAATAGTCGAGGATGAGGTCGACCACTCCCACGAGATTGAAGGCGACTACGAACAGCCAAAAGAGTGGACGTATCCTTACCGTGAGAAGCGCAAGGATCGCCAGCAACCCGGTTGCCAGGTCCCAGTAGGCGGCGAACGTGGCGAAGCTCGCGGGCAGATTGCCGACGACACCTGGAAGAATAAAGACGAGCCCGAAGAAGCGGAAGCTGTGCAGCGTAGCGATGGCGCGTTGCGCTGCGACCAGGTCCATCGACTTTAGCCTGGGCATGACGTAAACGCCGAAGCAAAGCAGCCACGCGACATAACCTAGAATGAGATGCAGATTGAAGATAATTTCCGGCGACATTTGGCCTCCTATCAGATTGACGGCTTCCCGTTAGATGACATACGTCATCTAACGAGAGCAAGATCCACACCGCGAATCACGGTTCTCAACGCGGTCTAAGGTTTCGGCGTTCGAAGTTCAGCCATCGCCGTCGAATGGCCGTTTACTTCCAGCGTTGGCTTCCAATGGGAAAGACTGCCAGCCTCCGCCCAGGGCTTTGTATCCGGCCGCAGTGGCCGAGTTCACTTATTGGTTAGGGCTATCTCGCAATAGCATCCTGAGCGGCATGAGTGGCCCGACCGGAATGAACTGCTCGTCCATGAGGTTTTCCTTCGAGAGAGGTAGGTCCTCGATGAGGGCCCGGGCCTCATCTACGTCCTTGCAGTTCAGTATGAAGATGACGCCCCGGCCGTCGCCGCGCGTGAACCACTGCTGAATCTTGCCGTCGAGATACAGGGGAACGGTCGCACGAATTTCGGCGGGCATGATTTTCATGACTTGCTCGGGAGTAACCCCCGGTTTTGGCGAAAGGATCGTCAGCACGCCGGTGATCTTGGGCTGCGGCGGTGTGACCTGGCCTTGCGCCATAGGCGCCAGGACCGTCGCGAACGCCAGCATCAGGTAAAACATTTCAATCTTCATGGTTCAGCTCCTTTGATTCCTCTCGGAATTTGAGTTGGTACCCTTGGGTACCACACACTCATAATGGTACTATACGGTACCAGCTTCGTCAAGGAGGGGTGATGGCTACGACATCCATGTCAAAACGCCGCCAGGAAGGCGGCGACGAAACCGCAGTGCGCGAGCGCATCCTTGAGGCGGCCTTTACGGCGTTCATGAAGAGCGGCTACGCAACGACCAGCACACTTGAGATCGCGACGCGCGCGCGCGTTTCGAAGCGAGAGCTTTACGCGCTAGTTGGCAACAAACAAGAAATGCTGATCGCCTGCATAAGCGAGCGCGCCAAACGATTTGACGTGCCCGTTGACCTGCCCGTGCTGCGCGATCGCGAGACCCTAGAGCAGGTGCTGGCTTCTTTCGGGACCAAGCTCTTCCGCGAGATAAGCGATCCCACGGTCATTGCGGTATTCCGACTGGCGATCGCCGAGGCGGTCCAGGCCCCCGAAGTGGCGCGTGCGCTCAACTCTATAGGACGCGAGACAAGCCGCGCCGCTTTGCGTAAAATCATGGCCCGGGCCCAGGCGGCCGGACTGCTCGCAGGGCGTCCTGCCGAACTTGGCCAGCAGTTCGCGGGGCTGCTCTGGGGCGATTTGATGGTCAGCCTGTTGCTCGGCGTCGCCGAGCGACCGAACCCCCGCGAAATCGCGGTACGTGCCCGCGACGCCGCAGCCGCCTTCCTGCAACTTCATCCGCTACCGAAGGAACATGCGCCTGAATAGACGTCCGAGCGCCCGGCTCAATTCCAAGTAAGATCCAAAATCTGCAAGTGGAAAGTTAGGTGCAATTCGATAGTTGGCATTAACATCGCCATTTCACCAGCAACCGCCGGACAGCGCATTTATGAGATAGCTTCTAATCCGTGTTTATCCGTGTAAATCTGTGGCAAGTTTTCTTTTTAAGTCTTCGGCGATTTGCTTGCCGTGGAACCGGCCATTCTCGATGAAAATTTCGCTGGTCTTGGCGCCGGCCACGATCACTCCGGCCACGTAAATTCCAGGTACGTTACTTTCCAAGGTTTGCGGGTTGCACTCGGGGCGATAGTCGTTCTGGTTAAGGCGAATGCCCACGCTGCGCAGGAAATCGTAATCGGGATGGTAACCGGTCAGGGCAAAAACAAAATCGTTCTTGATTCGGATATCGCCTGCAGGAGTGCTTAGCAGCACGCAATCCGGACGAATCTCGCGTACAGTAGATTCGAAATAAGCCTTAACTTCCCCATTCTTTATACGATTTTCAATATCAGGCTTAATCCAATACTTTACGTTTGCATGCATGGTCGGTCCGCGATGCACCAGGGTTACTCGGGCGCCGCGTCGCCACAGTTCCAGCGCGGCAATGGCGGCAGAGTTCTTGCCGCCGACAATGAGAACGTCGGTATCGAAGTACGGATGCGGTTCGCGGTAATAGTGCAGAACCTTGGGCAGCTCTTCACCGGGTACGTTCATGATATTGGGCAGGTCGTAATAGCCGGTGGCGATAATGACTTTACGGGCGCGATACTGGAATTTATCGCCACGCTGGTCGTGGGTAGTATCAATCAGAAATTCGTTATCTTTACCGCAGATCTTCTCTACCCTTTCATACTGGCGGATCTTTAACTGGTAGTGCTGGGCGACATTGCGGTAGTACTCCAGCGCTTCTGGCCGGGTCGGCTTTACGTTAGCGGAGGGAAAAGGAATATCGCCGATCTCCAGCAGCTCAGGCGTTGTGAAAAAAACCATGTTGGCGGGATAGTGAAAGAGCGAATTGACCAAGCAGCCCTTATCAATCAGCAGGGCGCTCAGCCCGGCGCGCTGCGCTTCAATCGCGCAGGCCATGCCGGTGGGGCCGGCTCCGATCACGATGACATCTGTCTTCTCTTCCGTTGCTTGTGACATGGCTTCGATCACTGTTCCGATTCTAAATCATCAGTAGAAGCTCTTAGCTCTTGGCTTTTAGCTCTGGCCAGAGACGTAGCAAGCTACGTCTCCACTGTAGTTTTTTCGGTGGCTGGATTGGCGCAATGTACTCCTGCTTTCGATCACCGGCGGTTGTTATAATTTTCTGTTTGGCGTTCGGTGAGATTCACATAAGGAGAGAGCCCTTCCAAAATGGCTACTGCAACTATGAATGCAACCCGGCAGGAAAAGGATTCCATTGGATTCAAAGAAGTCCCGGCCAACGCGTACTACGGCGTGCAGACAGCGCGAGCGGTTGAGAACTATCCTATTTCGGGAATGCGGGCTCATCCCACCTTGATTCGCGCCATCGGCCTGGTGAAGCAGGCCGCCGCCGAGGCCAACAAGTCGCTGGAACTGGTAGATGAGCGGCGCGCGAACGCCATCATCCAGGCTGCACAGGAGGTTGCCGAGGGCAAGTGGAACAAAGAATTTGTCGTGGATGTTTTTCAGGCCGGGGCCGGTGTCAGCTTCCACATGAACAGCAACGAGGTCATCGCCAACCGCGCTACAGAGTTGATGGGCGGTAAGCTGGGCGAATACACGGTGCATCCCAATGACCACGTCAACTACGGACAATCTACCAATGACGTCTTCCCTACCAGCATGCGTCTGGCCACGCTGCTGGAGTTGGAAAAACTCTACCTTGCCCTGGACGCGCTGGCAGCGTCGTTAGAGAAAAAGGCAAAGGAATTTCACGATGTGATGAAGTCAGGCCGCACGCACATGCAGGATGCTGTGCCGATTCGCCTGGGGCAGGAATTCGCTGCTTACGCTGTTTCTGTGCGTAAGGCAATCGAGAGCATCAAGCAGAACAGCAGTGAGCTGCGTGAGCTTGGGCTGGGAGGCTCGGCGGTTGGGACTGGTATCAATACGCATCCCGACTATCGCGAAAGGGCCATTGCCAATCTGGCACGCCTCTCCGGACAAAAGCTTGTTCCCGCGAAAGACATGCGTTGGGCGATGCAGTCAAATTCTGCGATGGCGGCCGTCTCCAGCGCGCTGCGCAATCTAGCGTTGGAAATCATTCGTATCTCGAATGACTTGCGACTGCTCTCTTCCGGCCCCAATACAGGATTCGCCGAAATTAATCTGCCCGGATTGCAGCCCGGTTCTTCGATCATGCCGGGAAAAATTAATCCGGTTATGCCTGAACTGGCGGCGATGGTTTGCTTTCAGGTGATTGGCAACGACGTAGCAGTAGCTATGGCGGTGCAGGCTGGACAGCTCGAACTTAACGTCATGATGCCTACGATGTCTTATAGCGTGCTGCAGTCCATTACCATCCTGAGCAATATGCTGCAGGTCTTCAACGAAAAGTGCGTAGCCGGATTGACCGCCAACCAGAAACGCTGCGAGTTCTACGCGCAAAGCACGGTTTCGCTGGCAACGGCGCTTAATCCGTATATCGGGTACGCCAAGGCGGCGGAGATCGTAAAAGAATCCGTGGCAACGGGCAGATCAATCATAGATATTGCCCGCGAGAAAAAGTTGCTGACGGAAAATGAAATTGCGGAAATCCTTGATCCTGTGAACATGACTGAGCCACAGGTGCCAAAAGAAGCGGCCAAGCATCGAGAAGAGATCAAGAAGAAATAACCTTAATTTTCTATCACCCCGGCTTCAATCAAAGCTTGCTCCGCGGCCGTTACTCCTTTGACCTGGACAGCATTCATCCCAACGGCTTGCGCCGCCTCTACGTTTAGTTTGCTGTCATCGAGAAAAAGGACTTCGTCCGCGGCGCAGTTCAGTGTGTCAGTCACGTGTTGGAACACTTCTTCATCAGGCTTGATCTTGCCCATCAGATGCGAGGCAAAATGCTGATCGAAAGCCTCGGCGAGTTGCATTTCTTCCATCATGCGAGGCCAGTGCAGCGCGTTGGAATTGGACAGCGTGGCCCGCGTGTACCGCCGCGGAACTCTGCCGATCAGGTCAAGGGCGCCCGGAAACAGACCACGCGGCCAACGTGCGAACTCGTCCAGAAGCTGAGGTGTTCCGACGGGGAGGCCCATCTCCACAATAAGTTGATCGGCGAACCACTCAGGGGTAGCTCGTCCGGTTTCAAATGCGCGGACTACCGGAGAGGTAAGCCACATTTTCCAAAGCTCTTCCGATGAAACCCGGTTGCTCATCCACGCGAGCATGGTCGGGACCCCGGACAGCTCGACGAGCACTCCGCCCAAGTCAAACAGGACAACACGAATCTGATGCTTCCGAGACATAAGTCTTGGCCGGTAGAACTGATATAGCGCAAAATATTTGAGACCGTTGAATGGCAATTTCCTAATAGGCCCATCGCAGCAAGGTTGCTCCAACGGTAAATCCTGCGCCAACCGACGCCAGAAGTACGAGATCGCCTTTCTTTAACTTGCCGCGTTCGCGTGCGGTCTGCATGGCTAAAGGAATAGTTGCTGCCGTAGTATTCCCAAACTGATCAATGTTGACGATCACGTTCTCGGATTTTAGGCCAATGCGGTCTGCCGTGGCGGTGATGATCCGCAGATTGGCCTGGTGAGGCAGGAATACAGCCACGTCGCAGCCCTTCAATCCGTTGCGCTTCAAGATGGTCTCGCAAACCTCAACCATCTTACGCACCGCGAACTTGAATACGGCCTGCCCATCCTGATGGACGTAATGCAATTTCTTGTCTACCGTCTCGTGCGATGGAGGATGCAGGCTTCCGCCTCCCGGCATATTGAGGGCGGATCCGCCGGAGCCATCTACCTCATGAAGAAAGTCTATAAAGCCGGGCTCGTCAGCGGCAGCGGGCTCTACCAGCACAGCCCCAGCGCCATCGCCAAAAATTACACAGGTGGCACGATCGGTGTAATCAATGATGGAAGACATCACGTCCGCACCGATGACCAAAACTTTTTTGTGGGCTCCTGTGCGTACGAACTGCACGCCTGCCTGCAAAGCATAGAGAAAACCCGAGCAGGCCGCCGATACGTCGAAGCCCCATGCGCCTTTGGCGCCGAGTTTGTTTTGCACCAGACAGGCGGTGGCGGGAAACATCATATCGGGCGTGACCGTGGCAACAATGATGGCCTCTACATCTCCAGGAGTGATTCCACGCTCGGTCAGTACTTTGCGGGCCGCTTCAACTGCCAGATCGCTGGAGGCGACTCCTTTTTCCACGATATGGCGCTGGCGGATGCCGGTGCGTTCGACAATCCACTGGTCGGTGGTATCCACCATTTTTTCAAGATCATTGTTGGTAAGAATTTTGGGCGGGACATAGGTTCCCAGAGCGGTAATCTTGGCGCCTAATAGATTTTGCAAAATTAATATCTCCAGTTATATAAGGCTCCGCGGTAAACCGCTGCGCCCTCGCTTTTTGGTTCGCGCGGCACGGCGCTCACCAAAAAACCACCCTTACCAAGAAGAACACGAGCTTTCGTAAACTCGCTGCGTGTGGAATCTATTGCCTGGAGGGCCAGTTTGCCAGGCACCGGGGTACCCGCTGCACACGCACGAGCCCGTTACCGTTGCTTCCTTCCGGACCTGGCGGGGTTGGCGGGATTGCGTTGCGCGGGACCCAATGCCTGACAGACGATTTTATCAAATGACCTAAGAATGACCCACCGCAGCACAAAAAAGATGGTTAACGTAAGGGGTACAATAATGCTGTGTCTTCCGCTTCAGCAGTGCGCTTACGGGTGCCTTTGGCGATCGAACGCTTCTTTGATACCTCGCTCTACCTGTTGATCGCCACGGGTTTTTTTACCCTGGCCGGTACCGGTAAGCTGGATATGCTCTCTGTGTTGTTCGTCGCTGTTGCGCTCATCGTTCGGGGTGTATTGCTGGCACGCGGACGGGAATTCAAGATCTCGGAACGCTACACCAATTACGCCACACTTGTGTACGTGGTTTTTTACGTTGCCGATTTCTTTCTGATATCTGGAAGCTTTGTTAATGCCACCGTTCACCTTGTGTTGTTCAGCATGGTGGTCAAAATGTTTTCTGTGCATCGCCAGCGCGACAATTTCTATCTCGCTTTGCTTGCGTTCTTAATGGTCCTGGCGGCAGCGGTGCTCACTGTGGATAGCACCTTCTTTTTTGCCTTCCTGTTGTTTCTCGTTTTGACAGCCACAACCTTTCTCAGCATGGAGATGAAACGCTCCGCAGAAACCGCTACGGCGCAGGCGCGCGAAATACCAGACCAATCTGTGCTGGCCCGCTCGCTTCTGATTGCGGCCGTAGTCCTGGTGATCAGCATCAGCGTGGCATCGCCGATTGTTTTCTACGTCCTTCCCCGCACCAGCAATGGTTATCTGAGCCAGCTTGCTCAAAACAACCAGGTGCTGACCGGATTTGGAAACGAGGTACAACTCGGCCAGATTGGCGAGATCAAGCAATCCAGCTCCATCGTCATGCATGTCCAAGTGTTCGGCGATACGCGCGGAAATTTCACCAATTTGAAGTGGCGTGGCGTGGCGCTGGGGCTCTTTGACGGCCGCAAGTGGGACAATCCGCTTACATTTTCTCCCATTCCACATGGAATTTCTGGAACCTTCAGCCTGCGGCCGCAAACCGGAGAAGGATTTCGCCCGGAAACGTCTGCAAAGTACACGCACCCCTACGCGCACATGCTGAATTACCGCGTGGTGATGGAACCGATTGGCACAAACGTTTTCTTTGTGGCCCCCTTTGGAGACGCCATCGTGGGCAATTATCGTTCTGTCTCGCAAGACCTGGCGGGTTCGGCATTTACAGATGAACCCATCGGTATTTACGTGGGGCGCTCCAATGTGCTTGAGGCCGAACCAGAGCTGTTACGCAAAGCTTCTGGAGAGTTTCCACCAGAAATTGCGCTGCATTATCTGCAGGTGCCCAAGCTTGATCCTCGCATCGCGCAACTGGCGGCAAAAGTTACAGCGGGCAAAACCAATAACTACGATCGCGCCCGCGAAATCGAGAATTACCTGAGCACGCATTATGGATACACACTGAAGCTTTCGCAGACACCACCGGATGATCCTTTAGCGGAATTTCTTTTCGTGCGCAAAGAGGGCCACTGCGAATATTTTGCCTCCGCCATGGCCATTATGCTGCGCACATTGCAGATTCCCACGCGCGTGGTCAACGGCTTCCGCAGCGCCCAGTTCAACGATCTGACCTCCAGTTACATCGTGCGCGCGAGCGAAGCGCATACCTGGGTGGAAGTGTATTTCCCTGGTTACGGATGGAGCACTTTCGATCCCACACCACCCGATCCAGGTTCCACTTCGGTGTTGCGTAATTCGCGCATGGGTCTATACCTTGATGCGGTCGGCGAGTTCTGGCGCGAATGGGTGATCAACTACGACTTTGGACACCAATCGAACCTGCAGATCAGGATGTTCCTGTTCTCCCGCAGCCGCATGTTTGCCTGGAAGCTGGCACTGATGCGCCGGTATTACAAACTGGTCAGCCATGCCAGCACGACGGACGTACGGCAAATCGCGCGGCGTTACGGACTGGTCCTGACAGCTCTGGTCGCCCTGTTCTTGCTGGCGGTGAACGGCCGCAGGCTGCTGCACACCTGGCGCGACTATCGGATTGCGGCAAGACCAGAAGACGCCCCACGCGCGGCGGCTTCCATCTGGTATGAACGCATGACGGCTTCCCTCGCCCGCCGGGGATGTGAGAAAAAGCCCGCCCAAACTCCAGCAGAATTCGTGAACTCGATTCTTGAACCTGAGCTTCGACGCGTGGTTTCAGTGTTTACCCTGCACTACCTGCGGGCACGATTTGGGGAGATGACAGAAGACGCCAAACGCTTACCTGAGCTGTTCGCGGAAGTAGAGATTGCCGCCCGGCGATGAATCCCCCAGATGTTAAAATAGAAAGATTGCATGTC
>Ga0207127_10011_pt1 | contig 42925 bp, 40 predicted proteins | sample Alteio_BWMinHeat_17_FD_153574 | JGI IMG/M metagenome (GOLD analysis project Ga0207127, IMG submission 153574) | Enriched cells from forest soil in Barre Woods Harvard Forest LTER site, Petersham, Massachusetts, United States -... | ecosystem: Environmental > Terrestrial > Soil > Temperate forest >...
ACAACGCCAAAGAAATGACCGATAGCGGAGTCATCCCCAAGGCGTGGGCCAAATTTTTCGCGGAAGGAGTCCTGGCAAGGATTCCGAACAAGGTCAATCCGACGGTCTACGCTTTGTACACCGATTATGCTGGCGACAGAAAGGGCGACTATAGCTTTTTCATAGGTGCCGAAGTGAGCGACACAGCGGCCATCCCCGCCGGCATGGTTGCGAAGAAGGTATTCGCGGGGAAGTATGCGGTCGTGACCAGCGCTCGCGGTCCAGTGCAGAACGTCGTTCCACAGGCGTGGCAGCAAGTTTGGAGTTTGGAAGATAAATCACAGCTCGGTGGCGCTCGCGCCTATCAAACCGACTTTGAAGTCTACGACCAGCGTAGCCGTGGTCCGCAGGACTCGCAAATCGACATATTCGTCGGTATCAAGTAGCCGGGAGTGGGCTCCTTTCCAGGTTCGCCGCGCGATTCAGCACTCCCAGAACCCGCGTCCACAGCGGGGATTACTTCAGTACTCTGTCTAAAAGTAACGCAACTTTCCTAAACTGGGTGTGTTTCCATAGTGGCACGACGAATTCATCGCTATTCCCTATTCACTGTGCAGGAGCCTTTCATGAAACGGTTTGCGCTTTCTCTGTTCTTGGCCCTGACTGGGCTGACCCTGAGCGGCTGTGGCGGCGGTGGCGGTGGCTCGACGAAGTTTTCCAGTAATCCGCAGGCGGGAGCGGTTTACGTTACCGCGGAGGATGCTCCCTTGTCTTCGGTCGTGAGCCTGAATCTCACGATCAACTCCATTACCTTGACCGGGCAGAACAATTCTCCGCAACTGGTATCGACGCCGCTTACTGTGGACTTCGCCCGCTTGGTGGGCCTGCGCACCCCACTGGCGTTCAATGCCGTACCGGCTGACACATACAGCAGCGCGACGTTCGTGCTGGCTAGTCCGGTCATCGATTACATCAGTAGCCTCAGCCCTCCACAGGTGACTACGTTGAGCGGCACATTCAGCAGTCCGACCAGCACCACTCCTCAGACCACATCCGTGACCGTAAATTTTCCTACGCCGATGGTAGTGGGTGCGAACGGACTGGCGGGTCTGCACACGGAATTTGATATTCGCAAATCCCTGGCCGTTGACGGCAGTGGCCAGATCACCGGCGTTATCACACCGATGATGTTTATCCAGGCGGTGAAAGCGACCGATCCAGAAGGCCAGGTCACCGAACTGATCGGGAGCGTCGTTTCTGTGAACACCTCCGCCAATTCATTCGTATTGCAGGGGCCTTTCGGACGCCAGTTCACGATTGACGTAAACGGCAGCACTACTTTCAATCAGGGCTTCACGCTGGGAAGTCTGCCCACTACGGGCGGATTCGTCGCGCTACAGGGCACGGTGCAACTGGATGGCACGATTCTGGCTAGCGACGTGGAGTTCATCACCACCGACCTGGCTTTCGTCTCTGGCCGCATTCTAGCCATCAACCCAACTTCGGGACCGGCACAGACCGTAACTCTGTGGGTGGGTGAAACGGGTGGAGGTACTTCCGGTCTGGTTGACACCATACAAACGATTGATGTCAGCACCGTGAGCACGTATGAGATCTGCTTCTTCAACAACACCTGGTTCAGTCCCAATAACCTGTTTGGCAATTCATCAATGGTTGTGGGCCAGCGAATCTTCATCGGTGGCATCTTTAACAATCCTACATTTACGCCCGACTTCATCTCTTTGCGGCGCCAAGGGGTGTACGGCCTGGTCGTGCCGGGCAGCGTGACCGTCACCGGCGGCAATGCCGGCAGTTTCCAACTGTCGAACGCCGGCCTTCTCGGCTATTCGCTCGGCGGACCGTTGACCGTAAAAACGGGTGCTGGAACCTTGTTCTTCCAGGGCAACAGCAACATCATCACGCTTACCGACCTGCAGAGCGCGAGCGCTGCCGCCTCAGTTCCGGTGGTGGCACGCGGGCTTGTCCTCAAAGATTCAACCAGCGGGGATCCCGTGCTGTGGGCCCATCGTGTAAGAGAGGTGCAGTAGCTGGGTTTCACCGATGTTTCAGCGGGCGGCCACAAGCTGCCCGCTTTTTTCTTGCGGAGATTCGAAACATTCATCCTTTCCAAGCGCAGTGTAGCCACTGCCGAAGCTTTATAATCAGCAGGCATGAAGAAGGTTGTCCACGCTGCCTGTCCGCATGACTGCCCTGACGCCTGTGGCGTTCTGATCACCGTGGAAGAGGGCCGAGCGACCAGAATTCAGGGCGATCCGGCGCATCCGGTGACGCGAGGATTCTTGTGCGCGAAGGTGGCCAAGTATCTTGACCGGGTGTACTCGCCCGACCGTGTGCTCTATCCCATGAGGCGGGTGCAACCGAAGGGGTCGGTCGCGGGCGAGGGCGCCCGCGTCCCACAGGCTTTCGAGCGCATTTCCTGGGACGAGGCGCTTGACGAAATTGCCTCTCGATTTCGCGCGATTGTTTCAGAATTTGGCAGTGAAGCCATCCTTCCATACTCCTACGGCGGTACGCTGGGTGCGCTCAACGGCGCATCCATGGATCGGCGATTCTTTCATCGCTTGGGCGCTTCGCAATTGGCCCGTAACATCTGCTCAGAGGCAGGTGAGGAGGGACTGAAGTCGGTCATCGGCAACAAGCTGGGTACCGAACCGGAACAGTTCGCGCACTCGCGGTACATCATTGCCTGGGCTTCGAATATCCACGGCAATAACGTTCACTTGTGGCCTTTCATATCGGACGCCCGTCGAAACGGCGCGAAGCTGGTGGTGATTGATCCGTACCGCACTCGCACCGCCGCCTGCGCCGACTGGTACTTGCCCATCAATCCCGGGACCGACGGCGCACTCGCGCTCGGCATGATGCGCGTCATCATCAATGAAGATCTTCACGATGCCGACTACGTTGCCCGCTATACCGTGGGTTTTGATCAACTTCGCGAGAAGGTTCAGGAGTACTCACCGGAGCGGGTAGAAAAGTGGACTGGGATTGCAGCCCCGGACATCGTGCGGCTGGCACGGGAGTACGCGACCAGGTGTCCGGCCCTGATCCGGTTAAATTATGGCGTGCAGCGTTCCGAAGGTGGTGGCATGGCCACGCGAGCGATCACCATGCTGCCGTGCATCACCGGATCATGGAAAGAAATTGGCGGCGGGTTGCAGCTTACTACCAGCGGCGCGTACGGTTTGAAGCGAACTGCCCTCGAGCGAGTCGATCTGATGGAAAAGGTTCTGGGCCGCCCTGCTCGAACCATCAACATGGTGGAACTAGGCCAGGCACTCAATGCGTTGCACGACCCGCCAGTCAAGGCTCTCTTCGTCTACAACTCGAATCCGGCTGCCGTATGCCCCAATCACAACGAAGTCATCCGCGGGTTGCAGCGCCCGGACTTGTTTACGGTAGTACACGAACAGTTCTTTACAGATACGACCGACTACGCCGACATTCTCCTGCCGGCAACCACGTTCTTCGAGCATAAGGACCTGCAGACCGCGTACGGGCACTACTATCTGCAAATATCGGATCCAGCTATCGAACCGTTGGGCGAGTGCCGTTCAAATGTCGAGGTTTTCCGCGCTTTAGCCGACCGGATGGGATTTACGGACGACTGTTTTAGAGAATCTGTGGATCAGTTGATCGATGCAGCGCTGAACTCGGGAAACCCGCGCTTGCAGGGGATTGACCGCGATCGCCTGCAGCGTGAAGGGCATGTGAGGCTAAATTTTGGAAAGCAGTTCTCAGCTTCTGGTTCTCAGTTCTCGGCTTTCTTGCCTTTCGCCGAGGGCAACTTCGGTACTGCGAGCGGCAAGGCTGAACTCTACAGTGACCAGCTCAAGGAGCAAGGATTGGACCCGGTTGTGGACTTCATTCCGCCCAGCGAATCGCGGCACAGTTCGCAGGCCAGGGCGTTTCCCCTGGAGCTGCTGGCCCGGAAGGCAGACAACTTCCTGAACACTTCTTTCTGCAATCTCACGGCGGTTCAGAACATGGAAGAAGTCGGTCTGCTGGAGATGAATGCAGCGGACGCCCGCTCCCGCGGAATTGCCGACGGCGATGCAGTCCGTGTCTTCAACCGCCGGGGAGATATCGTGTTGAAAGCTCGAGTCGATGGTGCAGTTCAGGCTGGAGTGGTCTCCGCCAAGCTTCACTGGGCAAAGTTGAGCTCAGGAAATCGCAACATCAATGTGTTGACCTCAGAAAAACTTACCGACCTGGGCAACTCCGCCACGTTTTATTCCGTCTTGGTTGAGGTGGAGCTTTCTAAACCCGGCTCCCTGAAGTAAATGGAGCGCGCGGTTTTGGACGGTCTTCACGTCTCTACCGTATAATTGCCACTTTCCATACTCCCAGGATCCGAGGTAGTAACGATTCTTCGTTTTCATCAGGATAGCCCTGTAGTGACGAAGAGCGGGTCGGGTCGCGTTCGCGCCCAGCCAGCTTGGCCACCACTTCCATCTCATTCAATCATAAAGATTTGTAAAGGACGGCGGGCCCTTCTGGGTTTGTTTCTCGGAGTTTTGTGGTTGTGCTCGGTGGGTATGGGTCAGCAAGACGTCATTACTGAGATTGCGGTTCACGGCAACCGGCGTATTCCCGCTGAGACGGTGCGTGCCCGTATCTTCTCCCGCCCCGGAGATGTCTACGATCCAGCCGCACTGGAGCGTGACTTCAATTCGCTGTGGAATACGGGATATTTCGAAGACATCCGCTTCGAGCGAGAGCAGACACCCAAGGGCTGGCGCATCCACGTCTATGTCAAGGAACGTCCCACCATCAGCGAGATCGAGTACCTGGGTCTGAGTTCTGTGTCGAAGAGCGACGTGCTCGATCGCTTCAAGGATCGGAAGGTAGGACTGTCCCCGGAAAGCCAATACGATCCCACCAAGGTGAAAAAGGCGGAAGTGACGATCAAGGAATTGCTGTCCGAACACGGACGGCAGTTCGCCACGGTCCGCACCGAGGTTCGGCCCATCCCGCCAGCCAAGGTCAGCGTGACGTTTGTGGTCAAGGAAGGTCCCAAGGTCAGCGTCGGCAAAATTACATTTGTGGGCAACAAGCACGTTAAGACTCGAATCCTTCGGGGTGCCATGAAGAATCTCAAGCCGATTGGGATACCTCACTCCATCTTCCTGGAAAACCTCTTCGCCAAGACCTACGACGCCACCAAGCTCGATGAAGATACGGAGCGGGTACGGGCAGAATTCCAGAATCGTGGCTACTTCAAAGTGCTGGTGCAGGACGCCAAAACCGAAATTCACGACACCGGCCATCCGGGATTCCACATTCCGCTATTGATGAAGGGGCCGGGCAAGGCAGTGGACATCACCATTCCAATCGACGAGGGTGATCAGTATCGTCTGGGCGGGATCACATTCAGCGGCAACAAGGAAGTCACCAATCTTAAGGCCTTGCGGTCGCTGTTTCCCATGAAGGACGGTGACATTTTTTCCCGCGAGAGAGTAGCCAAGGGCCTCGAAAACCTGCGCAATGCGTATCGCGAATTGGGTCACATCAACTTTACTTCGATTCCCAACACCACTTTCGACGAAGACAAGAAGCTGGTGAACCTCACCATTGACATTGATGAGGGCAAGAAGTTTTATGTACGAAGAATCGAGTTTGCCGGCAACACCACCACCCGCGACAAGGTCATCCGCCGGGAAGTGGCGCTGGAGGAGGGACAGGTTTACGACGAGCGTTTGTGGAAGCTGAGCCTATTGCGGCTCAATCAATTGGGGTACTTCGAGCAGCTGAAACCCGATGACCCGAACGTCACCGAAACTCACCTGGATGAAAAGAACGGGCTGGTCGATCTCACCCTCAAGGTCAGGGAGAAGGGCAAGAACAGCATCGGGCTGAATGGCGGAGTGAGCGGACTGGCAGGTGCGTTTATCGGGATCAACTACAGCACCAATAACTTCCTTGGCCTGGGCGAGACCCTTTCGGTCCAGGCCAGCATTGGCAACAGTCAGCGTATTCTGTCCTTCGGTTTTACCGAACCTTACCTTTTTGATCGCCCTATTCAGGGCGGCTTTACCGTCTTTACGCAGAAATACAACTATAACCAGGCGCGCCAGGAAGCCATCCTTACCGGCCAGCAGATCAATCTTCCCTCCGCATTTCTGAATAACCTGCAGAACTACACGCAGTCCAGTTCGGGTTTCACCGGTTCGCTCAGCTATCAACTGCATCATTCCTTCAAACGCGTGGGAATTACTTATTCTTTCGACCGCTCCTCCATTGTGGCGGTCAGCAATGCTTCGAAGATACTGTTCACCGACCTCGCATTTCGCGGCATAAGCGGTCCGAACTCGCTGGAGGGAATCATCACCAGCAAAGTGCTGCCGAATTTCTCCTTCAGCACCATAAATAGCCCGATTTCGCCGAAGAGCGGTACCAGCGTATTCCTCGGTGGCGAAATCGCCGGGTTGGGGGGCACGGTGCGGTCCGTACGGCCAATTGTTCAGTACAAACACTTTAAACCGATGCAGAACCGCCGCAACACCATCGGATTCAACGTGCAGGGTTCGTTCCTTGCTGGGTACGGCGGAGTGGTGGCGCCGCCCTTCGAGCGCTTCTACCTGGGCGGCGAAAATGATATTCGCGGCTTCGACATCCGTTCCGTGTCTCCGGTCGCGTTCCTTCCGGACAAAGGAACCATTACGCTGCAAAACCCGGATGGCACCACCGTTCCCAAGGATCCCGGCAACCCGCTCCGAGGCTCCTATACGATACCGGTTCCAGTGGAGCGCATTGTATTTCCGGGTGGAGATGCCAGTCTGGTCACGAATCTGGAGTACCGGTTCACCATCGCCGGTCCGGTTGCCTTGGCCCCCTTTGTCGATGTGGGTATGAATCCCATCATCCGAGGTTCGCAGTTGCGAATTAATCCCGGACAGCTAGCCGATATCAATAACACCGTCTTTGGCTGTCCCACGCTCGACATCGCACTGAACTGCACCGGAGGGCACGCTCAGAATCCTCCGTTTTCGCAAAATCTGCAGATCGTAGGTTCAACCAACTGGATACCGCGCATGTCCACTGGATTGGAAGTGCAGGTATTTCTACCTGTGATCAATGCACCATTCCGGGTTTACTGGGCGTATAACCCGCTACGGTTAGACAGCATCACTCGAGGGCCAGTTCCCATTACCCGAGACATGTTTCCGACCGGAGCTGCGGGCGACTACACCTTCGAGCAAGCTGCAAGAAGTCTTGCCCCGCAGTTCCAGTTGAGAGAGCCACGAAAGACGTTCCGCTTCAGCGTGGCAACTACGTTCTAAAGGCAGTCATCAGTCTTCAGTCTTCAGCCATCAGTCAAAACCCTGACGGTCTCTTCGCCATTACGCCATTACAAGCGACCAACGACCGACGACCAACGGCCAACAACTACCCCCCGCCCTTGGCATCCATCCAGCTCTGCAATATCAACACCGCTGCCATCTGGTCAACCACTGCCCCGCGCCGCTTGATCGACATATCCGTTTCTCGCAACAGCCGGTTGGCCTGGGCCGAGGTCAGACGTTCGTCCCAGAGGTGTACCGGCACTTTGAAGCGGCGGCGGATTTCTTCGGCGAAGGCTTGCATTTTCTCGGCCTGCATTCCCTCCGCGCCGCTCATGCGCAGGGGCAGGCCCATCACAATCTCGGCGACATCATGCTCGCGGATCACGCGCTCCAGTTGGGCCAAATCTCGTCGCTTGTTCTGCCGGTGGATGGTATGCAGCCCCTGGGCTGTGATGGCGAGGGGATCAGAGATGGCCAGGCCAATCCTTCTCGCGCCAACATCCATGCCCAGAATTCTTGGCTGCCGCTTGCTTGCGGAGGTATCGGTTTGGTGAAAGGGCACCTCGCGATTATATGTCCCGCCTGCACTGCCCGAGTTACACTACGATACTTCACACTACGATACTTCTATGGCCACCGACGAGGCAGAAATTACGCGCCCTCCGCTGCAAGTTGTCGCGGTCCCACAGCCTAAGCCGCTGAAGCCTCATTGGGCTTCTACGGCGGTTGGCATCGCTACCGTTTTGGGTCTTTGCTATTGGGGCGAAGTGGTGTTGGCGGTAATGCTGGTATCGGTGCTGCTGGCGTTTATCCTGGCGCCCGTGATGGATCTGCTGATCCGTCTCCGCCTTCCTCGGGGACTGGCGGCGGCGGCGGCCGTGATTCTGCTACTCACGCTGCTGGCGGGCCTGGTTTTCTACTCTTCGAATCAGGCCGTCATTTTCGCGCAGGACCTATCCAAATACACGCAAAGGATTCGGCAGGAAACTTCCCAGATTTGGCAGAGGGCAGAAAATCTCGGAACACCGGATTCCGACGGGCGGCAGCACTCCGCAGACTCCCGTTCCGGGACCAATTGGGCGGACCTCCTGACTCGCGGATTCGGTTCCGTCTCGCAGGCTTTGCTGGCGGCCTCGTTTGTGCCCTTCCTGGTCTACTTCATGCTGAGTTGGCAACATCACGTCCGCTCGGCGACGGTTATGCTTTTCTCCCTGGAGAACCGCCAGACCGCGTATGTCACCCTGGGTTTGATCTCGGCGATGATTCGCACCTTCATGGTGGGTAATCTTTTGATTGGCCTCTTCCTCGGGACGGCCAGCACTATCGCATTCGCTATCCTGGGCCTGCCATTCTTCTACTTCATCGGCTTTATTAGTGGATTTCTAAGCCTGGTTCCCTATCTCGGAGTGGTGCTAGCGATGGCTCCCCCGTTCTTTGTAAGCGTCGGACACATCAGCTCCGGAGACGCTGTAGTCGTCGTGATGATTGTGTTGGGGCTGCACCTGATCGCGCTCAACGTGCTCTATCCCAAGTTCCTGGGCAACCGCTTGCAACTGAACCCGCTGGCCGTGACCATGGCGCTATTGGTGTGGGGATGGTTGTGGGGCGCGATGGGCCTGGTCCTGGCCGTGCCCATCACTGCCGCCATGAAAATTGTCTTCGACCACATCGATTCTCTGAAACCCTATGGGGCGTGGATGGGGGAATAGCAGTCGTCGGTCGTCAGTCTTCAGTCGTCAGGAAATACTGTCCAACCACTAGCTTTTGGTCATCCGTCACAGACGAGGCTGTGCCCAAGCTGCTACAAGCGTTTTGCTTCACCAAAGAGAGATTCGGGAATGAGCGGGTCACTTCGGGATATTAAAGCCTGGCAAAAAGCGATTGAGCTGATGGTTGAAATCTATTCTTCCACTCGCAGTTTCCCAAGAGAGGAAGTGTACGGTTTGGCTAACCAGTTGAGGCGTGCTGCCGCGTCAGTTCCCAGCAACATCGCTGAAGGCAAGGACAGATGTACCGACAAGGAATTCCTGCTCTTCCTGCATCATGCTCGGGGATCGGTTTTCGAGGTAGAGGTTCAGCTCGCATCGCTGGCAGGCTCGGTTACTCCACTCAAGCCGACGAGCAACGCATCAGGACCCAGGCCGGAGAAATCGCCAGAATGCTCAACGGCCTCATCAAGGCCATAAAATCGGATGGTGGAAACCTAGCAGCATGAGGAATGAAGCGGGGTTTCCAACGACTGAAGACTGACGACTGCCACTGACGACTGCCACTAAGCTACAAAATCCGAGGCTTCTGGGAACGGCAGCTTGCTCTTGGCGAGGGCTTTGGCGAGCATTTCCTCGATCTGAACTTCTTCCGTGTTCTTGGCCATGGCTAGTTCGCTGACGAGCAGATAGCGGGCCCGTTCCAGCATTTTCTTCTCGCGGAACGAAAGAGGCTTGGACTGGTTCAGCAGGAGTAGCCCTTTAAGGACGGCGGCCACTTCCAGCAGCGATCCGGTTCGCATCCGCTCCGAATTTTCCTTGAAGCGGTATTTCCAGTCGGCGTTGTTGTCACATTCGCCATCTGTAAGAAAATCTACGATTTTCTGGATTTCGCCGTTCTTTACCACCCGCCGCAATCCCACGGTATTGACGTTGTGGAACGGAACCATGACCTTCAGGCTGCTGGACTTAATCTTGAGAAGATAGAACTTTTCCACAACCTGGCCAATCGTCCGGCTGCTGATTTGTTCGATAACTCCAACGCCATGATTGGGATAGACGACTTTATCGCCTATGTGGAAATTGCCGTCGACGCTGATCATGAGGGAACACCCACGAGCGCAGGGCACCTGAGGAACAACACTACTTCAGTTTATCTGAAACGGGCGCGAAAGGCAATCTAGAAGCGGGCATCGGACCTCGGACTTCGGGCACCGGACCCCCGGCCCAGAAGCCCCGCGGTTCTGTGTGCGGCGGCGGTTTAAAATGCTTCGCATGAAGGCGATGGGAGCAGGATTCGAGGTCTCCCCATCATGCGTTGGCCAGTAGTCCTGCTTCCGATGTTTGCGATTAGAAGTCTGAGGTCCGAAGCCCGACTTCCGGGTTTATAATCTTCAAGCACATGACTGATCAGATTAAGAGGAAGCTGCAGGAAGAAATGAACACGCTCGAGCACGAGCTGGTGCATGACCTTCCGAAGGAGATAAAAAAGGCAGCCGCCCTGGGGGATCTCAGTGAAAACGCTGAGTATCACATGGCGAAACAGCGCCAGGAGTTCGTCAAGGCACGGCTTAGACAATTGGGTGCGCGCATGGCCGAGCTTGCCCTTATCAATATGGATAACATCCCTAAAGATAAGATCGGGCTGGGATCTACGGTGCGGGTGTTTGACAACTCCAAAAACGCGGAAGTCGAATACAAGCTGGTGACCAGTGAGGAGTCCGACGTAACCGCAGGCAAGATTTCGACCAGTTCGCCCATCGGACGCGCCCTGCTGAACAAGAAGGTGGGAGACACAGCCGCTGTGGTCACCCCTAACGGCAACCGCGAAATGGAAATTCTCAGCCTGACGACGATCCATGAGCAGCCCGAAGCCAAATAATTATGAGCCAAACTGGCGCTAACCGAACCGGCTCAAACCTGACGGGGCCCGATCGGACGGGGTCCACTAACACGGGATCTAATAAAACCTGGACCAGCGCCTTCGGACGCGCCTGCGGCGTCCTGCTCGATGCCATCGTCCGCCGGCTCGCCCTGGCCCGCATCAACCCCAATGTGCTCACGTTCCTGGGCCTGGTAGTCAATACTATTGCCGCCTTTTTGTTCGGCTATGCCAACGGCGATAGCCAGGCGCGCATGTTCCGCTACGCGGGACTGGTGATCATCGGCTCCGGGTTCTTCGACCTGGTCGATGGACGCGTCGCCCGCGCCAGCAACCAGGTAACCCGCTTCGGCGGCTTCTTCGATTCGGTGATTGACCGCTACAGCGACGCTTCCCAATTTTTCGGATTGCTGGTTTTCTATTCGCGCGGCGACCGATTCTTTTATGTGGTTCTGACTGCGTTTGTAATGGTCAGCGCCATCATGGTCAGCTATACCCGCGCCCGCGCCGAATCGCTCATCGGCTCCTGCCGCGTGGGCTTCGTGGAGCGCCCCGAACGCCTGGTTCTGGTAATCATCGGAGCGCTGTTTAATCGCATGGCTCCGGTGCTGTGGCTGATCGCGGTGCTATCCACGATCACCGTAGTCCACCGCATTCGTTACACATGGACCCGGACCGAAGGCGTGGACGCGATCCCCGCCAAGGCCGGTCAGGCAGCATAGGGCGCCAATGTCCATGTGGGGACGGGTCCCTACCCGTCCAGGCCGAGCGAAGATGGGCAGTTTGTGAATGCCTCGGAATCCCGCTCGCAGCGTTCCCATTTCAGAAAGAAGACCCAATTTATCTCGCGCATTCGATCAGTCGCTTTCTTTGAGCCAATACAATCGCGGCAGGCGGTGTTTGGAGGGTGTTTCCAGTGGGTACTGGACGCCGCCCGCGAAGCGTCGAGTGGCCTAATCAGCCATTAGGGTTCGAGTCCCTCGCCCTCCGTTAGTCACTCGACATAAGTAAATATGTTTGACAACATCGCTGGCAGAGTTATTCTTAAGTTGCTTCGCAGGCGGCGTTCGAGCAATGTTTTCACAGCCCCGGATGATTACCGGGGCTTTTTGCTTTCTGTCCGTAGCATGGGCAGAAAACTCGCTGCATCCTGCTATCCTGTCCAGTAATTTTCCTGAGGACTCCTCTTGCCTACCAATCCCGTTCTGGTCATCCATGGCGGCGCATGGGCCATTCCCGACGATATGGTCGAAGCGCATCTCAACGGCGTCCGCAACGCCATGGCGGCGGGCTGGCGTGTGCTTGAACGCGGTGGCCCGGCGCTCGATGCCGTCGAGGAAGCTGTAGTCGTCATGGAAGACGATGAGACTTTCGATGCCGGTCGCGGCAGCTTTCTCAATCGCGAAGGCAAAGTGCAACTCGATGCCCTCATCATGGATGGCTCCACGCTGCGAGCAGGCGGCGTCGGCTGTGTAGAGCGGCTGCGCAATCCTGTCCGGGCCGCTCGCAAAATCTTGAGCGACAGTCCGCACGTGTACTTTGTGGCCGAAGGTGCGGAGCGTTTCGCGGCCGAGCATGGCGTCACGCTGTGCGACAACGAAGATTTGATTATTCCTCGTGAAGTCGAGCGCCTGCGCGAATTTCAGGCACGCACGGAAGAAAGCCCTGATCTGTTTGCGCCAACTATCTCGCATGACACTGTCGGTGCGGTTGCGCTAGATCGGGAGGGCAACATCGCCGCTGCGACGTCTACCGGCGGCACGCTCAACAAGGCTCCCGGCCGGCTGGGCGATTCATCGCTCATCGGCTGCGGGTGCTACGCCGACAATCAAACCGCCGCGGCGTCCACCACGGGATGGGGCGAACCCATCATGAAGCTGGTGCTGGCCAAGTGGGCAGCGGACCGCGTAGCTACCGGCAGCTTGCCGGAATGGGTCGCCGCCGAGGCTATCAAGTATCTAAAAGACCGGGTGAACGGCCACGGCGGCATGATCCTGCTCGATGCGCAAGGGCGTTTCGGTATTGCCCACAACACGCCGCGCATGGCGTGGGCGCTGAAGACGCTGAAGCACGAGAGTTTCGATATCGAGCGGAAGAAATGACTTCAGTTCCCGGTTGAGTGTCCAGTGATCAGTTGTTGGCTTACTAAACCGATTCTCGTCAGTAATGTAACTTGATTCCATCGCCCTTTCTGATGTACAAACCGTCCGGCGTTTTATCTGCCCGAAACGTGCTCGCTCAATCCTGCCCACGAAGGGCCACCAGCCGCTTTGCGGCCGGAAACCCACGTCCCCGTTCATGGAGAAAACTTTTATGATGGTGCGGAAGCTCGTCACAGTGGCGGTGCAACTGTTTCTGCTCGCTACTCTAGGTTTTGCTCAGGGCGTGGCCACCGGCGACTTGCATGTCACCGTGCGCGATACAAAAGGGGGGCTGGTAACCAACGCCACGGTTACGGCGCGGGATGAGAGCAAGGCTTTGGAGCGGTCAACCAACGACAACACGGACGGCCAATACCGCATTTTGTTGTTGCCGCCAGGAACCTACACCGTGACAGTGACCGCGCCAGGCTTCGCCAAAGCCACCGTAACCGGCGTGGCGATCACTGTAGGAACGATGGCGGAAATACCCATCAGCCTGTCCGTGGCGGGAACGGAGGAAGTGATCAACGTCAGCTCGGCCGCCGAACTGGTGGAAACGCAACGCACCTCATCCACCGACACTATCGACCAGCGCCGCATCGACCATCTTCCCATCAACGGGCGCAACTACATCAACTTTGCCCTGACCGACTCGCAAGTTTTGCGGGACAACGCCCCCAGCATTGGAGCGGCACCCACTTCCGGGCTGAATATGAGCGGGCAGCGCGCCCGCTCTAACCTGGTCAACGTGGACGGCGCCGACGCCACCGACAATTCGACTAATGGAGTTCGGTCCACGGTTTCGCAGGAAGCAGTGCAGGAGTTCCAAATCATCACCAACGGTTATGCGCCGGAGTATGGCAGAGCATCGGGCGGCGTCGTGAACATCATCACCCGCTCCGGATCGAATGACTTTCATGGCGACATTTATGGTTATCTGCGGAACCGGAATTTTCAGGCGGTGAATCCGTTCAGCACAGTTCCCGATCCCGCCTACACTCGGGTGCAGGCAGGAACGGCATTCGGCGGCCCGATCAAGAAGGACAAGACTTATTACTATTTCTCTTACGAAGTCACACGCCGACACGAAACCGGTTTCTCCAGCGTGGGCGCTCCCAACGGAACCTTCGGCATGGTGACCTTTGACGCCTCGCCGGTGTTTGGCGCGCCCCCGGGATCGGGCTTCAATATCCAGGCCACACCTCAACAGGCTGCCTACTTCCAGCAGACCTTGCCCGCTGCCCTGGGCACGCTCAGCGCGATCAGCCCGGCGCTCGCCGCCGGTTATGGTCAGGAGGCGGCGCTGTACGCGGCATTTGTGGGAGGCTCTTCGGGAATTGCGCTCAACGGGTCCTACCCAGCATCGTTTGCGGCGCTTGAGGGCACGGTGATTCCCGTCCCCGGAAACGGCAGCAATCCGTTGACCCAGTTCCCCACATCATGCAATATGGGCGCGCCGAATTTTCTCTGCAACGGATTGCCCAGCCGCTTTCTCGGGCTGACACCACAAGCTGGCAACTATCCGATTTTCGAGGGAACAAGCCTCTACTCTTTGCGGCTAGATCACAACGTCAGCAACAGTAACCGTCTGACCGTTCGCGCCAACGTAAGTCCCAGCACCGTGACCGGCATCCAGGTGAATGGCGAAAATCAAACCTTTGGACAGAACGCGTTTTCGCGCACGTCCTCGCAAACCTACCGTGACGTGGCTGGCATGGTGCAGGACACCGCGACCATGGGGAGCAACAAGGTCAATGAGTTTCGCTTCCAATATGCACGCCGCGGCCTGCAGTATTTTTATTCCGACTCGCTTGGCGGCTCTAATGTGGCGTCCAACATCGCGGGCTTTGGGTTTGTGGGCCGTGAACCGTATTCTTTTATCCAGAGGGTGGAGCAGCGCTACCAGTTCACCGACAATTTCTCCTGGACCATCGGGCGTCACGACACCAAGTTCGGCGTCGACTTTAACTACCTCCCTTTGACCGCGACCTTCACCGTGAACTATGGCGGCGTTTATAACTTCAGTTCGCTGGATGCCGCCAGCCTGGGCTTCTCCAATGCGTGCGCGGCGAACGGCGCGCCGGCGGCGCTTTGTCCAGATTTCCCCGGCTTTACCGGGCTGCAAGCTTTTGGTCTGGGAGTTCCCAGCACGCTGGTGCAGGGCATCGGAAATCCCAAGGACAGCTTTTCCAACAAACCGCTGGGCTTGTTCTGGCAAGACTCCTTCCGGATGCGGCAGAATCTCACGCTCAATCTGGGCGTGCGTTATGACATAGAGTTTCCGCCCCAGTTAAGTCAGCCGAACGCTTTGGCCCTGGCGGCCTACAACCAGTTAGGTTTGCAGAAGGGTATTCAGACTGACACTAACAACATTCAGCCGCGCATCGGCCTGGCCTGGAACCCCCGAGGCGACGGCAAGAGCGTGTTTCGTGCGTCGTATGGCATTTTCTACGATCACCCGCTGCTAGGCCTCTACTTTCTGGGTGATGCCTCCGACGGCTCGAAGAGTGGACAACTCCTGTTCGCAGGTGGAAGTCCGTGCAATCCAGGGGTCACGCCCAGCGCGGGCAGCTTGAATGCAACCAACATTTTCCAGGGCATCCTGACCACGAGTTCGTGCTTGCAGACCATTCCTGGATACCTTCCCAACCAGCAGCGCTTCGATCCTTCGAACGCTGACCTTTTCATCAACCAGAATTATCTGAACCCGGCCACGTTCTTTCCGGTCGCCTTCCAGCCTTTCGGCTACCCGCAAGGGAAAGATTTTGTTTACGCATATTCGCAACAGGCCAACCTGACCTTCGAGCAGGATCTGGGACACAGTATGTCATTCAGCCTGGGCTACAACTTCAACGGCGGCCGTCACCTGAACCGTCCCATCAACGCCAACACTACGCGGGGCGATCTGCTGGTGAGAAATTGGCAAGTGGCTCTCAACGATACCAATTCGAATGCAGCAGCCGGACCGCTGTTTGTCGGCGCCGGCTCAGTACCATGTGGATTCGTCGGTGGCGTCCCCTGGGTCTCGGCTGCGCTGACGAACTTCTTCCGGCCCGGCGGCTTGAATCCCGCCATCGCCAGTGCACTGATAGGCACGCCCGCCCAGGGTTGCATCGCGGCAGCGCTGGCGGTTATGCAGCGGGGAGGCCTGAGTACGGCATGTGATCCTTCCACCAACGGACTCACGGGTTGCGTTCCCTTCAGCGACATGGACGCCAACTACTCCAACGGCAGCTCGGTCTACCATGGCCTCACTGCCAATCTCAAAAAGCGCTTTGGCAATCATTACGAATTCCTGGCGTCCTACACCTGGTCGCACGCTATTGACGACTCGACCGACTTGCAATCGCCGCTCGCCCCCCAGGACAGCTACCTGCCCGGCAACGAGCGTTCGACGTCACTGTTCGACCAGCGTCATCGTCTGGTGTTTAGCGGCGTGTACCAGACAGGAAAGCTCTCCGGCACGGGTTTTGCGAGCCGCTTCTTCAGCAATTGGACCGTCGCGCCGATCCTAGAAGTCGCTTCCGGCCGACCGTTCAACATCATCACCGGCAACCCGGACAATTTTCAGTTTTCGCCCAGCACCAGCCGCCCCAACGTGGTGGCCTCCGGAATGCCGGCTACTCCTTGCGGGCCGACCGTGGCTTCGAATTTCTCGCCCACCGGATTTTTCCAGGAACCCTGCTACGTCCAGTTTGCCGTACCCGGCACCACACCCACGCTGGAAGCTCTCGACGGCAACCTGAGCCGCAACGCCGGACTGAAGCCGTGGACCGTCTTCAACGATCTGCGTGTCTCCCGCCGTATAAATTTCACCGAGCGCATGAGCCTGGACCTGATCGCCGACATTTTCAATATCGCCAACACGTACAATGTGGCCGACGTGAACCCGCTGTTTACCAGCGCGGGACAGGCCACCGCCGCCTACGATCCGCGTCAGTTTCAGTTTGCGCTGAAGCTGAACTGGTAGAAGAACGCGGACGTCGGACCTCGGACGCAGCATCTCAGACATCGGATTTCGAGATAAAATGACGCTGGTTGTGTAATGTCTGAAGTCTAAAGTCTGAAGTCCGAGGTCCGCTCCTACTCTTCGCGATTGCCGGGGGATTCCTCTAAATGTCTGAAGCTCATGCACCCAGCGCGCGCACCCGTGTGGTTCGCGAGGCGCATCGTGGAGTCTACGATCGCGCCACTGCCAACGAAATCCTTGATGAAGGCTTCATCTGTCATGTCGGCTTTGTCGTAGACACACAACCGTTCGTCATCCCGACAGCTTATGGGCGCGTGGGCGACAATCTTTATCTTCATGGCTCGGCCGCCAGTCGCATGTTGCGCCATCTGGATAAAGGCATTCCAGTTTGTATGACGGTTACTTTGCTCGATGGCCTGGTCCTGGCCCGGTCGATTTTTAATCACTCCATGAATTACCGTTCGGTGGTCGTGCTGGGCACGGCAGTGGCAGTACTGGATGCCGAAGAAAAACTGGAAGCTCTGAAGGCGCTTTCCGAGCACATCCTGCCGGGACGCTGGGCGCAATCACGCCAACCCAACGAGCGCGAACTTAAACAAACGCTGGTGATGCGTCTTCCCATCGAAGAATTTTCGGCGAAGGTCCGCCACGGTCCGCCAATTGACGACGAGGAAGATTACTCGTTTCGCACCTGGGCAGGAGTGATTCCTCTACAGATGGTCCCAGGCGCGCCGGAGAACGACCCACGACTGGACCCGAAGACGCAGGTGCCGGTGTATGCCAGCACGTTTTCGCGGAAGGCACGGTAGTCTCGGAACAAGCCCAAGTCCCGAAGGGACGTGCCGGCTAAGCCCAGCGCGAGAGCGCTGGGGAGGGAAAGCGAACGACCCCGAAGTCCCAAAGGGACGCCCGCCTACCCCAATGCACGGGCGGGATCGTGGGCGATACCATACCTCTTCAAGAGCTCCAAATATTCTTCTTCAAAGTTTCTTTTGGCGTGATGCGCCGTCTGGTTCGCAATGTAAATCAACACGCCTTCCGTATGGGATGCGCTAACGCAGAATGCTCCGTAACCTTCCTGCCAGGAAAAATTCGCGCCCTCGGCGCGGGTGTCGTTGAGCCACTTGGAGGAACATGACTTTAGAATCTGCACCGCTTTTGCCAACGGAATGGTCGGTGGCAAGAGCAATAGCGCGTGGACATGATCCTGTACCCCGCCAACCTTGATCGCTTGAAATCCATGATTGCGGGCGATGCCCGCCATGTAGGGCCAGAGTTTTTCCTGGAGCGCTACCGGAATACGCTTCTCTCGCCTTTTTTGTGCTGAAGATCAGATGAATGCGATTGCTTGCATGGGAATGGGACATTAGGGTCGTCCCTCCTGAACCCAGCGCTATTGCGCTGGGCTAAGCTGGGTCGTCCCTGCGGGACTGCTTGACCGGGAATGACAGGTACGGCAGCTGGAGACTCAGACTATAGAATCGATTTGGTATTACCCGGCAAGCAAGACCACGAAAGTAGACAGCGCCCCGAACCAAAGTCTCCGCAGGGGACGTGCGAGCTTGGCCCAGCCCATTAGCCCTGGGTCCAGGGTAACGGAGACCGCTCCCTATTTTCCATTCAACCAATCCGCATACGCCTGAAACGAATACGGACGTCCCAGAAAATCGCGCACCAAATCTGCCGCCGGCTTCGTCCCGCTGGCTCCCAGGACGGCATTGCGGTATTTCGCCGCGACCTCGGGATTCATCAATCCGTTCTTCTTGAACTCCGTGAACATGTCCTTCGCAATCACCAGCGACCACATATAGGTGTAGTAAACCGCCGAATAGCCGTTGAGGTGGTCAAAGGCAGTCTGCATGTGCGTGTCTTCCACGAACTTGAAGGGCGTGTAGCGCGCCTGCAACTGGGCCACCAGTTTGTCCTGATCCAGTCCCTGCGGATCGCGATTATAGAAATCGAGGCTGATGGCGGCGTAAAACATTTGCGTGCGCACGTTCAGCGCCCGGCCGAAATCGTCGGCCGCCCGGGCTTTCTCCGCCAGTTCCGCTGGAATCGGTTCATTGGTTTTGTAGTGGCGCGCGAAGGTTTTCAAAATGGCGGGATCTTTGGGCCATTCTTCGAACATCTGCGACGGCGCCTCGATAAAGTCATTCTCCAGATCGCCGGTCGCCCACTTCGTGTTGCCCTTCATAATTCCGTGGATCAGATGTCCAAACTCGTGGAAGAAAACGATCACGTCGTCCCGCTCCATCAATCCGGGCTCGCCGGTTGCGCGCGGAAAGTTGCAGACCAAAACGTATTCGGGAAGCCGGAAGCCTTCCTTGCCGGTGGCCAGAGTGAAGGTGGCATAGTGCTTGAACTTGTTCTCCCGCGGAAACATGTCGAAGTAAATCCGGCCGATCCGGTGGTTCTTGTCGAATACGTCATACACGGCCACATCCGGATGCCAGACCTGCGCGTCGGTAACCGGCTTGTAAGTTATGCCGTACATCTGGCTGGTGATGTCCAGGATTCCCTGCAGCACACGTGAATACTCGAAGTAGGGCCGCATGACCTGCGAGTCGTATCCGAATTTTTCAATCTTCGCGCCGCGCACCAGATGGGAGACATCCCAGGCGTTGACGCTGTCCGCCTTCGGGTCTTCGTGCTTCTTGTAGGCCAGCAGTTCTTCGTAGTCGCGCTTCGAGCCCGACTGCGCCGCGTTTGTGATCTTCTCGATGAAATCGGCGGCATTCTGTTTGGTCGCGACCATCTTGTCTTCCGTGATGTAAGCCGCCCAGTCCGGGTATCCCAGCACGTTGGCGAGTTCATGACGTTTCTGCAAGAGCTGCGCCATCACTTCGATGTTCTTGGGATAGGCGCGCTGCCGGTAGAGTACATAAAAAGCTCTCCGGGCAGGCTCGCTGCTGGCGTAATCCATGAAGGGAAAGTAGTCGGTGTTGTCGGTCGTCAGGGTGACTTTGCCCGAGGCATCGGGGAGATGCGAGCGTTTGAAATCGTCCGGAAGTCCATCCAGGTCGGAAGACTTTACCTGGAGCTTGCGCACATCGCCGGCGATATTCTGCTCAAACTGCTGTCCGATTTTTACCAGCTCGTCCTGCAGTTGCCGTATCTTCGCCCGGGTCGGATCATCTCGGTCAACGCCGCTGCGATGGTAGTCGCGTAGCGTGGTTTTGAAATAATACGTGCCGGCGGGATCAAGCTTCGAGTCATCAAGTGAGGCCAACGCGTTGTACATCTCTTTGTCCAAGGTGATATCGGTGAGCACACTGACGCTTTCCTGCTCGCAAACCTGGGCAGCATCGCGAAACGGCTTGGCGGGATGCACCTGCTCGGCCAACCCGGCGCGGGCTTGCGCGTCCGCTGCGACAAGCACAGCCGTGTCGAAGGCCTGGAGAGCCGCCGTTGCATCGCGCGGCGACGGGCTCGTCTTGATCGCGGCGATGCGTTTCTTAGTGTCTTCGAGATTGCTCCGGCAGGAAGTCAGAAATGCTTCAGCGGTTCCAGCCAGGTAGCTCGAAGCGTTCGGCGCGGGTATTGATTGCGCCGCACAAAGAAGAGTTGCGCGAATCAGTATTACGGCAAACAGTAGCCCAGCGAATCTACGATTCATTAGGTTTCTCCGATTCGATTCTTTAACAGGGCGAGGCGCATGGAACGGCGCAGGACTTTCCGCCCGCAAACAGGGCGCACGCAAACCGGCACGCAAACCGGTCAGCTTAAATAGGACACCCAGTTCCGTCAAGGAAAACACAGGCCGGCACAAACTGGCGATAGTACTTTCCCAATATCACAAATAACAATTGTTTAGGCCGCTTCGTAGCTCTCTGGCAACCGCACCGGGTGATCGGCCATTGTTCGCTTCTGAACAACGAAATCCAATCGCGGACATCGATTTGCGCCGCAACCTCGCGACGAAACCCTCTGTCGCTCGATAAATCAAGAAGTTATCCGCCGAAGCCATCTGGCAATCCAATTGCCGTACTATGTGGTTCTGCTGAAGGAGGCGTGTAGGGAGAGCCTGCTTCAAGATCTTCGTCACGGATTGCGAGCGCTTTGGAAGTCGCCGGGATTCTCGGGGGCAGCGGTGATGACCCTGGCGCTCGGTATAGGCGCCACCGCTGTTCTATTCAGCATCCTCGACGGCGCCTATATTCGTTTTGGACAAACCGAACAGGCTAATCGCGCGGTGCTGCTGACCCAGCGATTCACAAAACTCAATTCCGATACTGCACTGTTTTCACCCGCGGAATATTTTGATATTGCCGGTCTGCACGAATCCTTCGACGGCTTTTTCGCGCTTAGTCATTTCAATCCGATTTTTACTGACACCGGCGGGCAAGTCGAGAACCCGGAACGGGTGCCGGCAATCCGCGCTACTGCCAATATCTTTCAGTTATACGGAATCGCCCCCATTGTTGGCCGCGTGTTCACCACGGCAGAAGACACACCCGGAGGGAGCAACATCGCGGTGCTCACCTACCGGCTCTGGAACCGGAGATTCGGCCGGAACCCGGCCGTCATCGGCAGGATCATCCAACTGGACGGGGTGTCGTACACCATCATCGGAATTACGCCCCGCCGGTTTCAGCAATGGGGAGCGGATATCCTGATCCCACTCCGCCTGGACTCCGCAGCGAGCAACCGCGCAGAGCGTACTCTTACAGTGGCCGGAATACCAAAACGCGGAGTGTCTCCGTCACAGACCGAAAAAGAGCTGCAGGTTTTGGCACGTCGCGTGGAAGGGGAATATGGTGGCGCAAACCCCGAGTATGCCGGCCTGCTCTATCTGCCAATCGATATCCGCAGCGCCGTGGTGGGCGACTTGCGCACTGCCCTCTATATTCCTGCTGGGTGCCGCTGCCCTGCTTCTTCTGATCGCTGCGATCAATATCGCGAACTTGCTGCTAGCACGCGTCATGTCGCGCGCTGGCGAAATCGGAGTACGCCTTGCGCTGGGAGCCACACCTGCCCGCGTAACACCGCCAGTTCCTGGTTGAAAGTCTCGCATTGGCCGCCGTCGCGGGCGTGTTGGGGTTTGCGCTCGGGATGATGGCCCTGAAGCCGATCCTGGCGCTTATCCCCGCTCAATTCATCGGAGAGGAAGCCGAGGTCCATGCCAGCCCAACGGCCTTCCTCATCAGCATCTCGGCAGCCCTTCTACTAGGAATCTGGGTCAGCACCCTTGCTGCAAAACGAAGGTTGAGCGTGCAACGCCGGTTGCGACGCTAGACCGCAGTGCCATTCGAATACATCCAAGTTTTGTTGCTGCTTCGCTGGCTGTCAGATTCTCTCCCGAACTGACGATCGAGCGGGCAGGAAGTAACGAATTACGAGGTTTACCGCCACCAGCGCCGCCTGCTCTACATCCCGTCCTGAGAATCTGATCCTTCCTGTTCTATCCACTCGCGCGAAATTGCGCCCAAGTGTGTTTAGGACATCACGGAGGAAACATGAAACGAGTGATGGTATCGCTCGTGCTGTTGACATTGCCCCTGCAAGCCATGGCGGCGGGCCATGGCCCCATATTCGGTCTTGCAACGCCGACGAACTCTCAGGGCGAATGGAGTTTCGATCAAGGAATCTTTGATCGAACTACCGGCATTGGCTCACAGGCCTCAGTTCGAGGTCTGGTCGGATACGGCGTCACACCACACCTCACGCTATCGTTCACACTCCCCGTTGTAGTTGGCGATACCCGTCTTCCACCTACCAGAATTCAACCCGGCGATGACTTCGATTCCACTCTTGCGTGGCGGTTTCAGCACCGGGCCACGAGAGTCGGCACCCGCATCGAGAGTACCGCCTTCGCTGGCCTTGTAGTCCCCGGCCCACAATCTGCGTTCAACGGTGTGGCCAAAACTACGAACCTTCCCGGCTTTATGGTGGGGGCAGTTACGGGCCGTGCCTCTCTCAGTCATTACCTGTGGCTTGGAGCCACTTTCGCCCGGTTTGGCGAGCACGAGGGGAACAAGCGGGCTGATGTTTTCGATTACAGCCTGGTGTACGGATATCGCCCTCCAAGGTGGAGACGAACACCGGATAAATGGGATTGGAGGCTCTTTGGCGAACTGGTGGGTGAACGCTCTGGCAGGTTCCTGCAGGCCAATACCACTGTCGCCAACACGCAGGCCCACCAAGTCTTCATCGGCCCTTCAGCCCTTGGAATCTATCGCAACTATACGGTCAGCTTTGGCGCCCAGTTTCCAGTTTATCGGGAACTGGGCGCGGTGTGGCCGAAAGAGCGTGTGCGTTTTGCGCTCAATTTCAGCTATTTGTTGTTTCGACACTCACACCAGGAGATGAAATGAAAAAAACAATTGCGTTGTTCTCGGCCTGTTTGCTGTTGGTGGCGTCCGCATCCGGGGAGATCAAGTCCATCGACATCACGATCTTTGGCATGGATTGAGAAGTCTGTGCACACGCCGTGCGCGTGTCATTAAAATCTATGCCCGGTGTCGACTCAGTTGATGTGAGCCTTGCGAAGGGGCTTGCATCGCTGAAGATGAGGCCTGGAAACATGGCTACGCTGAACCAACTACGCGAGGCCATAGGCAAGAACGGATTCACGATGAAGCAATCCACCGCGATGATCGCGGGGAAGGTACTCGTCACCAAGGGCAAAGCGGTCCTGCAAGTGTCCGGCTCCGGCGAAATCTTAGAACTCATTCCCGAGCCCTCCGCAACGCCATTGATGACTTCGTTCGACGGCAAGTCAGCACTGGTTGACGGCACAATACCTGAAGCGGGAAAGGGCAAATTGCCCGGCTCCATTCGTTACCGCTCTATGAAGGAAGACGACTCGAAATGAAAGCCACGACAAACCCTCTCTCATTACGTTCGGGATTGCTCAGCTATTTTTCTCTGTTCAGTTCTCTGAGCACATTGCTCTGCTGTGCCCTTCCTTCCTTGCTTGTCCTGTTCGGACTGGGCGCGACGGTGGCGTCAGCGCTTTCATTTCTCCCGTGGTTGGTTACACTTTCGCGCCACAAGGAACTGACCTTCGGCATATCCGGTGCCTTGATCGCATGGAGCTTTTTGAACGCTTACTATATCGTTCCGCGATTGAGGAGGAAGGAATGCAGCCCGGATAATCCGAACGCATGTGCAGATGCGAGCAGGCTCAGCAGGGTTCTGCTGTGGGTTTCGGCGGCGGTTTATGCGGTGGGCTTCCTGGTCGCATTCGTGATCGGTCCTATCTTGTCCAAGCTAGACCGTGCGTGACCGTGGCTCCGTTCGTTATGCAGAACCGGCAAAAGGGCTGTTGACCGCGGCCGATGAAAAAGTTTTATCATGTGGCTTAATCATGTGCCCCGAGGTCACTCACGTAATGTGACCTCCAGAAGGAGAAGTCGTGGCAAACTCATTCGTCCATGTGGAACTGAACACCGCTGACCCAGCGAAGGCAAAAACGTTCTATTCGAAACTATTTCAGTGGCAATTGGAAGATGTACCGAACCCCGCCGTACCGGACAGTTCGTACACCATGATCAAAGTAGGAACAGGTACCGGTGGCGGAATTATGAAGCAAGTGCCGGGCGGGCCGTCGGGATGGCTCGCTTACGTTGAAGTCGACGACATTCAGGCCGCAACCGCGAAGGCAAAATCGTTAGGCGGCAAGGTCATGAAGGACGTCACGGAAGTGATGGGGATGGGCTGGCTTAGCTTCATTCAGGATCCGACTGGCGCGGTTCTCGGACTGTGGAAGTCAAAATCCAAATGAATTCACGACGCCCTCCGTGTTCTTGAAATCAGTCCGGGGTTGGGCCACCATTCACTGGCAATCCCGCCGGCGATCAGGCTCTGCCCCGGAACTGGATGATTTTCCTGCGATCGCGTTTGGAGGGTTTGCCTGCGGGTAACTGTTCGAATTGCCGCATCGCCCTGCACTCCGCTGCCACCTTCAGGCGCAACTCCCGGCTTGCCTCCGTCTCGTGGTAGAGCGTTTGCGCGATTGAAGCCGGACCCCGCACGTCGCTGAGAAGCACGACTTCCACTTGAAAGTCGCCGCCGTCATTGGTCACTCGCAACATGTCCCCAATCCGGACATCGCGAGCCGGCTTGGCGGGCTGCCCGTTGGATTGAATCCTGCCAAGTTCACAGGCCCGCGCAGCCAATGCTCGGGTCTTGAAGAATCTGGCGGCCCAGAGCCACTTATCCATTCTTACGCTGACCATTGATCTGTCTTACGGATGATCTGTCTTACAGATGGGTCGGGCCTCGCGGAGTATCAGGGTAACTCTACGATCCGTAACTTCATGATCGATGAAGCACTGCGGCGTCCTGGAACTAATAGTTTCTGAATTTTTCAATTCGGCGGTTTGGTTTCGAATCGAGCAGTGGTGCCTTCGGCCATGCCGCTGTTTTCGCACTGCCGAATCTCTACGATGCGCGACGTCACAATCGGCGTGCGATACGCCGGATGCCGGAATTCCAAGTGCATGCCGCGGCCCACAAAACGTATCTTCAACATGGAACCGCCCCACGACGAGCCTTCGATTCTTACCAGCAGCGGCGTGGGACAAAAAGTAGGATGGCCCCAAATCCAGGCCTCGCCCTGCCCGCAATGCACTACCGTGTAGCGGCGGTGCTGGGTTTGGATGTGCAGCATGGTCCGGGCGGGAAGATCGTCGAGAAATGCCCCGCCTTCAATCTCTGACGCGACGATGTTGCGGTTCACTTCGTCGTCGAGATTGGGATGACAGCGAAACAGCTGCGGACAGGTGTCCACCGGGGCTCCCTCTGCCTACGGACTATCCGAAACACTCTAACCCTAATGACACTAAATCTCGAACCCGCCGGGCTCGAACTATCGACGCCTTGAGTATAAACCCACCGTCCATGCTGGCAAGCCTCCATAAGTGCCGGCAACCTCGCACCGAAGTTCCGGCTTCAAATCTCATGCAGGGCGGGAACATGCCTGGTATCACGCCCGTCCTCTCCCTAAAGTAATGGGGGTATCTGGTTTGTGGATTGACCCTGTAAATTGAGGGGGATAGGATTCAACACTGGACAAGTCGCAGTAGATTCGCCTGGAGCTCGCACACACTCGCAGCACTCATAAAAACGCTCGTAAGTACCCGTAAGTAATTGACAAAATGGGAATCAGCAAGCCCAACCCTCCGGCGACAGTGCTGCTCTTGGCGTTAACCCTGACCGGCATGGCCTGTCACGGTGACAAGGACAAGCGTCAGGCCCGCCTGCCTGCTCCCCAGGCCAATGCGCCCGCATTGGGGCCCATCCTGGCCGCCCTTCCTCAAACGATAACCGACGCACAACCAGCCCCACTTCAGGCGGTTCAGAACAACCCCGATCCCGTCGCTGAGTTGATCGCGAACGCCGAGAAGGAGTATCAGGCCGGAGAAGAAAAGTTCAAAGCTGGGGATATGGAAGCAGCCAAGCGGAGTTTTGATCGCGCCGTGGATCAACTGCTGCAAAGCCCTCCCGAAGTCCGTGCGGAGGAGCGGTTGCAGCACGAGTTGGAACGAGTCCTCGAAGCTGTGAACCGTCCTGAACTGGCTGCTTTGCAAACCGACAATCCGGCACCCAAGCAAAAAGCTGAGCCCGCGCCGATTGATGAAACCAATGAGGTGACGCCGCCGGTCGATCCCAATGTCAAAGCCCAAGCGGAAGCCGAGATCAAAGCCACCAATTCCGAGTTGCCGCTCATGCTCACCGACCCGGTCGCGGCCTACATCAACTATTTTTCGAACCGGGGACACGACATCCTGCAGCATGGGCTGGAACGCGGCGGCCGCTACCGCGAAATGATCGAAAGCACTCTGCGGGAACAAGGCGTTCCGCAGGAACTGATCTATCTTGCACAAGCGGAATCGGGTTTCCATCCCCTGGCGCTGTCGCGCGTGGGCGCTCGCGGCATGTGGCAGTTTATGTCCAGTCGTGCGCGAGGTTACGGTTTGCAGCACAATTTATGGGTTGACGATCGGCAAGATCCGGAAAAAGCCACGCGGGCGGCCGCGCATCACCTGAAAGATCTCTACAACCAGTTCGGCGACTGGTATCTGGCTATGGCCGCCTACAATTCGGGACCAGGCTCGGTGCAGAGCGCGGTCAAGCGCACTGGCTACGCCGATTTCTGGGAGCTCTACCGGCGCAACGTGCTGCCCAAAGAAACGCGTAACTACGTTCCTATCATTCTGGCCGTCACCATCATGGCCAAGAACCCCGCGCAGTATGGGTTGGACAACATCGTCCCCGAGCAGCCGGTACCGTATGACACGGTCAAGATTGATTATCCAGTGGACATTCGCCTGGTCGCTCAGTGCGTCGACGTCTCCCCGGCGACTTTGCAGGATTTGAATCCCAGCCTGCTGCGTTTGAGCACGCCTAAAGATCAAACGTTTGAGCTTCATCTGCCCGCCGGAAGCAAAGAGCGCTACCTTGCAGCGATCGACCCCATCCCGCTGCAGATGCGGATATGGTGGCGCTATCACGCGGTCGCTGAGGGCGACACCCTGGCCTCAATCGCTCGCACATATCGCACCAGCCCGGCAGCCATCGAAAAGGAAAACCACCTCCCGGACACCGACAGCCTCCAGCCTGACAGCAAACTCATTATTCCCATACCGCCGGGCAAACACGCGGCCACTGAAGACGGCGCCAGCTATGCTCGCCGCGCCACCAGGTACAAGGTGCGCCGAGGAGACACGGTTCAAACCGTCGCAGACAATTTCAGCCTCCCCCCGCTTATGGTTCGCCGCTGGAATCACCTGCGCGGCGATAGCTTGCGCGGACGACGCATTGTATACATCCACTTGCCGGTGACCCCAAACGCTCTGTCAAACGACCAGCCGGAGGAGTCTAAATCCAGGTCCAAGAAGGCCTTACACTCGGTCAGCGAAAACCCGGTACAGCATCACAAAGTGCAGCCAGGTGAGACTCTGGTGTCGATCGCTGCCTCTCACCACACCACTGTTGCCGCGTTGAAACGGGATAATGGCAATCTGGCGATGCTGCGTCCTGGAATGGTGCTGGTGATTCGCGAAATGCGCTAACTCAAACTCTGGTTTTCGAGTTTCTGGTTACAGTTTCTGCACTATCCACGGCTATGGGTCGCCAACTTCCCAGCCCCTACTCGACCTTGACCTCCCGGTGTAATATGCAACCTGCGGATGGCTGTGGCGGTCTCATGATGCGGTCGCGCGAAAGCGCTGTGCTATAATCGCGCCCCGTTCGGCCAACGCATCGGTCTTTCAGCTTTCTTTTTATTTCCCGAGCAGCCGCAGCGCCTGTCCGGAGTCACGGCGCAGCCTAAAACCAGGAGGAAGAATGACTTTCGACGAGACCCTCTACGCACGCGATGACGAGATGGATGAATTTGGTGACAGCGGAGCCTATGGAGATTCGCTGGAAGAAGATTACGAGGAAGAAGAAGAGGAAGAAGAGGCGGCGGAGGTGCCAGCCATCATTGAGTCAACCGAACCCGTACCGCCCGCGCCAGTCGCGCCGCGACCTGCAGGTGGTGGAAGTCCGCCCAACCCCCCGCGCAAACCGGCGGCGAAAAAGGCGGCTAAGAAGAAGCCGGCGCGTAAGGTCGTCCGCAAGAAACCGGCCAAAAAGAAGAAGCCCGCCCGCAAGCCTGCGGCGAAGAAAAAGGTCGTCAAGAAAAAGCCCGCCCGCAAGGCCAAGAAAGGGAAGGGCCGTCGCCGCTAAGTAAACACGTGAGGCATCCGCGCCTGTCGAAGTTCGGCCAGACGCGGATTGCCTTGAGGTCGTCGGGAATTCCTAAGGGGCCGTGAACCGGAGCTCTCCCGTCGAGCACCACAAAGCCCCGAGGTTAAGCCAACGACATTAAGGCAACGACGTTAAGGCAACAACGTTACGCTGCCTTTGGCAACGTCGTGGTGCTAGTCAGCCGGCGCGCGGCCAGCGACATCATCACCCGCGCTACCCCGCTCATGATCATGCTCACGCCGACCAGCGTGCCAATCGCCCAAACCGAACTGGAGGGCCAATGAACCCAGATAAGCAGCGAGAGCAGCAAGGTCACCAGCCCATCAAGCAGTAGCCAGCCCGTCCCGTGCGCCGGGCGTAGTCTGGCATACAGCACTATGTCCAGCACGCCCTCGATCAAGAACAGCGACGCCAGTAGCAGCGTCAACGACGCCACCCCCAGCAGCGGATGCATGAGTAAATATCCCCCGAAGACGACGTACGCCAAGCCCACCAATGCTCTCCAAATCACGCTTCCCGCTCCACGCGCGTGAAACGCCATCACCAGGTGAACGGCGCCCCCCAGAACAATCAGCCATGCGATCACGGCGTTAACCGCCACTGCCGCCACCAGCGGAGAGCCGACGGCCAGAATACCGAAGACAATAAGCAGAACTCCCCAGGCAACAGACCACCCGGAAGCCTTGTGCAAAAACGAAACCGGAGATTGCGAAGTCATGTGCGCGCCTCCTCAGTCGAGTTTCAAGACGGGCACATTTTGCACCCAGAGAAGGGTTCGCGCAATGGGGAAGACGGTATGACGCTCAAGCCACAGGGCTAGCGTTCATGACAATCTGAAAATCCGCAATCTAAAATCTGGCATTGAGGAACTTGCCGCTACTTCTTTCCCGCAACTGTCTGCAAACACTTTCCATAAAGCTCCAACAGATGGGCGGCGTACTCTTCCGGCTTGGCTGTGGCGCCACTGCCCTGGAAGCCGACCCCTGACGAACTGGTTCTGCCATAGCCCGTGGTCATAGCGACAAATTTCATGAGATCAAGTGCGATGTCTTCGTTGCGGCGCAATCCCGATGCCGCAGCCGTCGTTTCGTCCATGCATGCCTCCCTGGGTAACGTTCCCGAGGATCTGGTTTCTGAAAATTAGGAAGAACTTAAGTCTGATGAAATCCGATGATAGCAGAAGACTTCAGCCGGTTGAGGGCAAGGCATTTTCTCCTGGCAGCCGAATCATGGAGACGTGTGTCTAAAGTTACGGTTGGAGCTGCCGATGAATCCAGTTGAGGAGAAACTTCTATGGTTAGCGCAGTACATCCCGAAACAATCGGGTAGAGAACGTCTTTGGGCAGGCTCCAGTGCGGCAGGGTCCGGTGAACACACCGCCGAGACCTCCTGCCAGGTCGCGACCGCAACCTGTGCAGGATTCAGTCACGTTAAGCCGCACCGGTGACGCGGACCACGACGGCAATTCGAAATAGTGTGTGGGGCGGACACTCTTGTCCGCCGCCTTTGACTTTGATGCTGATTGATGTTGACTGGCTTTGACTTTGACTTTGATTTTGATTCGATTTCGGCTTCCACTTCGACTTTGCCTTTGCCTTCGCACGGATGAAGCCGGTTGTACCCGCATTACGACGACGTCGTCCCCCAAAACCTACAACCAAATTCAAAGGCGGCGGACAAGCCTGCCCTGAGCGAAGTGGAAGGGATTGTCCGCCCCACACATTTGGCTTGTCTAGTTTAGATCCTGAAGCATGGCGTACGAAAAGCCTCCCGATTGGCTGTTCAAACCTACAAATGTTCGCACTTGGCCTGCGCTGAAGCTGAGCGACCCGGTATCGATGGCTGGGAATTTCTGGCCCACGGGCGTAACGACGATCTCGTAGCTGCCCGCGGTCAGAGACTGATAGCCAGAGGCGGAGTCGAAGACAATGTTGCCGAGCGTAGGGCTGACGGTATTCAGATCGGTGGACGGAGCAACAATGTAAACGTCAGCCGGACCCAAGCCGGGCGCGGAATTCACGATCCGAAGTTTAAAATTGCCCGAGCCTGGCGCCGTGTTGTCATCAGCGAGCACGAGCGCGGCAATGTTGGAAGAGAAGTTGGAAGCGATCACCGTGGTGTCGGTACCGGAAGAAAAGCTGATGGACTGGGTTAGCAGCGCCGCGCTCGATCCCGAAGGCTCGATCGCAACTTGCTGCGACCCAGATTTGACGGATTGATATCCCGTACTGGTGCCATAGGCGACATTGTTTGCCACAGAAGTGCTGTTCACCAGCACCTCCAGGCTGGATTCGTCCGGGACTGCGTTCATCAATCGAAAACGTGTTTTGCTCCCTGAGCTACATCCGACAATGAGAGTTAGCAAGAGAAGAACGGTGACTGCACAAACCTTCACCACACACAACCGCTCCCAGCGCGAGAATCGGCCCACTCTTCACCTCGTCAGTTTTTCTAAGAGTTGGAACTACGACACTAAAAACCGACTGATGCCTTGCCCTCAGAGCAGCGTTGCCATGCCGGAGTAAAGAGTGCGTCAAGAGAAGTAAAGACTTGTAAGGCAGTCGTCAGTCGTCGGTCGTCGGTAGGTGGTTCTGATGACTGAAGACTGACGACCGACGACTGACACCTGCTTTACGAACTTTTACCTGACTTTACTAAGTCTTTACTCTATTGGCCTTTGCGAAGTGTTCTAAGTAGGAGAGCGAATTTTTACGCGGGAGCTGAGGGCTTCCGAAAGTTACGCGAAACAGGAATGGAGACCACATATGAATTCAGTAATCCCCCGCGGATCGTTTGGCAAGGGAAAGTCTTTGGTCGTCACCGCTTTTCTGGTGGCCTTGTTAAGCCTTGGCGTTGCTGCCTTTGGACAGGATGATCAGAACGCGCCACCACCCCCACCGCAATCCAATCAGCCCTCCGGGCAGCCTTCCGAGTCAGGAATGGGACGGCAAATGGGCCATCGCCAGATGCCGAGCGTTGACGATCAGATCAAGCATCTGAGCAAGAAACTGAGCCTCAGCGATGACCAACAGGCGAAACTAAAACCCATCCTGGAAGACCAGCGTAAACAGATGGAGACGATTCACAATGACTCGTCACTCTCACGCGAAGACCGGTTCAGCAAGATGCAGGATCTGCGTAAGAGCTCCGACGATCAGATCAAGAACATCCTGAGCCCTGACCAGCAAAAGAATTTTGAGAAGATGCGCGATGAACAGCACGAACGAATGAAGAACTGGCGTAAAGGCGGCGACAACAGTCAGTAAGGCCGGCACCGGGCGTCAGGCATCGGACCTCGGCCAAAGAATCGAGGCTTGAAGTTCGAGATCTGGCGCACGACGCCAGGATTTTCGGTTCTCCCCAGCCTCTGGGCCTGGTAACTCTTTTGCGTCGCCCGCAAGAAGTGCCAGGCTCGGAGGCTCCCTTTTTTTGCCGAGCATACCTGGGATTTTCGCAGCACTGCCGAAATCTAGGCGAGACTCTGTCTGGGAGGCTTATCTTACGTTCGGACGTTCGGACGCTCGGACGTTCGGCGTTTTGTCGCGGTGTATCTCAGGTTGCCTTTACTTACGTTGTCGGTTTTTCGCACATCAGGGCCAGAGGATTTTCTTCGGAGTCACGGAAGGATGCCATCCATAGGTCGTGCGTGGGCATTTTTGCGATCAGATGAGGCTCCTCTTCGAAGCGCACCCCGTTACTTAACATCTTCCGGTGTGAGCTGGCGATGTCGGGCACGGCAAAATACAGAATCGAACTGGGATGATCGAATTCTGGCTTCTCGGCGCGGGTAAGCATGAGCCGGACACCCGCGCAGTCGAAGAAGGCCAGACTGCCGGCGGTAAACAGAAGAGGCAGGCCGAGGATATCCCGGTAGAATGCAGTAGCGCGTTCGACATCGTGGACGTTGATCGCGATCTGTCCGAGCCGAGAGATCGCGATGGGCGAGGTTGCGGCGTTCATAGCTTCAGTCCTCAGAGAAGTTCTTTTGGTCGTTGGTCCTGAGTTGTTGGTCGTTGGCCGAACTCAGCGATGATGACTCTTGGCGGTGTGGGGCGGACACTCCCATCGACTTCGTTCAGGGCAAGCATGTCCGCCGCTATTGGCTTGGACTTTACATGGTTAAAACTTACGGCAAGTATATTCTTGCAAAAACTGATCAAAACTAAAAACCAAGTCAACGGCGGCGGACAAGAGTGTCCGCCCCACACCCGCCTAAGTTTCGATTCCTACGTAGCAGACGCGACCGATTAAATAGTCGTGGACTTTCTTGCCCGGTTCCATGGGCATGACTTCGACTGGGTAGGCGGTGTTGTGGGGGCGCAGGACCAGGTGTGTACCGGCTACCTCGGCATACTTCACCGTACACGTGCCATCCCTTGCGACGGCGTACATGTGGGACTCGCCTTTGCGATAGGGTTTAAGAGAATTGTAGTGGCGGTCGAGCAGGACGGTAGCTCCGGGAAGTAGGCGGGGATACATGCTCATGCCTTCGCGGCCGTCAACGCGGCGGCAAACGGAGAATTGGACTCACGCGGGTCGTCGGCCTCGTCGTCATGCTTGCCCAGTCTGGGCGCAGGTGCGATGCCGCGGGACGCGAGCGACGCACCCTACATTCCCGGGAGCGATCCCGATCTATGGTTCTATCGGGAACGGACGCTGGGGATGCTTAGGCGGTATCACCGGCTATCAGTGGAGGTGGGCAGACTGCCATCACTGCTGGGCCGGGAATTTTCCCGGACGAGAGTCACCTCGTATCATGTGGGAACGTTTGAAGACGCGGTGATTTTCGTACACGATGTTGCGCGGGGGTTGGCAACGCTGGGCTCATTCGATCACAAACTGATCGCCAGGATCGTGCTGCAAGACTACACCCACAACGAAACGGCTCGCCTGCTAGGCTGCTGGCGGCGCACGGTTGGACAACGCTTTCCAGAAGCGCTGGACCGGCTAACCGACATTTTCCTGGAAGCTGGCCTTCTAGTCCGGTTGCCAGCGACGGATGTTGCGCGAGAAAAAATGTGTCAAGAGGGCAAAATTGGGGAAAATTTCGTAAATGATTCTGAACACTGGGAATAAAAAGTTGGAAAGCATGTCCCATTTACCCTGATTGATTTGCTATTCTAAATTTTAGAGATAAAGAAAAGAACATTTGAGGCGCGCTGCGGAGCGCGCCTTTCATTCATTGATTGCGGGATTCGTGGTCACGAGATCCTTGGGTTACGAGCGCGGCTTATGAAAACAACAAAAGAGCGAACGAGAATCAAGCTTTCGAAGAGGGCGGCGCCGGCCAGAAAAAATTCGCGGAAGCCGGTGGATCTGGCGGAGATCCAGCAGCAGATCACGAATCTGGTGGGAAACGATGCCGTCGGCATGGTCGAGATTACGATGGAGGAAGTAGGGAAGGGCCATTATCTGGGAATGAAGTACCTGTTCGAGATGATCGGTCTATATCCCGCGACAGGTGAGGAAGGGACACTGGTGCCGGATTCGATGGCGGCGGTTTTGATGCGACGGCTGGGTCTTCCGGAAAACGCAGCGCCGGAGCAGATAGTTACCAAAGATCAGGAAACGGCGGCTGCGGTTTCGGACGAGGAGGGCTTAGAATGAAAGCCGGCAGCTGGGCGACAATGGTCAGGCAGTTGGCCGCTGGCGGAAAGCTGGGGAGAGCGCGTGGGGCAGCCGCCGGCGCGGAACAATTGTCGAACGAGCAGGCATCGAGCGGCCAGATCGGCAGGCAGGCTGAATCGCTGAAAGCCTGGCTGCAAGGGATTTCCAGGATGGACATGACATGGGTGACCGACCGAATCGCGGTCGGAGGTGGAATCTGGCGAGCCGAGAATATGGCGGCGGTGGCGCGAGCGGGGGTCACACACATCATCGACATGCAGATCGAATTTGACGACACCGCACTAGCTGAGCCGCATGGCATCGAAGTGCTGTGGAACCCGATTGACGATGATTTCCAGCCTAAGCCGCCCGCGATACTGCAACGCGGAGTGGATTTCGCAACCGAAGCGCTCGACCAGGACGGGACCAGGGTATTCATCCACTGCGCGGCCGGAGTACACCGGGCCCCGATGATGACGCTGGCCGTGTTGTGCTCGATGGGATGGGCGCAAGAGGCAGCGCAGGAGCTCATTGAGAAACGGCGTCCAGTGGTGGACTTTGCGGACGTATACGTTCGCAGCGTGGAGAGATTTCTGGATCAGCAGGTTAGAGCGGGAAAGTAAGAGATCAGTTCCCGGTTGCTGGTTCCCAGTTGTCAGTTCATGTCTGGTGGTTTCTGGACCGGCAGGTGACAAAGGAAGAAAGCAGTTTGAGGTTGCTGGTTCTCAGTTGTCAGTTCACGCCTAGAGATCCCGGACAATTGGAATCGTTCATTCCGTAATAGTTCACGGAGGAAATATGTTTGACCGGCGCCACCCTTTGGGGTGGCTTTTTTATTTGCTGCTCGCGGTGGCGGTAGCGCCAGCGCAAACGGGAACCACTACCGTTAGCGAAGGCTTATTTGGCGGCCGATCGGGAGCGGAAAAAAGGATGCTGCGATGTGTTTTGTTTCGGCCGCCCTGTAGTTGAGCGATGCTGTAATTTTCCGTCACATCGTGAACGAGAGCAAATTCAAGGAAGGCCTAAGCAGTGTGGTCGATGGCGTCGTACTGTGCTTAAATGCTTCCACGTGGTCGAAGCCGGTTCAGCCCTGAGGTTATCCGATTTCCTCACTCCAGTTCTCGAGCGTTTTCTTGAGCTGGGCCATAAACTGGTCGGCGACGGCGCCGTCGATGAGGCGGTGGTCATAGCCGAGGGTCAAATGCACGAGCGAACGGATCGCGATCGAATCATTGCCATCCTCGTCTGTAACGACCACTGGCGACTTCGTGATTCCACCCACGCCCAGAATGGCAGCGTTCGGTTGATTAATGATGGGCAATCCGAAGACTGCGCCAAACTGGCCCGGGTTGGTAATGGTGAAAGTTGACCCTTCAACCTCTTCCGGTTTGAGCTTCTTGCCGCGGGCGCGCTCGCCCAGGTCGCTGATGCCACGCTGCAACCCGAGGAAGTTGAGTTCACCGGCATTCTTCAGCACCGGAACGATCAAGCCCCAATCAAGTGCCACGGCGACGCCGAGATTGACGTGGCGATGGTAGCGGATGCTTTCGCCCTCAATCGAGGCGTTGACGATCGGAAACTGCTGCAGGGTAATAATGACAGCGCGGGCAAAGAAGGGCATGAAGGTCAGTCGCGCGCCGTGGCGCTTTTCGAACGCTGACTTGTTCTTATTGCGCAGATAAACAATTCGATTGAGATCCACCTCGAACATGCAGTGGACATGGGCACTGGTGCGGCGGGATTCGATCATGCGCTGGGCGATGATCTTGCGCATCTGCGTCATGGGCACAAGGTCGCCAGGAACGGAGGCCGGAGCCGAAGAGACGGCGACATCCGACTTGGCGACAGGAGCAGGCGCTGAGTGAGTCGTGGCGGCAGCCGGGCTAGCCTGATTGCGCTCGAGAAATGCGGTGATGTCCTGTTTGGTGATGCGGCCACCGAGTCCGGTGCCCGACACATTCATAAGATCGACGTTGTGCTCGCGCGCGATCTTGCGGACCAGCGGTGAGGAGCGAGCATGGTCCTCCTCCACTGGCGGAGTCTGGGGCGCCGGTTTGGACTCAGGAGGGGCAGCCGAGGATCTAGGTTGACTTGATTCCTTCGTCGCGGGCGCCGTCTGAGGCGGGCCGGCCGCAGGGGCGGATTTGGGGGCTCTGCTCTCGCCCTCGGCGGAAATGGTGCCCACGACGGTATTGACCTGAACCGTCGCGCCTTCAGCGACCTTGATGTCCTGCAGGATGCCCGCGGCGGGTGCGGGAATTTCAGCGTCTACTTTGTCGGTGGAGATCTCGAACAACGGCTCATCGCGCTGCACCTTGTCGCCAGGCTTTTTCAGCCATTTCGTGATCGTGCCCTCAAAAATCGATTCGCCCATCTGGGGCATGACGATATCAGTCGGCATAATTCCCCTTCCATGCGCTTCCGGCACGAAAAGCCCGGCCCGCTCAACCTAGTATTATATGCGTCACCAGGCTCCGCTAATCATGATGGTGTCCGTGGCTTTCACCTTCCGGAGCGGCGGGCGGGGGCGCGCTTCCGACCGACTTCTTCCAATAATCCTGCACCGCCGGAGGCAATTTTTCGATACGCGAAAGAAATGCGGTGACTTTCCAGGTCTCCTGTTCGGTCAACATTTTGTTCCAGGCGGGCATGCCGGTGTAACGGACGCCGGTGCGGACAGCATAATAAATATGCCATTCGGGGTCGTCGAGCGGATGCAGGATCAGTTGTGGAACGGGCGGATAGAAAGAACTTTGCATCGGACTTGGTTTGTTGTCGAGGGTGCCGTGACAGCCGGCGCAGTTCATGGTGTAGATCTTCATTCCGTCAATCAAGTTGTCGTCCGTGGGAGGCACTGGGTTGGTCAGGCGCGGAGCATGGCGATCCATCGAGGCATCCAAGGCGGACATGGCGATGCGCCGCTCGATTCGGGGTGGCGTGGAATCCGCGTTCGTGGGTAAGAGACCGAGCATGGCGATGGCCAACCCCCCCAGACCGAGCAAGAGCAAGGTAAGGATGACGCCGAGGATGAGATTGCGCATTTTGCCTCCTCTTCCAGACAAGTTTTAAAAGACCTGGCTACGGATTGTCCAGCGGCGGCACGTGCTGCAAGACAGCCATAGCATCCCGCGCTTCCGATTGACCCACCTGCAACTTGATCCCGCCTAATATATGGGAATGCCAGCCGCCAATTCGCAGCATGTTTTCATCATACGCGAAGCATTCGATGTCAGCCGATTCCAGGCGGCTACGAGCCAGCAGGAATTCCGGCTGACTGTGGAAGACGGCAATGGTGACGAGGTCCTCGTACATATTCTTACTGTCCGGCTTCGCTCGGTCGGCCGCCGGGGTGGCTGTTCCCGAACGGGCCGTTAAAGACACCCGACTTCAATATGCTGCGAGTCGCCGCGCTTGCCGCACCACATCGCTGGCTTTGGGCAAAAAATATTCCTCCTGCGGGGGCGAAAACGGTACCGGGGAATCCTGCGCGGTGATGCGGATGACAGGTCCGTCAAGATCGTCGAAGGCGTCCTCGTTTATCAAGGAGGAAATTTCGCCGGCTATACCTCCAGTACGGGAATGCTCGTGCAGAATGATGACCTTGTTAGTTTTGCGAACTGTCTGAGCGATCGCCTGGCGATCAAGCGGGGAGAGCGTGCGTAGGTCCAGAACCTCAAGCTCAATTCCTTCTTTGCTCAAGACTTCGGCAGCCTCCAGCGCGGTATGCACCATTGCCGCATAAGTAATGATGCTCAGGTCGCGGCCTTGGCGAGCAACACGCGCCTTGCCTAGCGGCACAATGTAATCTTCCGCCGGAACTTCTTCCTTGATGCGGCGATAAAGATACTTATGCTCGAAGAACATAACCGGATTGTTGTCGCGGATGGCGGCCTTGATCAGGCCCTTGGCGTCGTAGGCGCCGGCCGGGCAGACAACTTTCACGCCGGGCGCATGCACGAACCACATCTCTGGGTTCTGCGAATGGAACGGGCCGCCGTGGACGTTGCCGCCGCTGGGTCCGCGAATGACGAGCGGCGCGGGCGCGCCCCAGCGGTAATGAGCCTTGGCCGCCATGTTCACGATCTGATTAAAAGCGCAGCCGATGAAGTCCATGAACTGAAATTCGGCGACAGGGCGCATGCCCGTGAGTGATGCTCCGAAGGCCGCGCCGACGATGGCGGACTCCGCGATAGGCGTGTCGATGACGCGCTCCCGGCCGAAGCGGTCAATGAAGCCATCGGTGACTTTGAACGCTCCGCCGTAAATTCCGATGTCTTCGCCGAGGCAGAAAACGGTGGGGTCGCGTTCCATCTCCTCCCAGATGCCCTGGCGGATAGCTTCGAGATAGGTGAGTTGGGGCATGTTCTATTGCTGCCCTGGTGGCGCAGTTTCCACGAGTTTACAGTATGTACAATTTATGCTATTGTTCCAATTGTACGCTTTGTAATTTAGGGTAACTATATATGTCTCCAAAATTGACAGCAAGCGCAGCCCGGCAGAACTTTTCTGACATGGTGAGCCGTGCCGCATACGGTGGCGAAAGGATCATAGTACACCGCCGCAAGAAGCCGGTAGCGGCAGTCGTCCCCATTGAAGATCTAGAGCTGATTGAAAGAATCGAGGGCCACCTGGATTTGAAGGCTGCCCTTAAGGCCTTGAAAGAACCAGGCACCATTCCTTGGGAAACCGTGAAGAAGAAACTACGCCTGTAAAATAGCGCCATCCGATGGCTTACACAATTCAGTTCAAGCCTTCAGCCTTCCGGCAACTGGAGAAGCTGCCGCGTGACGTTCAGAAGCGGATTGTAGCAAGAATCGAAATGCTGTCTGACGACCCGTTCCCGCCAGGATGCAAGAAATTGTCGGGACTGGCTGACACCTGGCGAATACGAGTGGGCGACTATAGGGTGCTGTATCAGGTGCATCGAGGAGTCTTGCTGATCCTGGTGCTTGGCATCGGCCATCGGCGGGAAGTATATCGGTAGAGGGTGTCACCTCAGCCGGGGATCGTCACCAAGGATTCGGCTCGAACATCAATATAGGATTGGTCGACTCCTTTGCGGTCCGTGAAAGCACTACTTCAAATGCACTGCTACTTCGGCACGCTTCGGACCAGTCCCAGCCGATCCCGCTTTCACTCCTGGCGTTCCATACTTCGGCTTGACCTCGTGGCATCCGTTTTCGCAGTAGACGCCGCCTGCGGCGGATTCGGGTTCCGGCATTGGGCTGGCGACGGCGAATTCACGGTCAGTCTCTAATTGTTGATCAACCCCAGATATCAGTGCTCTGTTCTCAGTTGGACTTAGCCACTTCTTTACGTTGAGTAAATAATTTTCGAATCGGGTAATTGGGTCGCGCTTGCGCCAGTACTCGAACAACTGTTTGGGGACGTATGCAGCGGCGTCGTGGATGGCGTGGCCTTTCATGCGCATCATTTTGGCTTCGATGAGAGTGGGGCCCTGGCCACGGCGGGCGCGTTCGCAGGCTTCGTAAGCGGCGTCGTAGACCTGGCAGGCGTCGGTGCCGTCGACGATCACGCCGGGGATGCCATAGGCGATGGCGCGCTCGGCCAGGTCTTTCACGCGAAATTGCATGTCAGCCGGCGTGGAGTATGCCCAGAGATTATTCTCGACGAAGAGTACCAGGCCGAGATCCTGCACCGCAGCGAAGTTCAGACCTTCGTAGGTGACGCCGGTAGATTGGCCGCCATCGCCGATGTATGTCATCACCGCGATGTCGCGTCCCTGAAGGCGAGCACCCAGCGCTACACCAGCGAGTACCGGGATCAAATCGCCGAGAGTTGAGATGGGAGAGACTACGTTGCGGTCCTGAATGTCGCCGAAGTGGGACGACGCGTCACGGCCCTTTGTGGGCGAACCAGCCTTGGCCATGTACTGCATCATGATGTCGCGAGGAGAAAAGCCGCGGACCAGCAGCGATCCCTGGTTGCGGATCAGTGGGCCCAGCCAGTCTTCCTCATTTAAGGCGTATGCGGAGGCGCAGGAGCAGGCCTCCTGCCCGAGGCCGAAGTAGACTCCCCCCACGACCTTGCCCTGCTTGTACAAGTTTTCGAGCGCGATCTCCATCTTGCGGTTGAGCAGCATCCAGCGGTATATCTCGACGTGCTGCTTCGGGTTCAGATATTTCGATTCACGGATGGGCGGCGCGGGCGCGTTGAAATCGCCAGTGACTTCGTAGCTGACCCGCTCGCCTTTACGGACCTGGCGAATGGCAAAGCGGGGTTTTTCGAGTCGATAGTCGGGGATGGTATAGGTACGCTGATCGGCGAGTGGGGTGGGACGACGAGCGCCGGGCTTCGAGGTGATTTGCTTTCTCTTCTTCTTGGCCATGGCGGCTATGCCCAGAAAGTATCTTCCTCTTTATGCAGCTGGCGCAATTCGCCGGGCGGTTTCGCCGGCACACCGACAGGGTGACTTAATAGCGCATCCAGATTTTCCAGCCAAAGCATCTGGCGATTGAAGGTGAGACCGACGTTGCGAGAAAGCGAATGAGCCACTTCCTGCGGTGAGAGTTGCCGCCCCAGTTCCTGTGCCATGGAGGTCACCCGCTTTGCGGTGATTCCACACGGAATGATGAGTCGGAAATCGTCCAGGTCCGTGTTGACGTTCAGAGCGAAGCCATGCGAGGTCACGCCGCGGGAAATGTGAACACCGATGGCGGCAATCTTCGATTCGTCCTTGCTGGATGCTGTCCAAACCCCGGTGAGGCCGCAGATTCGCTTGGCTGGAATCGTGAAATCCGCAGAGGTGCGGATGAGGACTTCTTCCAGCCGGCGCACGTATTCAATCGCGCCCAGAGTCTTGCGCTTGCCGTCGGATGTTGTAAATCCGCGCAGATCGAAAATGGGATATCCGATGAGTTGACCGGGGCCGTGGAAAGTGACGTCTCCGCCGCGATCACAGTCAAACACCTCCACACCGTGTTCGGCAAGGAGTTCGGGCGAGGCAAGAATGTTCGTCCTCTTTGCATTGCGGCCCAGAGTAATGACTGCCGAATGCTCGAGCAGAAGCAGCACGTCGCCGATGCGGCCTTCCTTGCGCAGTTCGACGAGACGCTGCTGAAGGCTAAGGCCTGTGGCATAATCAATCGTTCCGAGTTGGATGACGGAGATCAAGGGCACTCGGGTAATTGAGTAATTTCGTATTTGGTAATCCAAACCCGCAGATTTCAAATTGCCCAAATTACCAATTACTCAATCTTCTAGGCATTAATTGCCATTCCATACACGCTGTTCGATGCGTCCAGCATGGCTTCGGCCAGGGTCGGGTGGGCGTGGATTGTCCACATCAAATCTTCCACCGTTGCTTCGAGTTCGATTGCCGCAACTGCCTCGGCGATTAGCTCGGTCGCTTGCGGGCCGATGATATGCACTCCGAGAATTTCGCCATGTTCGGAGTCAGATACGATCTTGATAAAACCTTCGTGTTGTCCCACGATGGAGGCTCGCGAGTTCGCGGTGAAAGGGAATTTTCCGATCTTGATGTTGTAGCCTGCCTCTTCCGCCTTCGCTTCGGTCAAACCCACGCTGCCAATTTCAGGATGACAGTAGGTCGCATTGGGGATGTGCTCCGGGTTGATCGGCTTGCCGGACTTGCCCGCGATTTTGGTTACCGCGACGATGCCTTCCATGGCGCCAACGTGCGCCAGTTGCGGCGTCCCGAGCACGATGTCGCCGATCGCATAGACGCCGGGCTCGGCCGTCTGCATCCAGCTATCGGCCTTGATGAAACCGCGATCAGGCTTGATCTTTGTCTTTTCCAGGCCGACATTCTCGGTGCGCGGCTTGCGGCCGACCGCGATTAGGATTCTCTCGGTTTCGAGTTTTTGCGGTTTGCCATCGACGCTGAAGGTTACCGACACTCCTGACTTCGTCTTCTCGACCTTGTCGACCTTGGCGCCAGTGTGGAAGCTGATGCCGCGCTTCCGGTATACTCGCGCGAGTTCCTTGGAAATTTCTTCGTCTTCCACAGGAACAAGTCTGGGCAACATCTCAATGAGGGTAACTTCCGAACCGAAGGAACGGAAGATCGAGGCGAACTCCACGCCAACCGCTCCGGCACCCACGATGACGAGCGACTTGGGAACTTCCTTTAGCGAGAGAATTTCGATGTTGGTCAGCACGCGGTCTCCGGGCTCAAGGCCAGGGAGCATGCGAGCTTCCGAGCCGGTGCAAAGAATCACATTTTTCGCTTTGACCTCCCACGCCTTGCTGTCGCCTGTGACTTCAACGGTCAGCACACCGTTTTGCGCCGGGCCGGTCAGCTTGCCGTATCCCCTGATGGTTTCCACCTTGTTCTTCTTCATCAGGAACTCAAGGCCCTTGGTGTGTTTGGTCACGATCTTGGACTTGCGTTCCTGGACGGCCGCCCAATTCAGCTTGCGCGCGTCAACGCCTTCGATGCCAAACTCTTTCGCGTCCTTCAGGTGTTCCCAAAGCTCGGCATTGAACAACAACGCTTTGGTCGGAATGCAGCCCACATGCAGGCAGGTCCCCCCGAGCACGTTGTCTTTCTCGATGAGGACAGTTTTCAACCCGTACTGACCGGCGCGGATCGCGGCTGTATATCCAGCCGGACCGCTGCCGATAATAGCGATGTCGTAAATGGTTTCGGACAA
>Ga0207127_10007_pt1 | contig 42184 bp, 44 predicted proteins | sample Alteio_BWMinHeat_17_FD_153574 | JGI IMG/M metagenome (GOLD analysis project Ga0207127, IMG submission 153574) | Enriched cells from forest soil in Barre Woods Harvard Forest LTER site, Petersham, Massachusetts, United States -... | ecosystem: Environmental > Terrestrial > Soil > Temperate forest >...
CGTCATCTATCCCTCCTCGCCCTTTTTCCTTCTTTTCAATCCTGAGCTGCTTAAGGCCCAGTTGCGTCCGCTAATGGAGTACACGAGAACCGGGCGCTGGCATTTCCCATTTGCTCCCCACGATCTGGGCACGTACCCCAAGGCAAATGGGCAGGTATACGGAGGGGGAGAGCGTACCGAAGAAAACCAGATGCCGGTGGAAGAGAGCGGCAATATGCTCCTGATGTTTGCCGCGCTCGCGAAGGCCGAGGGCAACGCCGACTTCGCCAATCAATATTGGCCTGAATTGCAGAAGTGGGCCGAGTACCTGGAACATGAGGGAATGGACCCGGCAAACCAGCTCTCCACAGATGATTTCGCCGGCCACCTCGCGCACAATGCGAACTTGTCGATCAAAGCGATCCTGGCGCTCGATGGATACGCGAGTTTGGCGGGCAGGACCGGCCGCGCTTCTGAAGCTGCGAGAGTTCATGCCCTGGCGGGAGGAATGGCGAAACACTGGGCCGAACTGGCCAGCGATGGAGACCACTTCCGCTTGGCTTTTGACAAGCCGGGGACATGGAGCCAGAAATACAATCTTGTCTGGGACCGGGTTCTCGATCTCAATGTGTTTCCGCTGACCATTGCCCGGACCGAACTCAGCTTTTACAAGACTCATCTGAACAAGTTCGGCTTACCGCTCGACAATCGCAGCGCCTATACCAAACTGGACTGGGAAGTTTGGACAGCAACATTGAGCGAAAGCTCAGACGATTTCCAGGCAATGGTCGCTCCCCTGCAACGGTTCATCAATGAATCTCCGAGCCGCGTGCCGCTCACCGATTGGTACTGGACGACAGATGCGAAGCAAGTTGGATTCCAGGCACGTTCTGTCGTCGGGGGTGTCTATATGCCTATGCTTGCCAAAGATCAGCTCTGGAAACAATGGTCCGCCCGATCACAGCAAGCCGTCGCCAGCTCCACGCCGCTGCGCGATGAACATAGAACGTCGCCGTAACGCGCGGCGCGCTGGAGCCAGAACCATGTCTTTAACCAAACCCGGTGTCAAATTCGCAGTTCTTTGGTTGTTGCTCGCGATGGCAACCGTCGTAGAGGCAAAGACACAAATCACCAGGAAGTTTTTTGGCCGGCTGGGTGAGGGAACTGCCGTAGAGATTTACAGGCCTGCGCGACGGCAAGATTGAGGCCGCCATCACGACCTATGGCGCGATCGTGGTTTCTCTCCGAGTGCCCGACCGCAAGGGCAACGTGGATGACGTAGTGCTCGGCTATGATTCGCTCAATCAGTATGTCTCCAACAACCCTTATTTTGGAGCGATTGTGGGGCGTTATGCGAACCGTATTGCCAGACTTATCACGTGAGCCGAGAATCTATTTGATTCCGGAATGTGAAACGTCTGAGGACGCGGCAGATGTATTAAAGGAAATACGCGAAGAGATTTTTATCGAGCAGTTGGTTGGTTGATGTCCGCCCTGTTGGCACGGAGCCAGTGTGGAATAGGTGTGGCGGAACGTGTGCCAACCAATCCGTTTAACGATGCCAATCCGGGTTGCAGTAGGGCGAATGACAACGGCGCAAGATCGGCTGGCCCCAATAGGGTTTCCGGCCGTTGACGTCGGGACTGGCAAAGAACCCAGTCGTCGGGCTTGCGATATGTTGTATGTCGGCGCCAGAGCTGCAGAGCTTGTACCAGACATGGGTCGAGCGGAAATAGGCCGGTGGTCGCAACGCTTCAACGGGTGGCAAAGCTCGGATTTCTAATCGTCCGAGCTTTGCCTGCCATCGCGAGCGTCGTCGGCTCTGGAGACGGAGTTGGCACGTTTCTTCCTCCATGTTATGTGTGCACGCTCGCAGACCTCCGGAACCGTTTTTCAGAGCTTGTTGAGTCCGTCTAAAGCCGCTACTTTGTAAGCCTCGGCGAGGGTCGGGTAGTTAAAGACCATGTCGCGGAAGTATTCGACCGACCCACCGTAAAAGAGTACGGCCTGCCCGATATGAATAATTTCCGTTGCGCGCTGTCCTAAGGCGTGCACGCCAAGAAGCTTGCGCGTTTGGCGATCGAACAGGAGTTTGAGCATGCCGGTTTCATCGCCGAGCATCATGCTCTTCGCCAGTTCAGAGTAGCGGGCGATCCCTACTTCGTACGGAACTCTGTGAGAAGTGAGCGACTCCTCAGTCTCGCCAACCATGGAGATTTCCGGAATCGTATAGATTCCGTAGGGTAACAGCTCGGGCATGTGCTCGAAAGGAATCCCGAACATATGGCTGGCAGCTAGCCGCCCCTGCTCCATCGATGTGCTGGCGAGCGCTGGAAATCCAATCACGTCGCCTGCCGCATAAATGTGTGGAACTTCGGTTTGGAAGAATTCATTCACTTTCAATCTGCCGCGCGAATCAGCAGTTACCCCGGCAGCTTCGATGTGAAGTTGGTCACCATTCGCCTGCCGACCCACGGCATAGATGAGAGCGTCACCGTGCACTTTTTTGCCACTCTGCAACTCAGCAAAGACCACATCGCGTGTCGCGTCAATGCCAACACGATCCACCTTTTCTCCTAACCGGAAAATGACGCCGAGCCGGCGCAAGTGGTAGGAGAGTGCCTCAATGATTTCCCGGTCTACGAACTCAAGAATTGTTGGCCGTTGATCGATCAATGTGACATCAGCGCCCAATGCCGCCATGAATGAAGCGTATTCGAGACCCACGACACCAGCACCGACAACGATGATTTCCTTCGGAATGTGGCCTAAGCCAGAAAGGTGATCCGTATCGATGACTCGATGATTGTCGAAAGCAATCTCCGGGTTGCGTGCTGGTCGCGTGCCACAGGCGGCAAGCACTCTTTCAGCTTTGACTTCAACCTTTTCATCCTCGCCTTGAACTTCCAGGGTATGCGGATCCAAGAACTGCGCGCTGCCTTCATAAATAACGATGCCGTTGCGCTTCAATTGGTCCCGAATGACCTCGGTTTCTTGCGACACAATGGCGTTGACACGTGAGGCGAGGTCCCGGATAGAAATGTCGTGCTTTCGCTTGCCGTATAGGGTCTTTACGGTGAAACCAGTGAGCTGGAAGATGGCTTCTCGTAGCGTCTTACTGGGAATCGTGCCAGTATGAACGGAAACGCCTCCAATCATGACGCTGCGGTCGATCAGAGCAACGCGCTTGCCTGCCTTCGCCGCCGCGATAGCGCCTTTCTGGCCTGCGGGGCCGCTGCCGATTACAACGAGTTCATAGTCCAATACACTCATCTGTCTTCCCTACATATGTTCGGTGACGATGCGTCAAGGCGGACACCACGTCTCCGAGCCTCCGCATTTCGTTGCCGCAACTACTGCCAGTCAGGGCGTCAGAAACATCGCCGAACGCTCGCTGGATCGTCAGAAGGACTGCTGCGCCAGCTTGATAAACAGAGCGCATAGCGCTTCTTCAGTGAACGACAACATTCCCGCCCTCTCCCGGTTTGTTCTTGGCTAGCAAGAAGCACAATAGAAACATCAGCGCTGAAGTCACCGCGAGCAGCCAATAGATCTCAACGTAAGACAGGGCCTGAGCCTGTGCCATCACCATGCTGTACATTCTGGCAAGGGCCTGTTGCTGGGCCGCGTGCAGGCTCAGACCGACATGTGTCAGACGGCTGGTCAAGCCTGCGACGGCCGCAGCGAAGCGAGGAGACCGCGTGTGCTCGGCAAGAACAGACTGATGGTATTGGCTTCGACGCGCCAGTAACGTAGTTACAGCCGAGGTTCCTACGCTCTGCCCCATGTTGCGCACGAAATTTATCAAACCAGCAGCAGCATTGTTTTTTTCTTTCGGCAGACCGACGTACGCGGCCATTGTGAGCGGCACGAACAGGAATCCAGCCGGCAGGTACTGCCAAATGCGCATCCACGCGGCAGCACGAAAGCTGATGAATAGATCGATGTGTTTGCACATGAAATACATGGCTACAGCGAGTGTGATCCAGCCGAAGGCGAGAAGGTGCCGGACTTGGAAGTGCGTGGTGAGGCGCCCGACCAGCGGTAGAAGAAAGACCAGGAGAATAGCCGCCATAGAGATAACCATGCCGGCCTTCTCTGCGGTGTAGCCCATGAGCGTTTGCAGAAACTGAGGAAGAAGCACGGTGGAACTGAACATAACGACGCCAAGTACGAACATCATCACGCTGGTGCTGGCAAAATTAAACATTTTGAACAGACGGACATCCACTATGGGTTCCTTGTGCCGCCACTCCCAGATGATGAGGGCAACTAAACCCACGACGGCAACAATGATGAGTGCGGTAATGAACCGCGATCCGAACCAGTCATCTTCTTGTCCTTTGTCCAGCGCAACCTGGAGAGCGCCTATACCGACGGCGAGCAGGCCAAACCCAATGTAGTCGAATTTCCCGACCGTATCTTTCAGACGGGACAAGTAGGGGGGATCTTCGACAAGCTGCGAGACGAGCAGCACAGCCAGAACGCCCACTGGAACGTTGATGTAAAAAATCCAGCGCCAGGAATAATTATCGGTAATCCAGCCTCCCAGCGTGGGACCAATTGCAGGGGCACAGATGGCGGTGACTCCATACAATGCGAAGGCCAACCCGCGTTTCTCTGGGGGAAAACTATCCGCGAGGATTGCCTGCGTCATCGGCTGGAGTCCGCCACCGAAGGCGCCTTGCAGCACCCGGAAAAGAAGGAGCATTCCGAGGCTCGGCGCGATACCGCACAAAAACGAGCTCACTGTAAAAAAGGCGATGCACATCAGAAAAAAGCGCTTACGTCCGAACCACCCAACCAGGAAACCGCTAATAGGAAGCACTATGGCGTTTGACACCAGGTAAGTAGTCAAGACCCACGTGCTTTCGTCATTGCTCGCGCCCAGGTTGCCTGCAATGTGCGGAAGAGCGACATTGGCAATGCTGGTGTCGAGTACTTCCATGAAAGAAGCGAGCGAAACCACTACACCAATGATCCACGGATTGATCTGCGGTTTCCATGCTTGCTGTTCAGCGGAGATTGCATTTGCGGTGCTCATCGGACTCTCACTTCCGGCTCCACGGACAGCCCCGGCTTCAGCAATTCTTCGGAATTGAAGTCTTGTCCTTCCGGGCGGTCGAAATCCAGGCGAACCGGCACTCGTTGTACGACCTTCACATAGTTGCCAGTTGCGTTTTCAGGAGGCAGCAGACTGAAAATCGCACCAGTGCCCCCGCCCAAGTTGGTCACATGGCCTTTCCACGTGCGCCCATATGCATCCACCTTGATCTCGACGGGTTGACCAGGGCGCATATGGGCAAGCTGCGTCTCTTTAAAATTGGCGGTTACCCAGATGTCGTCCAGGGGAACGACATCCACCAGTTCCTGTCCGACACTCACGTTCTGGCCCACTTCAACGCTTCTCTTGCCGACAATTCCCGTTACGGGAGAGAGAATCACCGTGTAGTTGAGGTTAAGCTGTGTTTGCGCAAGTTGGGCTCTGCGTTGCAGCACCTGGGCATCGGCTGCCTCCGCCTTAGCGCGGGTGAGTGAAATCTGCTGGGGCGCAGTTTCGGCAGTCCGCACGTCGTTTTTTGCCTGCACGAGTTTCCCTTGAGCCTGCTGTACGGACTGTTCGGCGGCAAGCACGCCGGCCTGCGCCGAGACGACTGCTGCGCGATTTGCTGTTGCCGTGGCAACCGCCTGGTCATATTGCTGGCGAGAGATGTCTTCTTTCGCAACGAGCTTTGTATAACGTTCGAGGTCTGCATCGCTCTTTGTGGCGTTAGCCTCGGCCTGCGCCAACGCTGCTTTGGCGGATTCGTAGTTTTGCTCGGCTGCTTTTAGTCCAGCTTCTGCGTTGAACACGGCGGTTTTCGCCGAATTCAGATTGCTCTGAACTGTTACGGACGTAATCGGCACGTTCCAGTGGGAACTCGCGGATGTGGCTAGCGCGTCCGCCAGATTTGCTTGTGCCTGGTCCGCCGCTATCTGGTAGTCCTCGGGATCGATGGTCACCAATACGTCGCCGGCATGAACAAGTTGTCCTTCAATAACGTGCACCTCTTTGATATGCCCGCTAATTCGGGCACTCAGCGGCATAACATGACCGTCCACCTGCGCATCATCGGTGTCTTCGTAGCGGAACGCATTCCACGCGAAATAGCAGGATGCAATGACGACCACTATGGCAGCCGAGATCATGAGAACTCGTTTGCGGTGAGTTGCTAGGTGTTTGCCGGGCTCTTTCTTCGACTGGGAACCGGGCGCTTCGCTATCCACAACAGTGATTGGTTGCTTTTCATCAGCGGCGATGGTTTGAGTGCCGTTGTCGTTCGGCATTACTTTCCTCCTAGATATTGTTCGTAGCTCGTGTGTGCTACTCCCAGAGCGCGAGCCAACGAGAGCTTGGCGAAGTTGTGGTTGTAGAGGCTGGTTATGTATTGATCATTGGCGCTGGCGAGGGCCTGCTCGGCCTGCACTACTTCTACGCTGTCGGTCACTCCGGAAGTGAAGCGGTCTTTCGACCGAGCGAGGCTCTCATTGGCGAGTTCAACATTTTGCTTTGCTACCGCCACTTGTTCTTTGGCCGCATTGAGGTTGAGAAATGCGGTCCGCACGTCAAAGTCGACCTGACCGCGGATGTTCTCCGCTTCTGCCTTTCGCTTCTGCAGTTCAGCTTCCGCTTGCGTAATGTCGCCTTTGATCCGTCCACCGGTGAAGACCGGGACACTGATCCCCGCCTGGAAACTGAATTCCCCGTGGGAGTGACCGAATGTCCGTCCGAGATCGCCGTAGTCGCCATTTGCGGCCACAACGGGATAGCGCTCACCTTTCGCAGCCGAAACGTTCTGAGTAGCTGCTTTTTCAGTATCGAGGGCTGCGCGGAAGTCGTTGCGAGACCTGTATGCCATCTTCAGGGCATCGTCCAGGGCGAGCGGACCAATCTCGGAATAGGGAAGTTCGTCTACAAGCTCAAACTCTTGTCCGAGCGGCAGTCCAATGGCACGGCTCAAGTAGAGTTTTGCTACAGCGAAGTTGTTGCGTGTAACGCTGAGGTTGTATTCCTCTGTGTGCAATTGAACTTCGGTTCGCGTAACGTCAATTCGTGGAGCTGTACCGGCCTCCACCTCATCGCGAGCCTGGTCGTTAAGGGCTCTCGCATTCTGTACCTGGAACTCTTGTGCCTGGATGCGCGAGCTTGCTTCGATTACCTGTAGATAGGCATTGCCGACAGTCAGGGTTACCGCATCGAGAATGTCCTGATAACTGAGCTGTGCGGCTTGTTCGGCTGTACGAGCTGCACGAAAGCGCTGGATCGATTCGAAGCTGAAGAGCGTTTGACTCACACTTGCGTCGACGGAGCTGTAACTGAAAGGCCCGACCACAGTCGGTATGCCCGGTACCTTTAATCCGATAGTGGTAAGGTTTACTTGCTCGACATGCTCTGAAGCTCCCGCGCTAACTTGTGGTAGGAGCTGGCTAAGCGCAATCAGTCTTTGGCCGCGTGCGATGCGTGCATTCTCTCCGCTCTCGATCGATCCCAGGTTATAGCGTAGAGCACGATTGATAGCGTCGTGCAAAGTTAAGCGCAAGACATCGTCGGTTGCCGGGCCGCTTGGAACACTTGCTATCAATCCAGTCGTTTGCCCGGGGGCGGAATCTTGAGTGGCTGCATAACTGGCTGCGGCACTCATCCCGGTATTGTTTTGACCCACAGCCATCGCGCAACACATGATCGTCGCAAAAGCTAATACTGCGAGCCGCAAAAGCACTCGATCCACAAGGCATCGAACGGTCTGCATCGTTTTCATCTTTTCTGATTGCATCGTCGTGTTCATTCCTTCTCGAATTTTCATGAATGCGCCTGACAAGCAACCGTCTTGTCGTGTCAGGCGCATCAGTTAGGTGATCGGCCCAGGCGACGCCTATCGTTGCGCGTTTGCTGCGGCTTTCGTTCCGCGGATGAATGACCGTCCACTGCCAGGGCCAGTTGGTCCAGCCGCCACGTCGCCGAAAACTTCATCGGACGAAGCGGCGTAAATGGGTTTGGCAAGCTGCTCAAGAGCTCTGCTCTGAGCGTTCCGAATCTCTTGAGGCGAGCAGCCAAGAAACACGGCACATTCGTGCTCGGAGTATTTCTCCAGAACAGAGAGTACGAAGACGAACCGCTCGAAATCTCCGAGCGCCAGCACGCTTTCGAGCGCGAAATGCCCATCATGAATGCTGGGGAGCTTGCTCGTGGCGGGAATGGATGAGCCGACAACTTCCGGATGCGGCTGTAGTATGCGAACCGCATTTTCGACGATGGCGCGCTTGGCCCAAAAATGCACCCACTCCTTGAATACGTTGTTCGCGGTGACAGAGTCTTCGAGACCGGCAACAAAGCATTGCTCTGCTTTTTCGTCATTGCCTGTCAGGAGGAAGGAGAGCTGGCAAAGTCCATGCAGGTTCGCAGTAAACGCCCTCTTAACGTGCTCATGGCTGGCATATTGGGCTGTCTGCCGAGTCCGATTTTTGCGAGAGCAGTTCATCTCTTTGTCTCTTGACCATCCCTGCGAATCCTGCGGGCAAGTTCCCTCAATATGTGTTTTGAAAAGACGTCACAGCCTTGGAACTTGACACCGTCCTTCATTAACTGAAGCAGTACCTGTTCTCCGGTCTGGTTGATCGCGATTAAGTTCTTGACCACAACGATGAGCTCACGGCCGTCGAGGTCTGCTCTGGCCTTTTCGCACGCGGGCCTAAGCTCAGCGGTCCAGGGAGCAACGAGCTTGCCTTCCAAAACCAACCGCCGCTGAGTCCGGCTTTCGACAATGGAGATCCTCATCATCCCTGCCCTTTCCCTTTACGAATGCAGTAAACGCACGGCACATGCCAAACCTGTAAAACCGTAAGCTATTGATTTTTCAGGAGGAGATTAAGTAGCAGTGGGGTCGACAGTTGAAGAGTGTCGAAGTCAGCTTCGACAATTGAGGGGCTCAAACGAAGCACAAAAGGGGACGCAATTTTACTGAGCCTATTTTCTAAAGCAGCGGGAACATCGGGCCGGGTCAAACATACTTCCTGGGATCTATGCCCAGCTTTTTCATACGGGAAAGGAGGGTTGTACGATTGATGCCCATGCGGGTGGCAGCTCCGTCAGCCCCGCCTACACGCCCTTTGGCTTCGGTAAGTGCGCGCACAATCTCTTCACGTTGTTTTTGGGCATGCTCGTCAACAACATTTTTCTTCGCATTCAGGGATTCGAGCGTCTCTCGCACAATCTGTGCGATGTCTTCTTTGCCTGGCTGGGCAGCTGCTTGTGTCGCTGGTTCGTCCACCCCCGCCTTGCGCAGCTCCGCGAGCGGCGCGTCGAGCGCCTTGCCGCGTGTCAGAATCACGGCGCGCTCAATGAAATTCTCGAGTTCACGGATGTTCCCCGGCCACTCCCATGTCGTCAGTCCCTTCATGACAGACGCGGGAATTGCTTCAATATTCTTTTGCATCTGCTTGGCAAACTTTCGAACGAAATAACTCACCAGCACAGCAATATCTTCCTTACGGTCGCGCAGCGGCGGAATGCGGATCGGAAATACGTTCAACCGATAGTACAGATCGCTGCGAAACTCACGGGCCGCAATCATTCTTTCTAGATCCCGATTGGTGGCCGCTACGAGCCGAACGTTCACCTTTCGGGTATGCGTGCTGCCCAGCCTTTCAAATTCCCGCTCCTGCAGGGAGCGGAGCAGTTTCGGCTGGATCTCAAGGGGAATGTCGCCCACTTCGTCCAAAAACAACGTTCCTTGATCAGCGAGTTCCAACCGTCCGATCTTCTGGCTGATGGCCCCTGTGAACGCCCCCTTCTCGTGCCCAAACAGCTCGCTCTCAAGCAGCCCTGTAGGGATTGCGGCGCAGTTCAGCTTCACAAAAGTGCGGTCCTTGCGGCCGCTATGGTCATGAATAGCGCGCGCAATGAGCTCCTTTCCCGTTCCGGTCTCGCCGAGGAGTAAGACCGTGGAGTTGCTGGTCGCAACCGTATTGACCAGTTCCAGCACATGTTTTAATGCCGCGCTTTCGCCAATGATCTGCTCAAAACCCATCTCGCTGCGAATTTCCTCTTCCAGGTAGAGCTTCTCCTGGGCGAACTTGTCTTTCAATGCGGAAATCTCCCGATACGCCAACGCATTTTCAATGGCAATGGCTATCTGGCCGGCGGCCTGGTTAAGAAATTCGACATCTTCCTGTGTAAAGGGATCCTGTGTTATGCGCGAGATCGACAAGACTCCCAGAGCTCGACCGCGGTTTGCAAGCGGAATAAGACAGCTAGTCTTAAGGCCTTCAGCGACAGCTATTGGGTGTCTCTCCCTGCTGAAGTCATGTTCATCGGCCGCGTTGTCGATCACAGGTTGCAACGTATCAAAAGCCTGTCTTACAGCGTGGCTTGGCGAGATGAGAAGGTCTTCCTTGACAAGTCCCTTGCCGTGCGGGAAATCGAGCGCATACACCCGAACTTTGTCTGATTCCTGATCGGGCAGCGAAATCACTACCGCGTCACACTGCATGACCTCGCGAATGTTGGCGGCAGTCGCACGCAGCACATCACGCAGCTCCAGGTTCGAAGTGATTCGCCTCGACAAATTCAGGAGCAACTGGAGCCGATGATTTTGACGTTGTAGTTCTGCCTGTGCTCTCTGTGCCCGTCTAAGATTAAGACAGTCATCGATGGCGAACGCGACCACGCGGGCAATAAGTCGCAGGAAGCCGATGTCTTCCCCGGTGTATGAGGTCACTCTGTCACAAGTGATCCCAAACGTACCCAGCCGACGATGCGGCGTCGTCAGCGGTACGCAAATTGCCGAGCCCTGCGTGATGCCTATATTCGTCGCCCACTCCTTAAGTTGGGAAAAGCGTTGCTCGATATTCCAGTCGGGAATGTAGAGCAGGTTCTGACTCTCGAACGTTTCCCCGGTTGGCAGCTCTTCGACGGGCAGGCTGGGCATAGGCAATGGGCCTTTGCCCCATGCCAACGATTCTATTTCCTTAGAGTGCTCCTTCAATGCCACGAGGTACAGGTGATCGAAGTTCAGGAACTCACTCAGACCCTCAGCAAGAGTGTTGGCCAACTCTTCCGGATCACGACACGCAGATAGGGTCTCGCTGATGCGCAGCACTGCTTCGTAGTGCTGCGGGCTGCTTCCCGCCGGGATGTACGTATCTGTGCTCATATCTTATATGGAGAGCTGGCCCAGATTCTGCCGCCAGTATATCCCAGCTAGAATGATGTTTCAGCGTGTCCTAGGTCGCCGCTTTTTACTTCTTTCAAGGCCTGCGGGACGTCTCTCTCATCCGCGGCCGCGTGCCTCCTAAGCGAACGCAGGCTCATCTAAATGGACCTCGGGTGCAAATTGCGCTGAGGCCAACTGGAGATACGCCCTGCGCAAGTGCGCACGAAACTCCGTCTCGGTCATCTCCAGCAGCAAAGCCGATTCTTCGATCTTGTAGCCAAGCACATGATGCAAAAGGAAAGCATTTCGGGAGACTGAATCAAGCGAAAGAATTGGGTTGCTACTCATGTCCCCGTCCTCGTCCAAGGCGAGCAACCATGCGGAATACGTGAGGCACTCGAGTTCGGCCTCGACGCTCGTCATTGTGGGTTGGACTGATACTTGAGTCATAGTCACTGTCCTCCTGTTCCACATTCATAAGCACACGAAGTGCCAGATTCCATCCGAGCCCAGACGACGATCTTTCGTGCGATTTCTTTCTGTTTCGACTCTGGTCCGAAGTATCGAATTGCTTACGTATATTCAACTTAGACGCGGATCATACCCGGGCATTTTCGAGCCCTCCCTCTGAACGTCTTTGGCGAAATCTGCCCTTCTTATCAGGAAGGGCAGCCGGCGATGTCGCCGGCGGTTTCGACACTTTCGACTTTTCAACACTGCTCGCCCCGGTAACTGCCCTTCCGGCCGCCTGTATCTCCACGCACTTACCAACAGCCTCAATTTGGCATCGGAGTTGCCTTTGTGTGAGGTGGGAACACGATCGACAAGAGTGCCGAACCTGAGACGACGAGCATTTTTGCTTGCGCGCTCGCCGCCGAATATCAGTTCTCACTGAGGGATGAGTTTGTGGGCAAAGAAGAAAACAGATGCGAGCTGTGCAAGAAGGCGCCCCGCCGGAAGCCAGAATCGCTTTGTGCAATGACTGCGCAGAGGCCGTTGGTCGCGTCATGTCTTGCGAAAGTTATGAAGCAAATTATTGTCGAGACCGTCAGGTACAACTCACACAAGTGCGACTGCTGGTGAACGCAGCGAAGGCCTGAAGTTCACGTTTCTTCATTTATCTCGAGCGAATCGCTAGAGCATGTTTCATAAATATGTTTGTGTCAGGGCACGGATTTATCCGTGCCGCAAGAGGTCAATAAAGTCACGGGCTTTAGCCTCTGAGGCGATTTCTCCCGGGACAAAAGGAAAGAACGCGGCAACCGAGCAATGCCAGCAGCGTGAATCATCGTATTTAAAAAAAAACATAACAGCCTGCAGTGAGCGTTCGATGATAGGGGCAAGACCTGAATACCTCATAAATATTCTTGCAGCGTCAACCAGATAATTAAGCCACAAACGGCATACATGCCTCCAACCAATGACCAGCAAACCAATACAAGGGCCTTCTCATTCCCCTGACTTTCGTCATAACTGAAGATCAGGAACGCCTGCTCATTGTCAGTCATCCCGATACTTATGCCTCTTAGCCTTGTCAGCTCAGAGACATCGGCTTGTGGTTCTTTGATCATATTGGCTCCAGTGGTTCGGATTCCAGGAAAACGGCAAAAATGATTATCGTCCTACGAACCATTGCTGAATCACGTCTGCAATGTGTTGTCCGATGTCGTCAAGTCTTTCGCGTTGTGCATCTGTGAGAATTTTGTAAATATCCCGCTGCAGGCGCAAATTAGCGTCAACTAATCGTTCCAGGATGTGTGATTGCTCAACATCAAGTCGCCGAATATGACGATTGATATTGGTGGACTGCTTTGTATGGGTGGCAGTCGTCAGCGCTTCTCGATTGTGCGAAAGCTGTTGGAGCAGCGGCTGTGTTTGTCGCTGCTCCTCTGCAATACGGGCTTCGATGGTAGCTATTTGTACGGGTGTCAGCTCAAGGTATTTGGCGAGTGACTTCGGAATCTTCGGAGAAGAGCCGGGCGGCGCCACAACGAGCGTATCTTCTGATCCTTGGTCACTACGATTAGGATTCGAATCGTCTGCCTGCGCCAAGGCAAGGGTCGTCATTGTGACGACGACTAGCATTGGAATTAACCACGGGATTTTCATGTTGGCCGCTCCTTGCTGTTTAAGAGAGCCATCAGATCGTTCCTTTCCAGCCTGTCTCAAACGATCGGATGCCTTCCGTCTAGCAGTGAATGCAAATGAGCAGCCAAAAGGCAAAAGGAAAACACGTGTTTCTAATCGCCTGAAAATACGCAAGTACTTGCAACAAAGTGTTGGTGGGAGCGGTTGCAGCGCTGTCTGTTGGGCCTGATCTGTTGAAGCTGCCATCCGACAGTTCCAACAGTCATCATGCATACGCCCCACTCATCCGGGCCTTCCCCGATTTAGTTTCATCGAGTTTGGTAAGAAATGGGATTTGGCATTGCACTTGCCCTGTATTGGGTGGGGTTTGCCAGAAACGCGAGCTACTTCGAAAACCCCACTGAAAACTTGAGGAGGATAACATGATCCAATCGTTTCGTTCTTGGCCGCTTCGTAGTGCGCGGGCATCATCGTTTCTGATGCTCGCTCTGGCGCTGTCGTTTTCCGAGCGGGTCTTCGCCCAAAGATATGTGGCAGCCCATGTCGCTATTCCTTTTGCTTTCGATGTACGGGGAGAAGCGTTTGCGGCCGGGGACTACGTCGTAGATTCTCCGGCTCCGTCTTTTATTTTCATCCGCAGCAAAGATGGCAGGCATTTCACAGAGGTGCCGACGGTTCCCTATGGTGAGCCGGTGAAGAAAGCGGACGCAAGGCTTGTCTTTGTGAAACGGAACGGAAAATATGTCTTGCATGCACTCTACGGCGTCCTGGGCAAACGCATAGTGACTCCTGAGCTGGCAGAGCAGTCTGTTACTGACAAGGATATAAAAGAGGTTCCGCTCAATCTTGAACCGAGCAGCTCGGCTGAATCGATTCGAGTCCCGCAAGCTCCGTAGAGAGATCAAGACGGGAGTGTAATGAAAGTTCTCGAGTACACAACGATGCTTCTACAGTTCGGAGGATGGATTTCGATGAACAGTGAATCTAAAGCGTGGTGGTTGGCTTTTGCACTGATCCTCTATTTTTCACGAAGTGCTCTGGCGCAAGAGAACGTGCAGAACGAGACGTTCGTCATCAATGGCGATCGGGGAGAAGCAAAGATTCTGCAGCTAGAGGGTCATAAGTACATTGACGTTGAAGATCTTGCGCGCATCACGAACGGATCGCTAAGTTTCCAAGAGAGTCGGCTGATTTTGACATTGCCCGTATCCAGCGATAGCTCGGCAGCCACCGCGCCACAGAGCTCTGCTGCAGAGCCAAGATTTTCACGACATTTCATGCGCGCGGGCATCGAAGCGACAACCTCGATGAGAGAGTGGGCAAGCACACTCGCGCTCTTGATTCGGAACGGATATCCGGTGGGGAACGAGATACTTTCCTACCGCGAGAGAGCGCGTGACCGCCTCATCCTAGCCGCTGCAGAAGTTTCAACTCCGTCAGACCGAAGCGGCCTGCAATTGCTCTCGAACGAGTTCCAGAACTTAAGTACTTGGAACAACGATCTTGTTAATGCCCAGAATTCCGCGTCTGCCGGGGAGTACGTGATGAGCGATGACGCGCTCAACAAGGATTCTATGTTTCAGAAGATCTCGCAATGTGGCGAATTTCTGGGTCCGATGCTGGCTAGTGGCAACCTCGAAGACAATCCGGCGTGTCATTAGTGTCGATGGGACTATCCGCAAAGTAGCCGAGAAACCAGTTCGACCACTCTATCTCTCAACTGCCGCTGCTGTCCTGTTTGGCACCGCGTTACGGGTGATTGTATGCTCGAGGGCAGCAGGCGCCATCTCCGGGCGCACGCTTACATCACGCTGCGCCTGGCGGATACTCTCGACTTCATTGACCAGAGCACGCGCATAGAACTCTTGGGATGGAGCTTTTTCACTGATCCGCTCAATAATTTCACCACGGCGGTCACCGCGCTGCCGGTCATTGTAGGTCTGCTGAAGAGAACGCCGAAATTCCCGATCAGCCACGTCAAGAGCCTCATTCATATTTTTTCCTTCTTTAGCCATGTTCCGAATTTTCTCGGCCTGTTGCAAGACAGCGACCGTATGGCTGTGGTCCGGTTGGCTATATAGACGATAAGAGGGGGAGTCGTAGGCCTTCTGGCGTGACAGGCTGAAGAACTTTTCGTCGCCGGAAGGGTCGGTCTGGTTACAGTGGCGAAGTTCGGATACTCATCACAGATGAAAAAGACCTGGCGGTAATAGCGGTCTTTGTTTTTCTCCATTTCCGGGATGCGCATTAGAGCTGCCCTCTGAAAGTCCAGATGACTTGCTAAGCATGGAATCGGTCAGCGAGAGTGTCTGTGCGAAACGAGAGGACCACCGGAATTGCCAATCCCGCAATACACGTACGATACACTGAGAGGTCTGCATTGTGCGGTCCTTAGCGCTAATTACAGGGTCTTAGTGAGCGACCGGTGCCTTGTAATTACTACGTGATCTAGTAGGGCATCGCCCTTTCACGGCGGTGACTTAGGATGAAGTAGCCACTCAAATTCTCCCGAAACAAAATGGCTTGGTGTCCAAAAGTTGCGATGTACAGATCGACCGTGGTGTCCGTCCGACGCAGAAATCTGTACTACACAGATGAATGTGTTGAGCCGGTTGAAACTATTGAAAAAGCCGCAACATTAGTGTATTCAACAGATAGCGGTATCTTCCTGAATCCAAAGGATGTGCCAAAAACCTGGGGCGAATCCCTTCTTCTACAGCACTCACCCTACTGCCAAAAGGCTTGCACATCAGCAGAACTACATGAAGCTCATCAGAGAGTAATGCTCTGAATGTCCACAACGATACTATGTACTACTTCCCGAGATGCAAGAATGCCTTGAAGTTCCACCCGTGTTTCTAACCCGTTTTCGAACCGGCTTACGCGTTTTTAGAGGTATTTAGGCAGCCCCAGACGCCGTGTAAGTTGTTGTAAGTACTAATTAACCGAAGCTTGACAAGGTAGAGGTCAGGAGTTCGAGTCTCCTCGTGCCTACCATTTCTTTAAAGTCTTCAAGAATCACCCGATACACTACCGCTCAAGCAGATATGCTAATCTCTAAGTCTGTCTATCCTTAGAACTCTATTTTCCCACGTGAATTGCAGAAAATTCCAGATATCCTGAAGCTATGCGGAAAGCCAAGCGCACATCGAAGATAGGCGAAGTTGGGCCGTTTGCGTCCAATGCCGTGGTTCTGGTCACGCTCAACTCGCCGCGGGAAAAATTCTGGGGTGCGATCCTTAATCTTGCTCCGGCTGGGGTCAGCGTGCGCGGCATTGACTTGAACTCGGTTGAAGATTTCATCCGGCAGGTCAAGGCCGGCGACCTGGTCACTCCCAATGCGGTGTTCTTTCCCATGCATCGCATTGAACGCATCGAGCTCGATCTCCGCAATGGAGACATTCCTTCTTTGCAGGAGCGTTTTCAAGCAAAAACCGGCTTCGAGTTTCCCGACTTATTGCGGGAATTCTCTGCCCCGGTTGCGGGAAAGGAACCAGGCGCATGATTTCGCAATTGCGTGCTGCTCCCAACCAACTCACGCTTCTGCGCCTCATCTTTATTCCATTTGTGGTGATTGCGGTCATGGAAGGCCACGACCATATGGCGCTGGCGCTGTTTTTGGTTGCAGGAATCAGCGATGCGCTCGATGGGCTGCTGGCGCGCATCCTGAAGCAGCAGACTGCGCTTGGGCTTTATCTCGATCCCATTGCCGATAAGCTTTTGCTCAGCACTTTATTTCTGGCGCTTTCATTTTTGCACAGGATTCCGTGGTATGTGACCGTGCTGGTTTTCAGCCGCGACATCGGCATCCTGATCGTCAGCACGCTGCTCTATGCCACCAACACATTACGCGACCTGCGCCCCAGCATCTTCGGAAAAATGAACACTGTGGCGCAGGTCGGAACAATATTTCTCGTATTGTTTTACCCCGTCGCTTCCATGGACTGGGTAAAAGCCACCATGCAAGCCAGCTTTCGCGTGACCTTTGCGCTCACGCTGATCTCATGGATTCACTACACTTTCGTGGTGGGCCGGCGCCTGCGCCATAGTGGCAGTCCCAGTTCGAGTTGAAGCTTGTTTTGTCTTCGTATCGCTCACGTTACTGAAGGAAAACAAGGTTGCAACGTTGATATACTCTTTGCCATCCACCTCCACATAGGGATAGACAAAATAGTTCAAGGGCGCACCGGCTTGAGGCGGGTTGAGCGTTAAATCGCGTCCTACAGTGAATTGCACGCGGTTGGTATCGTGCGCTCCGAAGAAGTAATCGCGCTTTTCCTGGTGCTTCCAGGCCTCGGAAATATCCACCGGGACCCAACCTCTTTGCTTCAAATAAAACTCCGCCCAGCAGTGATAGCCGGCAATTTCGGAAGAGCTTTTGTCGGCCGGTAGCGGGAACCCGATCTCAAACTTCGCTGGAATCTGCTGTGAGCGCGCCATGGAAATGAACAGTGAATGAAAATCGGTGCAATTTCCTTTTTTGGCACTGCAGGCGTAGAGGGTATCGCCATGGCCCCATCCGGTGCCGGTCTTGTCATAACGCATGTTGCTCAGGACGTAGTCGTAAATAGCACGGGCCTTTTCTTCATCGGTCTTGGCATTCACAGTTTCTTTCGTCGCCAGCTCAGCCGGAAGGCCGGTAATGGGAACAAGCTTGTCGGCTTCCAGAAGCCGCTGGCGCTCGTGGGTAGAGAGACTCACGGTTTTGGCCGAAGCCGGCGTACTGAGGTGCTCACGGCGCACAACGTCATAATCCGCGGAAAACTTGTACTCCGGCTTGGTGGCTTTTTCGGTTGAGGCATACAGCATCCAGTTGCCGTATTCTTTTTCCTGCGTCTTTTTCAGCGGCAAATCGCCCGAAGTTGAAAGCACACGGACAACCTGAAATTCGTCGGAATGCGCGAGCGGAATCCATACATGAACAGGAGCGCCCGGCGTGAGGTTCCTGACGGTAAACTCGTAGTGGAAGGTGAAATGGCGTGTCTGCTGCGCTGAGGCCCATAGGCTGCAGCAAACGAAGACAGAGAGAACCGCAATTTTTCGTAGCATGATTGTGACCTTTCGAGTACAGAGGCAAACTTTGAGCAGGATTTCATCCTGCAAGGGCTTTAAGATGTTGATGGGTAAGAGAAACGGCCTACGGACGTTTTAGGAAGACGGTTCAAGTGAAACCGCTGCAGCGCAGGTGGGGGAAGAGCGCCAACATGATCAATAAGGATGCAACAGCGGGCGGAAAGTTGCAAGGCTTTCCAGCGCCGATCAGGACTTTTACCTCCAGCCGATGATTTAGAATCCCCATGATTTAGAATCAAAGATTCGTTTTAAATAGTTATTACCCCATGCCGTTGCAACTGTTCAATACCCTCTCCGGCAAGACGGAAACTTTTGAGCCGTCGCAGGACAAGCTCGTGCGCATGTACTCCTGCGGCCCGACCGTGTACGACTACGGCCACATCGGTAACTTCCGCACGTTCATCATGGTGGACCTGCTGCGCCGCTTCCTGCGTCAAAGTGGATACCAGCTCAAGCATGTCATGAACATCACCGATGTGGATGACAAGATCATCCGCAACGCGGCGAAAGAGAACGTGGACGTGCATACCTACACGGCAAAATATGAGAAGGCTTTTCTGGAGGATTCGCAGATCTTGAACCTGGAGAAGCCGGAGCAGATGGCACGCGCCACCGAGCATATCAGCGAGATGGCCGATTTTATTGCGGCGCTGGAGAAAAAAGGCTATGCCTACCGCACCGACGACGGCTCCTATTATTTCCGCATTGCCAAGTTTCCTGAGTACGGCAAGCTTTCCAAAAAAGACTTCGAAGGCATAGAAAATGGCGCGCGCGTGGATGTAGATGAATACGAGAAAGATAACGCCCGCGACTTTGCTTTATGGAAGGCCCCTAAACCGGGCGAGGCCCAGTGGCAAACCAGCATCGGTCCGGGAAGGCCGGGCTGGCACATCGAGTGCTCGGTCATGGCGATGAAGTATCTGGGCGAGAGCTTCGACATTCATCTGGGCGGGGAAGACCTGATTTTTCCCCATCACGAAAACGAAATTGCGCAATCAGAGGCGCTCACGGGAAAGCCTTTCGTGCACTTCTGGGTGCATGTGCGCTTTTTGCTGGTGGAAGGCAAGAAGATGTCCAAGAGCCTGGGCAATTTTTTTACTCTTCGCGACCTGATTCTGCTGAAACATAAGCCTTCTTCTATCCGCTATCTGCTGGCTTCAGTACCTTTCCGGAAGCAGCTCAACTTTACCTTCGATGGACTCAGACAGGCGGCTGCTTCGGTTGAGCGATTGCGTGAATTCAAGTTGCGCATGGAAAAGGGCAATTTTCCCGACACAGGTAGCCCAGAGTTCGCCGATTTGGCCAAAGTGGGACTGCAAAAAATGCGTGAGGCACTCGAAGATGACCTGAACACCGCAGAGGCGCTGGCAGCGATTTTCGAGATGATCCGCCAGGCAAACGCGGCAGCAGATGCAGGCAAACTCGGCAAGCAGGATGTGACGCAATTGCTGCATACGTTGGAGCAGTTCGACCAAATCTTCGACGTCGTGCGTGACAATGACGCGGAAAAAATCCACCAGATTGCCGAGTGGGCGCGAGAGCAAGGGAAAGAAATCGAATTACCTCAAGCCAAAAACCAAATTTCCGATGCGCAGGTGGAAAGCTTGATTGCCGAACGCGCCAAGGCAAAAGCTGCGCGCGATTTTGCCCGTTCAGATGCTATTCGCAAACAACTGGCCGACGCCGGGATCATTTTGGAAGATACGAAAGATGGAGTGCGCTGGAAACGCGCTTAAGAATAATCATGCTTCGGCTTCGCAGGCAGGTAAAATTTTAGCCGCCGGAGCAACTTGCGCCTTCAGCTTGGAGCCCGTCACCAGCACAACCGCGCTCACGATGATCACCGCCCCCAAAAGAATGTAGCGGTTGACCTCCTCGTGCAGAATCAGCCAGCCCAGCAAAACCGCCACCACCGGATTGACATAAGCATAGGTAGCAACCTTGGCTGTGGGTACATGCTCGAGCAGCCAGATGTAAGCGGTGAATCCGACCAGCGAGCCGAAGATGGTTAAATAGACCGTGGCCCCGACGCCCCGCGCTGTCCACACGACCTTGTGCTGATCATTCAAAGCGAAAGCGATGATCATGTTCACCACCCCGCCGAGGGTCATCTCCCAGGCTGTAGCGGCGAAGGGATCAACCGCAAGTTGCGTTCTGCGCGAGATGATGGAGCCCACGCTCCAGCACAAGCTGCCAAATATCAATGCGCCGCTGCTCAAGAGAAACATCTTATTCAGAGAATTCTGAGGCAAGCCCTGCCGGATGACAGGCGCAAGCTGTGGCCACAGCAGAACAATGAGACCGACAAAGCCAAGGGCCAGGCCCATCCAGCCCCAACCTTTCAGCCGCTCGCCACGCAAGATAAGACCGTCAATCAAAGCTACCCAGAGTGGGACCACGGCAACAATCAACGCGGCCAATCCGCTGGGGAGATATTGTTCCGAATAGGCCAGCAGCATGTTGCCGCCGGTGAGCAGCAGCACACCCATAACCAGCAGCAGGAGTGCATCTTTCATCGTCAGGCGAATGCGGCGGCCGCTCAACGCGCAATAGACGAGCATAATAATTCCAGCCGCCACAAATCGAGTGCCGCTCAGCAGAGCCGGAGGAATATGTTCGACCGCAATGCGGATGCCGATATAGGTTGATCCCCAAAAGAAATACACGAGACAAAACGCGAAGAAAACGCGGAACCGGTGTTGGCGCTCTTTGGGTGTCATGGCAATCAGGGATACTCACATTGGACGCGGTACTGGTGAGCAGCGATGCAGATTTTTTGGCGCAAACGATTAGACTTTAGACCCAAAATGAACCTGTCTTCATTTTTAATATTTAGGATTTAGACAGCAATTTTGATTGAGCATGGACGTCAGTTCGGGAATATAATTGAAGGTGTTCGATAGCGATTGAAATGTATTTTGGCTTCCAATCCGTAACCCCGCGCCAATCCATGCGCTCGCGGCCACGCTGCCGGTTGCAATCCTTGCCGGCGGTGGCGCGCCCTAATCTTTTCTCCGGCGACTAACTGTACTATTTCTTACCTCTTACATTGTGGTCTTTAAGGGACCACCCAGTTGATTTCACGGCAACTTGCTTGCCGGTTTTCGTAATGATTCGGAGAATTGCATATGACCTCTACAGCTATTTTGAGTTCGGCGGGACCGAAGATTAAGACGCAACTGCCGGGTCCTAATGCCCGCCGCGTGCTGGAAGCAGACGCACGGTTGATTTCGCCTTCTTATACACGCTCGTATCCGCTGGTGGCCAAGCGCGGCCGAGGCGTGATCGTTGAAGATGTTGACGACAACGAGTTTCTCGATTTTTCCGCAGGTATTGCCGTGGTTTCCACCGGCCACTGCCATCCGGAAGTTGTGGCCGCCATTCAAAAGCAGGCCGGCGAACTCATCCATATGTCAGGCACAGATTTCTATTACGAAAGCATGACCACGCTGGCCGAGCGCCTGTCGAAAGTCGCTCCCATGAAGGGGCCGCATCGCGTGTATTACGGCAACTCAGGCACGGAAGCCATTGAAGCTGCATTGAAGCTGGCGCGGTATCACACCAAGAGGCAAGGGATCATCGCCTTCTATGGAGCTTTTCACGGCCGCACCATGGGTGCGCTTTCGCTGACGGCCTCCAAGCCGCAGCAGCGCCGGCGCTTTGCGCCACTGGTTCCAGGCGTGACCCACGTGCCTTATCCCAATCTCTATCGCCGTCCAGAGGGCAGTGACGCAAAGCAGTACGCCATGGATTGCGCGCGCTTCATTGAAGAGAAGCTGTTCAAGACCACGCTGCCTCCGGAAGAGGTTGCGGCAATTTTTGTGGAAGCGATCCAGGGCGAAGGCGGATACGTTGTGGCCCCCGCGGAATTCATGCAGGAGCTGCGGCGCATCTGCGACAAGCACGGCATTCTGCTGGTGGTGGATGAAGTCCAATCGGGCAGCGGGCGCACCGGCAAATGGTGGGCGGTCGAACACACCGGCGTTGAACCCGACATCATTACGGTTGCCAAGGGAATCGCCTCCGGCATGCCGCTGGGCATCACCATCACGCGCGCCGAAATCATGGACTGGGTACCAGGTTCGCACGCATCTACCTTCGGAGGTAATCCGGTATGCATCGCGGCAGCGCTCGCAACCATGGATGTGCTGGAGCGCGAAGGTATTCAAAACGCTGCCGAGGTCGGCGATTACATGATGCAGCGCATGAAGCCCTGGGTGGAAAAACATGCTGTAATCGGCGATGTGCGCGGACGCGGCCTGATGATCGGTGTGGAGATCACGCGAGACAAAAAAGCCCGAACGCCGGCGTCAGACGTACGCGACAAAATTGTTGAGCTGGCCTTCGAGCGCGGTGTGCTGTTTCTGGGTGCGGGAGAGAGCTCAGTGCGGATTTCGCCTCCGCTGATCGTAAGCCGAGAGCAGGCCGATATTGCCATGACTGTGCTGGAAGAGTGCATTGTGTTGGCGGGCAAATAAGAGGCTCGATCACTATCTTCTTGCAGAATAAATCGGATGCTTAAGCGTTGAATGCGGCCGGTTTGTGGATAAAATTGTCCTGGATATGAGTTCTGGACGTATTACCCGCCTCGCTATCCGTGCGCTCGATTCCGCGGCGCGGTTGGTCCCGCAACGGAAAAAAGCCGAACATCTGACCACCGGCGAGCGCGGAGAAGAAGAAGCCTATTTTTATCTTCGCCGCTGCGGATACGTCATGGTCGCGCGCAACTTTCGTTCGCCCCGCCGCCGTGGTGAGATTGATTTGATTGGCTGGGAGGGCGACATTCTCTGCTTTATTGAGGTCAAAACCCGAACTTCGCATGCCGTCAAGCCGGCAGAGGCCGCTGTGGATGAAGACAAACAGCGGGAATTGGTCGCGGTGGCGCGTGAGTATTTACGCCGGGTTTCGGGCAGTCCGGCAATCCGCTTTGACATTCTAAGTATTTATCTGGAAAAAGGGGCTTCTTCTCCGCAAATTACCCTATTCAAGAATGCCTTTTCCATGCCCTAGAGTAGAATTTTATGGTTAACGGCAGGCGAGGCGAAAGTCGTGCCAGGCCACCGGCAGAGAAAGGAAATCTGTAGCTGTGCCCGAATTGAGAAAAGACCCGATTACCGGCCGCTGGGTCATTATTTCCACTGACAGGGCGAAACGCCCTACTGATTTTGTGCGCGAACCCGTGAAACAGAAAGGCGGGTTCTGTCCGTTTTGTCCGGGCAATGAAAGCAAGACGCCGCCGGAAGTGCTGGGCTATCGCTCTTCCACCATTGGTGGCCCGGAGGCGCCGCGCGACACGCCCGGCTGGCGCGTCCGCGTTGTGCCTAACAAGTTTCCCGCGCTGGGAATTGAGGGCAACCTGGATCGCGCCCCTGAGGGCATGTTCGACAAGATGAATGGCATAGGCGCGCACGAGGTGGTCATCGAAACTCCGGAGCACGAGAAAACACTGGCCACGCTTCCCATCAAGCGCGTGGAAGATGTGATCTGGGCCTTCCGCGACCGCATGATCGATTTGAAAAAAGACAAACGCTTCAAGTACATCCTGATCTTCAAAAATCACGGCGAACCGGCCGGAGCTTCGCTCGAACATCCGCACTCGCAGTTGATCGCTCTCCCCATCATCCCCAAGCAGGCGATCGAGGAGCTGGAGGGAGCCAAGCAGTACTACCAATACAAAGAGCGCTGCATCTTCTGTGATGTGATCCGCCAGGAACTCGAGGACGGAAGCCGCACCGTGGCCGAGAATAAGGACTTTGTGACCCTGGCCCCGTTTGCTCCGCGTTTTCCTTTTGAAACCTGGATCCTGCCCAAGAGCCATGATTCGCACTTCGATAATGCGCCTTCCCAGGTTTACGAGAATTTTGCGCGAGCAGTGCAGATCCTGATGGCCAAAGCGGAACGTGTGCTCGATAACCCTTCCTACAACTTCGTGATCCATACCTCGCCTGTGCAGGACGGCACCAACGATTACTACCACTGGCACATGGAATTCATGCCTAAGCTGACCAAGGTAGCGGGATTTGAGTGGGGAACCGGTTTTTATATCAACCCTACGCCTCCGGAAGAGGCTGCCAAGTTCCTGCGCGAAGCGCCGGTGGAAACTCCGGCACAGCAGTTGGTGGGGGCGTAGTACAGTCCTCAGGTGTCAGTCCTCAGTCCTCAGGAAAAACAACCGCAAAAACTTTTCGCCGCGGATGGACGCGGATCAACGCGGATTTTTTGGAAGATTGCGGGGGCCCCACCCACTTGCTAGCAGGTGTTTTTGGGCCCCAAAATCGCGTCTGACCCCCGTTGTTATTGGCGAAAATCGAGGTGGAACGAGAGACTTGCTGCTAGTAGCAGTCTTCAGTCCTCTTTTTCACCAGAGACGCAGAGGCACAGAGAAAAGCAAGACTTTTCGCCGCGGATGAACGCGGATCAACGCCGATTCTGCGGAAGATTGTGGAGGCCCCCACCCCCACTTGCTAGCAGGTGTTTTTGAGCCCCAAAACCGCGTCTGACCCGCGTCATTACTGGCGAAAATCGAGACGGGGTGGGGGACTAGCTAAAGCAGTTTCAAGTTTCGAGTTTCCAGTTTCAAAAAACAACCGCAAAACCTTTCGCCGCGGATGGACGCGGATCAACGCTGATTTTTTAGAGTGGATTGTAGCTCTCACCCACCCCACTTGCTAGCAGGTGTTTTTGAGCGCCGAAAACGCGTCTGACCCGCTTCGCTATTGGCGAAAATCGAGATGGGATGGGGGACTTGCTGCTAGTAGGTCCTCAGTTGTCAGTCCTCAGGCCTTAGAATCCCTCATCGCGAATGAATTTTCAAAGACCCAATGGGCGCGAGCCCCGCACTCTGGAGTGCTGTTTAAACACACTTCCAGGAACAATGATGACCTAATTACTGAGAAATGGAAGGGTTTGATATCACAGTGATATCACAGGCCGGAATATTGCTGCCGTGGATCTCAAAAAGCCAAGAGCTAAAAGCTAAAGCTAAGAGCTAAAAGCTAAAAGCTAAAAGCTAAAAGCTAAAAGCTAAAAGCTAAAAGCTAAGAGCCCATAGCCCATAGCTTACTGGCTTAAGAGCGAACGTGACAGGTTTGACGGCAATTGTCTACCTTCGTTTTGTATTTGCGCGAGAGTTTGTTGTTCTTCTGAGGCGAGTTGTTTTTCTTCATCCTGAAGGGGCTTGATGCTCATGGCAAAGAACTCGGTTTGCTCATTAGGCTCAAGGTGCATCAAGGTTTTGACCAGCAATGTTTCCTGCTTCACATCGGTCTGCAACCGCTTATCTAAATCCAGGGCTTTTTTCATGTCGTTCAAGACCGGAAAAATTTTAGGGTCATCTTGAAACTCTGGGATGGCCTGGTCTACCAAGACTTCGCCTTTCTCCGTTGTAGAGCTTGCATCGTTGAGAAGAGGTTCCAGTCCGAGGCACTGATCGTGATAGTCCATCATGCTGAGCGCCGGGCCACTTCTAAGTTCCTGGATCCGTTTCGTGAATCCCGCGCTCTTCGCCTGCAGCTCTGCTGTATCTTTCAGTAAGTTTTCGATCCGGTGCGACCTGGCGGCGCGGTTTGCAGTCCAACGCCAAAGCGAGATTGTTGCCAGCAATCCGACAACTACAAGTGCTGCCGTTGCCAATACCGCAACTGGATGCCTTTGAAAAGCAGCGTACCACGGCGCCGGCTTTTGTTTATTGAAAGTCGCGACCGAATACTTTTGGATGGCTATCGTACCGCCGGTCCGCGCATCAGGCTCAGACTCTTGATAAACCGGGACTTTGGCTGTGTCCTCTGCGGGCGGCGTTTGGGTTACGACCGCTTCGGTTTGAGTTTGAAAATTGTGTACTCTTTGGCCGCAGAACAGGCAGATGGAAGCTTCATCCGGATTTTTGGTCCCACAATAAACACAGAACATTCTTACATTCCTCCGCCGGCAAACAATTCTATCAGCGAGATCAGTTATGCGTGTCCTGGTATTCTTCGTGCCATGCCATCTGGATGGCCTCTAACTTGGACTCATTCGATTTCATGGGATCATCTTTGAAGTTCGGCAACCCAATAACGTATTTGTGCAAGTCGGTGAAGCGCACCGTCAAGGGGTCGAGATCGGGATATTTTTCCGCCAGTTCGAGGGCAATATCTTCAGCGGTGTCCCAGGTGAGATCAAAGGCCATGGCTTTCTCCGGCTCCATTCCAATTGAGTGAATTTATTTTCCGGGGCCGTGTCCTTCGGACACGTAGTTCCGGTTCCACGAGGGAATCTCCACGACAACAGTCCCTGGTTTTTCGATAACGCACTGGCATCCCAGACGCGAGTTGAGTTGCAGGTCGGCGGCCATATCAAGCCGGTCGGCTTCGTCGTCATCCATTTCATTCAGCCGGTCAGCGCCTTCCTTGACCCAAACGTGGCACGTGGTGCACGCACAGTTGCCGCCACAAGCATGGTCCAGAAAGATGCCATTGTTCAAGGCAACATCCAGAAGAGACTCGGGTTTGCCATGTTCTTTATACGGCAGCTTGCCGTGTTCGAACTCCACGGTCTTGCCTTCCGGTAAAAAAGTTACCCGCACCGTGTTGGGCCCGGGGGCGTCAGCGGTTGCTGCGCCAGTTCCTTGTGTTTTTTCTTCAGCCATAATTTGAATCCAGTTTTCTATGATCTTGTTTTACAAAACTTACTCCAGCCCAAAGCTGCGTGGGCAAGATGCCGGCGCTACATCGAGCTAATTTTCAATTTCCGCAGGCGCTATGGGATGTGGAGCGGTTGGTCCTTCGGCATCCAAATCCTGCATATCTTTCCCTTTCAGCGCGGAACCAACGGCAGAACTCATCATTAAATCAGCCAGGCGCATGGTCACGTGATTCAATTTCTCAATGGAGTCGCGCATCAACCGGTAATCCTCTCCGCCCTTGATTTGCTTCAACTCCGCTTCCGCGCTTGCGATGTCTTTACGCTCGGTCTCGCTGAGCTGGTTCCAGGCAGGATTGCGACGTCCCTTTTCCAGCGCCAGCAAAATGGTTTCGGCTTCATTGCGCGCTTCGACGATCTGGCGCTGGCGGAAATCCTCCTCGGCGTAGTCGAATGAATCCAGAATCATCTTTTCCACCTGCTCATCGGTCAGGCCATAGGTGGGTTTGACTTCGACCTCGGACTCTTTGCCGCTGCGCTGCTCCCTCGCCGAGACATGCAGAATGCCGTTGGCGTCAATCAGGAACTTCACTTCAATGCGCGGCAGTCCGGCGGGCATCGGCGGAATGCCTTTCAGATCGAAGCGGGCCAGCGAGCGGCAATCTTTGGCCAACTCGCGCTCCCCTTGCAGGACATGGATGGCAACGTTGGTCTGGCCTTCCACACCGGTTGTGAAATGCTCAGTCGCAGACGCGGGCACGGTGGAGTTGCGGTGAATAATTTTAGCTACCACGCCGCCCAGGGCTTCAATGCCGAGCGAAAGCGGGGTCACATCCAGCAGCAGCATTTCTTCGGTAGCTTTCGAGCCACCGGCCAGGATGTTGGCCTGCACGGCGGCGCCCAGTGCTACAACTTCATCAGGATTTACTTCCGTGTGCGGCGGGCGCTTGAATAAATCCTCGACCAGCATACGCACCCGAGGGATGCGGGTTGATCCGCCCACGAGTACGACTTCATCAATTTGTTCCGCTGTAAGTTTGGCGTCAGCCAGAGCCTGCCGGCAAGGGCCGGCGGTGCGCTGCACGATAGGTTCAATCAGTTGCTCGAACTGCGTACGCGTAATTTCGCGCAGATATTTTTTGTTGCCGGGCAGTTCCACGCTGATCGTGGTTTTTTCGCGCGCGGAAAGCTCGATCTTGGCTTCAATCACCGCCTTGCGGATAGCTTGCACCGCCTCGGCATTGCGCCGCAAATCGAGTTTCATGTCGCCGGCAATATCATCCAGGGCAATGGTGATCAGCAGGTTATCAATGTCATCGCCGCCGAGATGGGTATCGCCGTTGGTGGCAATGACTTCAAATATTCCTTCATGCAATTTCAGGATGGAAATATCAAAAGTGCCGCCGCCCAGGTCATAGACGGCAACAATGCCTTCCTTCTTTTTATCCAGGCCATAGGCGAGGGAAGCAGCCGTGGGCTCGTTGACCAGGCGCAAGACTTCGAGTCCGGCAATGCGGCCGGCATCTTTCGTAGCCTGGCGCTGCGCGTCATTAAAATACGCAGGAACGGTGATGACCGCTTTGGTTACGGGCGCGCCAAAATAACGCTCCGCATTGCGCTTAAGCTGGCGCAGGATGAGCGCGGAAATTTCTGGCGGAGTAAATTCCTTGTCTCCCAACTTAATGCGCAGGACCTCGCCGGGTTTCAGGTTTTCACTCAGGCGGAAAGGGAAGAGCTTCAGTTCGTCCTGCACATCTTCCAGGCCGCGCCCCATCAGGCGCTTAATGGAATAAACCGCACGCTCAGGGGTTTCGATGAGATATTTGCGGGCAGCATTGCCAACCGTAAAATCTTTTCCGTCCGGATTCAAGGCCACAACGGAGGGAAGCAGATTCGATCCATCTTCCCCAGGGATCACTACCGGCGTAGAATCGCCCATGTAAGCGACGAGAGAGTTCGTCGTGCCAAGGTCAATACCTACGATAATGTCACGTTCTTCAGCCATGAGTATATTGAGTGATTGAATCATCGGTTCATTGGGTCATTTGAAAAACAGGAGAATGACTCAGTGGCCCAATGATCCGATGATTCAGTTTTGTAATGCCTCGTTCACGTCGCGCACCAGATTACGTATATAAGAACGCCGGTTCAGCAGGTCTACCATCTGGTTACGAACCTGCAAGCGTTCAGGATCGTCGCTTGGTACACCGCGGTTGATCGCCTGGTCCCATGCGTCCCAAAGTTTCTTCAGTTCGAAATGCAGGCCCTGCAACCTGGTCTCAAAATTCTTTTTTGCGGTTTCCAGTTGCGCGATGACTTCCGGGTCCTTTTCAGCGCTCATGCGCAACTCCTGGAGCTGCATATTCAGTTCAAAAACCTCTTCCAGAAGATCAGGCGGCACGACCTGTTTCTTTTCTTCGCCGGTTTGCCGGGCACGATCGGTCGCGGCTTTCGATTGCTCTTCAAGCTGCACACCTTCAAGCGAGAGCAGGTATTGCGTACGCGCGATGGAGTCTTTCAAAGTCCGGTAAGCATCGTTGAGCCGCGAACTTGTTTCCAGGCTCCACTCCTGCTCCTGCGGCGTGGCGCGCACAAACAGATCAGGATGCAACTTGCGGCTCAGCCGGTAAAACTCTTTTTCCAGCGTGCTGCCATCAAGGTTCAGCTTGCGGGGCAGGCCGAAGAAGCTGAAATAATCGGCCGCAACAGGTTTCTGCACCTTGGAGCAGTGAGGGCAAAAGTGCGATCCCGCAGGAAAAAGTGTGTCGCACGACCAGCACTGCAATGTGTCCTCTGCGTTTTTTGCGGCGCTTGCGATGTGAGTTTCCGTTGCCATAAACAATTTCACCACGGTTCCTGTCTGCGAGTGGCGCCAGGACGCCGTGGTGCAATTCAGGGTAACCCAAAAAAATTATGAAAACGATGAACCGCAACCGCAGGATTTACTTGCATTCGGATTGCGGAAAACAAAGCCTTGTTTCAGCAGCGTTTCTTCGTAGTCCAGTATCATGCCGTGCAGGTAGATGAACGACTTGGGATCAACGAAGACACGCACTCCATCGTAATCGTAGACGCGGTCGCGTTCACGGGGCTTGGTGTCGAAGCGGATGTTATAGGTAAGCCCCGAACATCCTCCGCCCTGCACGCCCAGACGCAGTCCGCCGCTCTCGGGCGAGATGTTTTCCTTGGCCATAGCGCTGCGGACTTTTTCCAAAGCCTTCGCCGTCACCTCGATAGTCTTTTGTGGAGGGGCGGGGTTGGCGATAGGAAGAACAGTCGTCGTATTTTCTTTTTCGGACATGGTCGTTTATCGAATATCTAAATGCACGGCTTGCGACGCTAACGCCTTGCTTCTTCGCTTTGCGATCAGAGACGTAGTATGCTACGTCTCTACCAGTGATTTTTTCCAGACGTAGCAAGCTACGTCTCTACAGGACATTTCTTCCGCGTTCCAGCGCCGCTCGTCTTAGGCTTTGGCTTCAGCTGTGGCGTGAGCCGACGTGCCGGTGGCGACGCCATTCTTCTTCTTCCAGTCGCCGATGGCCGCGCGGATGGCGTCTTCTGCCAATACCGAGCAGTGAATCTTGACCGGAGGCAGTGAAAGCTCGCGGACGATATCCGTATTCTTGATCTGCAAGGCCTCATCCACCGTCTTGCCCTTCACCCACTCGGTGGCGAGCGAAGACGAGGCGATGGCAGAGCCGCAACCGAAGGTCTTGAACTTGGCGTCTTCGATGATGTTGGTCTCCGGGTTCACCTTGATCTGAAGCTTCATGACGTCGCCGCACTCCGGTGCGCCCACCAGACCAGTGCCGACTTCAACGCTGCTCTTGTCCATGGACCCGACGTTGCGCGGGTTCGAGTAGTGATCCAGTACCTTATCGCTATATGACATTTTCTTCTCCTGTTACTAAATTCTTTTCGTTAAAGATGCGGCTTACTGCATCTCAAAAATTAATGCGCTTCCGCCTGCCACTGTACTTTCGAAAGATCAATGCCTTCTTTCACCATCTCGTAGAGAGGCGAGAGCTCACGCAGCTTCTTGACCGTAGTTACGATGCGGTCAGCCACGTAATCAACTTCAGCTTCGGTATTGAAGCGTCCTAACCCGAAGCGAATCGAGCTGTGCGCCAAATCATCGCCGAGGCCCAGGGCCTTCAATACATAAGATGGTTCTAATGTCGCGGAGGTGCAGGCCGAACCGCTCGAAACTGCGATGTCGTTAATTCCCATCAGCAGCGATTCCCCTTCCACGTACAGAAAGCTTATGTTCAGATTGCCCGGCAGGCGATGCTCCAGCGTGCCGTTCACATAAACTTCGTCGAGCTGGCTCATGATTCTGTCTTTCAGACGGTCGCGCAATGCAGCAAGGTGGGAAGCTTCCTGGGGCATATCAGCCAATGCGATAGCACACGCCTTGCCCAGACCCACGATGCCGGGAACATTCAGTGTGCCGGAGCGCATGCCACGCTCGTGGCCGCCGCCATCAATGATGGCAGAAATCTGTACGCGCGGATTCTTGCGCCGGACATACAATGCGCCCACACCTTTGGGGCCGTACATCTTGTGCGCCGAGATGGACATCAGGTCAATGTTTTGTTTGTTGACATCCACCGGCACCTTGCCGATGGCCTGAGTCGCGTCGCTATGGAACAGGACGCCTTTCTCGCGGCAGATTTTGCCGATCTCAGCAACCGGTTGCAGAACCCCGATTTCGTTGTTGGCATACATGATGCTGACCAATATGGTCTTGTCGTCAATGGCGCGCTTGAGATCTTCCAGATCAATCAATCCATCTCTGCCGACGGGGAGGTAGGTCACACGGTAACCGTATTTCTCCAGGCGTTTACAGGTATCGAGCACGGCTTTGTGCTCGGTGGCAGCGGTGATGATGTGGTTGCCTTTTTCCTTGTACATCTCGGCGACGCCCTTGATGGCGAGGTTGTCGCTCTCGGTGGCGCCGGAGGTGAAAATGATCTCCTTCGCAGTCGCGCCTACCAGCTTGGCAATGCGTTCACGGGCTGTTTCAACGGCTTCTTCGGCCAGCCAGCCAAATTCATGGTTGCGCGAAGCTGCGTTGCCAAACCTGCCGGTAAAGTAGGGCATCATCTCCTCGAGCACGCGAGGATCCACCGGCGTTGTGGCGTGATTATCCATATAAATCGGAAGCTTCACGCCCGCGGGAAGTTTAGAGTTTCCATTTTCCGTGTTCATACAATTTCTCCCAATCCAAGATCTTTTCAGGTCAGCCGAACCAGTTCGGCAGCGCCCGTTTTTTCACTGTGCTCTTCGCATTCCTCGTCGGAATCGAGGGCCATATCGGCAATTTTCATGCGGGTCAGCACTCGTTCAATACTCTCACTCACCTTGCGCAACGGCTCGCGGACGGTGCACCGCGAACTCTGACCGCAATCGCGAAGGCTGCCATAGCACGACGTCATGAACAGCGGTCCGTCAATGGCCTTAATGACGTCTAATGCGGAAATCTGTCGCGCATCACGCGCCAGAACATAACCGCCATTGGTGCCGTGATGCGAACTCAGCAGCCCGGCTTTCACCAGGCGCTGTAGAATCTTTGCCAGCGCTTCCTGCGGGATGCCGTAAGCATCGGCCATGTCCTTCGCACTGCAATGGCCTCCGTGACCTGCCAGGTGCCGCATGGCGATCAAACCGTAATCAGCTTTTTTTGTGAGCTTCAGCATCCGCCAAGGCCTTTGCCTTGATACCCGACCAAATCAGTCGTATATCATTTTAGATGCTTGGGTCGGGAAAAAGCAACTAGAAGCAGCCAACCGCACAATTTTTACAGCCAAAGGTAAATATCTTCCGCTCAACAGTTTATGTGGACTCGATGTAATTCGCCAGGCGATTCCGCTGGAAATCAGGGCAAGATGTAAGGTTAACGGACTGCATAGTAACATATTGATTACTAGACGCTCATGTTTTCTGTTTGCCACGGCCAGATTAAGGCGTATGCTGGATTGCTTTTTAGGATTACTTGGATAGTCTGATGCTAGTGCACAGCCCCTACATTCGGGTCACGGGTCGAACCCTATTCAGAATAGCTGTGTTAAGCCTTGTGCTGCTGGGTGCGAGCTTTCCGGTCCAGCCTGTAAAAGCCGCAGGCATAACTGCCGGTCGTTCGAGTGAAACAGAACAAATTCGTCCTCCTGAAAAAACAGATGCGATTGCCTCTCGCGTGCAGGCAAGAATCGAGCCGACGTACAAGATCCAAGTCGGGTTGAGCAGTGAAATCTATCCCGTCTTTGCCAATCAAGCTTCATTGCAAAAACACGAGGAGCGCTCCTGGGGAACGGTGAGCGTTACCATTACCAACTCCACGGATGCGCCCTTACAGAATCGCGTGGCTGTACAAGTCCCAGGATGGAGCGATCAGGAAATTCAAATCGCCGAGATGGGTGCAGGGCAATCGCGCACACTGCTCTTTGCTCCCACGTTTCTGCCGCGTCTCTTTCAGAACCGGGAGCTGACCGCCGCAACCGTCGCAGTCACTGTGAGCGATGCCGCAGGACGCACAGTGTTCTCCGAAACTGTGCCGGCACACTTGCGGGCGGTGAATGATCTCTACTGGGGTGAAGGTTTCAAATTTGCTCCTTACATCGCCTCGTGGATCACCCCGCATGATTCCCAAGTAGAGATGGTATTGGGTCGTGCCAAGGAGTTTGCCCCTCTGCGCCGCTTGCCGGGTTACGAAGAATGGAAAGATACCGCCAGTCAGGAAAAATCAACTCTGATTCAGGCACGCGCCATCTATCGGGCCGTGCAGGCGTTGGGCGTTTCTTACGTTAAAAGCTCTCTTACGTTCGGAGGGAACAAGAGCATGAGCGAGCGGATTCGCATGCCGAACGAGTCTCTGCGCTCCCGTTCTGCGAATTGCATTGATGGGGTGGTATTGTACGCATCCTTGTTTGAGAATCTCGGAATGGAGCCTGCCGTGGTCTTGGTTCCGGGACATGCCTATCTGGGAGTGCGCACCGCCCGAAATTCCGAGCGCTACCTCTATTTTGATACAGCTCTTACGGGCCGCGCCGATTTTGAAACCGCCGTGACCGCGGCCGAGCGCGGCATGGATCGTACCCCCGAATCGCAAATCAGCATGATTCGCATTGAAGAAGCGCGCCGTGCCGGCATCTTTCCTATGCCCGAGTCACAATACGATGACGCCGCCGCGGAAAATACCGCTCTGCACGCACACAGACATTCCACCTCAAAAAACGGGACGACCATCCTTTCACAATAAGTCCTCGAGCTTCCGGCCCATCTGACAACTTTTCCCGCCAGAAATCGTCTCTATACTGTTGCCAATAATTTTCTTTGTTAGCCCCTTGACACTGGGTTCGGCAGAGGTAAAAATGAGCGAAATTCCATCACTTGCCGGTATTGCGGGACTTGCCCCATGAATCTGGGTTCTTCAAACCGGCAATGAGTTAAGAATTTATGAGCACGGTTCCAAGAACATCAGGTTCTTCCATTCCCTCCAAGAAGGCAGCCGATAGCAAACCAGCCTCGGCTCCATCTCCACAGAAGCGCGCAACCCCATGCTTACATCCTAAAGTGCAGGTGGTTTCGCGCGATGAAGACGCGGAATACGTCGAATGCCTGGAGTGCCGCGAGGTGTTCGAATCCAGCGAATTTCAGGATATGGCTATCGAAGAAAAAATCGAAGAAAAGAACAACAGCGAAACAGAATAAAGCCTGGAGCCTCTCCTGCATGGTGCGCAGCGGCACCTGGGGCTTACTTTGTCTGAAATGTTACTTTCGTAACGGTTACTTCGGTAATCATCGTTTCTCCTCAAGCGACGTTATAATCTTCTCAATCGTCCCGGGGAAGCAGTGAGAGGTATTTCATGAAAAGCCACAATGCTTTAGTGGTGGATGACTCCATGCTTATCCGGCACACAGTTTGCCGCTATCTGGAAGAGCGTGGATTCCACGTAGAGTCTGCCTGCAACGGAGAAGAGGCCCTCGCCAAGTTGAAGGATTTCGAGCCTGAAATTATTTTTACAGACCTTTCCATGCCGAGAATGAACGGCGTGGAGTTTCTCACCGTGCTTAAGAACAAACCCGAAACAGCGTGTATCCCAACCGTGATTCTTGCCGGAAAGAGCAGCACCAATCCTTCTACCGCAGAACACCTGGCCAATTACGTTATGTTTAAGGATATTGACATCGAGGTGCAGCTTCGCAATGCCATGATCCAAGTGCTGGGTACAGATGTCGCCCCGGTTGAGGCTGAGAAAGTCAGAGTTCATTAGAACAGTTTTGCCCTAGCCGCAGACTGGCCTCGGCAGAAAATTCAGGGTCGGCAAATTCTCCAGCCAAAAATTTAGGATACGCCGCGGCAGCGATCATAGCGGCGTTATCGGTCGAAAGAGGCCGGGAGGGAAAGTAAACCCGCAGGCCTTTTTGCCCAGCCTGCTGTTCAAAACAGGCGCGCAGCTCACTGTTAGCAGCAACCCCTCCGGTGATGAAGAGGGTTGCAGCATTAAACTGCTCGGCAGCCTTGAGCGTCTTTCCTACCAAGTCATCCACGACGGCCCGCTGAAATGAGGCAACCAGGTCCAGGGTCTTTTTGTCGCAGAGAGCAAGAACATCTTCGAGACCAGGCTTAGGATTGTGCGCAAGCTTCTGCTGGCGGTCCTCGCAGCTTTTCTTCATGTCATTCAATTCAACGTAGCGAAGCACGGCTGTCTTGATTCCGCTGAAAGAAAAATCAATGAATGCCTCGCCATCGTGCTCCGGGGCGTTGCGGTCCTTGCCTTTGATCTGGGCGGGCATGAACTTCACGGCTTTGGGGTTGCCATGTTTGGCCAGCCGGTCAATGACGGGCCCGCCGGGATATCCCAATCCCAGCAACTTGGCGACTTTATCGTAAGCTTCGCCGGCGGCGTCATCGCGGGTGCGTCCTACGTTTTTATATGTCCAGTTAAATGAATTTGCAGTGTGCGCTTTCTGGTTGGCCAGGTACAAGTGCGTGTGTCCGCCTGAGACCACCAGGGCCAGCACAGGAAAAGGAAAATTGCGATTGCCGCGCTGCCGCTCTTCCAGCAATACGGCATGGATGTGTCCTTCAAGGTGGTTCACGGCAATGAGCGGCTTCTCCAGAGAAAAAGCCAGCGCCTTGGCATAAGTCACGCCCACCAGCAATGCACCCGCCAGACCCGGACCTTGAGTGACCGCGATGGCATCAATACTCTTATAGCTCTGCCCGGCTTCTTCCAACGCGCGCCGGACCACGGGAACTATGCCACGCAAATGCTCGCGCGATGCCAACTCAGGAACCACGCCACCATAGGGCTGATGCGTGGCGAATTGCGAGAGCACGACGTTCGATTCCATGTGCTCACCCGAGCGCACCACGGCGGCCGCGGTCTCGTCGCACGAGCTCTCAATACCGAGGATGAAGACATCGGCCATAGCTATATATTATGAAATAAGCCTGCCGTCATATGGGCAGGGGATTTATAGCCATTGTTTCGGATAAACAAAATCGTAAATCGTACTTCATAAATCGTAAATCCACGACATGTCCACTCAGCAAAGATCGGCGGTTGAAATTATACGCACCCTGCGCGAACGCGGCTTCCAGGCGTATCTCGTGGGCGGATGGTGCGCGATCTGCTGCTAGAACGCGAGCCCGCCGACTACGACGTTGCCACCGACGCGACTCCTGATCAGGTCATGTCTGTTTTCCCCAAGACCTACGCTGTGGGGGCACAGTTTGGCGTTGTGCTCGTCGCAAGCGAAAACCAGGAGCGAGAAGCTGACAACTGCACAGAAGTTGCTACTTTTCGCAATGACGGAATCTACAGCGATGGCCGCCATCCCGATGAAGTGCGTTACACCAAGACGCCGCAGGAAGACGTGCAGCGGCGCGACTTCACCATCAATGGATTGCTGCTCGATCCGCTGGAGAACAACAAAGTCCTCGATTTCGTAGGCGGGCAAGACGACTTGAAAGCCGGCATCATTCGCACCATCGGGGATGCGGAGCGGCGCTTTACCGAAGACAAGCTGCGCATGTTACGTGCGGTACGATTTGCGGCGCGCTTCGGCTACGGCATTGAGGCCAACACGATGCAGGGTGTCAAAAGGCTGGCGGGATCCATCCACGACGTCAGCCGTGAGCGGGTGCGTGATGAACTGACGAAGATGCTCACCGAAGGCCACGCGCGGCGCGCCTTTGAATTGCTGGATGAGTCGGGGTTGCTGCCCGAAGTGCTGCCTGAGATCGCAAAGATGAAGGGCGTCGAGCAGCCTCCACAATTCCATCCCGAAGGAGACGTGTGGGTGCACACCCTGATGCTGCTGGAGTCGCTGGCCCCCAACTGCTCGCCCACGCTGGCCTGGGGCGCGTTGCTGCATGATGTGGGCAAGCCCCCAACGTTTCGCGTGGCTCCTGATCGTATCCGCTTCGACAATCACGCCGAGGTCGGCACCAGGATGGCGGAAGAAATTTGCCGGCGGATGCGCTTCTCGAATGAGGAAACCGAGAAAATCATGGAGCTGGTGAGCAATCACATGCGCTTCCCCGAAGTTACGCGCATGCGGGAATCCACGCTCAAACGCTTCCTACGCATGCCCAATTTTGGGGAACACCTCGAGCTGCACCGCATAGATTGCGGCGCCAGCCACCGCGACCTCACGCTCTATGACTTCGTAAATGAAAAATTGCACGCTCTGCCCGAGGAGCAGATTCGCCCTAAGCCTCTCATCACCGGAGATGACCTCATCGCCAATGGTTATCAGCCCGGGCCACGTTTCAAAGAAATTCTCTCCGCGTGTGAAGATGCACAACTGGAAGGGCATCTTCAGGACAAGCCGCACGCCCTGGAATGGGTGAAAGAACACTTTCCAGTAAACCAGGAAAAAGTTAGCGGTTCGTCGTAGCGCCGGCTGTCGCGCGGGCATCTTGCCCCGCAGCTCTACGGTGGAGCGTTCAGAAATGAAACATTCGCTACGCAACACACATCCAGAAGGCGCGCACCCATCGGGTCACAAAATATGCCAGCGACACAAAACATAGAACCACCAGCAACAGCCGCAAGTGCCCTGCGGTTGGCGCAGAAATTCCGATGCCGGTTACAAGCGCAATATAGGCTGCCAGGCACATGGGACATTTCGGCAGCAGAATCAGCAATGCTCCCGGCCCCATCCAGCCGAAGAAATCAAAGCTGCGCCGCCTGAGCGACGACGGATGCGAACTGCCCTCCGTCGCCGCCTGTGTCTGATTGCAACAACAACGCATGCTCACGAGTGACTCTCTCCTGAGCAGCACGAAGCCGCTGATTCCATGGCTGGTGCATACCGGTCATGATGACGGACCCACGCCATCCCATGGGCTAGGCCTTCTTCATCGCGTCCTTTGGGCGTCATATCCAGGTAGTTATACGCGCCCAGCAGGATATCAAGCCCACGAGTGTACGTGGAATAAGTGTGGAAGATATTGCCGGCCGGGTCCTTGTAGAACACGCTCACGCCAGGGGCTTCCTCGCTGGGGAATTCCATCATTCCATAGTTGTAGTAGACCTTGCCTTTTGCCATTTCGTCTTTGGTGAACGAGACGTGAAAGTCGCGGTTGAAGTCGTTGCCGAACGATGACACCCACTTGAAGCTCCAGCCCATGCGCTTTTGAAAAGGCTGTAACTCCTCCAGAGGCGCTCTCGACACCGCCGCCATCGAAACATCGCGCGCGTTCAGATGTACGATGATGCTGTTGAAGTGGTCGGCCACGAACGAGCAGCTCGGGCACCCCTGCTCCCATCCTGGGCCGAACATGAAGTGATAAATGACCAGTTGGCTGCGTGCTTCGAAAAGGTCGGCGAGCGTTGTTTTGCCCTTGGGGCCGTCAAAGACGTAGTTCTTCTCGACCTTGACCCACGGCAGCTCGCGCCGCTGCCGGCTGAGCTCATCACGTTGCCGGGTAAACTCCTTCTCCTTGCGGAGCAGCTCTTTTCGGGTTGCAACCCATTCTTCCTGGGAAACAACTTTATGGTTTTGCGTTTCGTTGCTGGTGACTAATGTTGCAGTTGCCATATAAATTCTCCTGTTTGTGTTGTGCTGTTGTTCCTGTCTTGGTCGCGCTTAAAGTCTTTGGACTTGTGCGCAACCCCTACTGGCCGCCGGTTACGGCCTGATCTTATTTCCGCTTGCTTGAAGCTGCCCGCTTCACTTCTTCCGCCTCGACCTTTTCTTTGATCCGCAGCAACTGGCTCGACCAGAGGTCTTCGAACGGAGTGACCCAGCGCTCATAGATCTGCCGAAGCGGAGTAACATTCAGCGAGTTCACTCGCTGCCTTCCCGACTCCTGGGTGTGCACCAACTGGGCTTCACGCAGAACATCCAGATGTTTCATCACGCCGAAGCGTGACAGATGAAGGAAGGCTTCTACAATCTCGGTCGTCGTGTGCGGCTTTTGCCGCAGAAGATCGAGGATCGCTCGCCGCGTCGGGTCCGAGAGCGCCTTCCACACCGGGTCCAGCTTGTCGTGTACGACAGAAGAGATCGCAGGCACGTTGCTACTCGCAGTCCTTCTTCAGGCTGCTAAGGATGTGGTTCCAGCCTGTGCTCACGCCCTTGCGGTGCTCCGGATCAATCATGCCCAGTGCGCGGTGCCGCAGCGTGACCTTGCTGCCTCCCGAAATCTCCTCGATCTTTACCTCGACGTGATTGTTGGCGGGATACGACATGAACATCGGGCCGCTCAGCTCCAGCAGGCTCGGAGGCTTGATCACCTGCACGACCCCCCAAAAATGTCCGACTCCGTTGCCCCGGTCGCGGTACCAGCGTCCGCCAGGCTTAGCTTCCAGCAGCAACTGCATCGGCACACCATCGGGCCTGGTGTTGCGCTTCCCAAAGTGCTCCAGCATCATGGGGAATACCTTCTCTGGTGCAGCTTTGATTTCGATGTGCTGTACCACGTCAAGTGTGAGGTCTTCTAACTTCATTTTTGTTTCTCCTTCCAAGAGAACAATTATTACGTGAGTAAATAGTAACGTGACTTTACGGTCACGTCAAGTCAAAAACAAGAAAATTTTGAGAGCGCAAGGCTGTAATCATTCAACTGCAATAGTCCGCCAGATCTCTGTACTCTCAGTGATTCCGCGCAATCAGTTTTCTCCGCGTCTCCGCGGTAGAGAGATTTCGGTACTGGATCAGTTTCGGAATGAAGATCTGCAGCGGCAAGGGGTTGTTTCCGACTACCGCTATCAGCGGGGAGCAATCGCGATCACTTCCCATAAGCCGACTTCGCGTTACTAATCTCCTGGTGGCGGGACCATACATTCCGGATTGCCGACAACCCCTTAGTCTCAGTACACTTGTTTTTTTGATTTACGCACTGGTTCTTACCAGCGACTGGATTGGCGAGCGACTGCGCTTGAGGGTCGGATGAAGATGACAGCCAATGCCGACAGTGGACGCTTCCAAAGCGATGCGCACAAGTATGCCGCCTACCTTGAGACGCCCGAGGGCCGGTTGCGATCTGACTTGTCCTCTGCCAACCTGCAAGATTTTCTTCCCCTGCAGGCCACCCTACAGGCCAAAGATTCGTTGTGTGCGCTGGATGTGGGGTGCGGCACAGGAGCTACGGGGGTTCGCCTGGCGCGTCTTGGTATGCACGTTACCCTGCTGGATTCGTCTCCGGCGATGCTGGATATCGCGAAACGCACAGCACAGGAAGCAGGAGTTACGGAGAAAGTCGTACTGCAACATGGGGACGCTACGCGCTTGACGAACTTGTTTCAAACTGGATCGTTCGATGTAATTCTGTGCCACAACGTACTGGAATATCTCGACGACCCGATTGCCGTGTTGCGCGGCGCGGCTCGCGCCTTGCGGGATTCATCAGCGATACTGTCAGTCCTTGTGCGGAACCGGGCCGGCGAAGTATTCAAGGCCGCTATCCAGGCAGGCGATTTGGCGGTTGCGGAAAATAACCTCACCGCTGAGTGGGGCGAAGAGTCTTTGTACGGAGGCCGGGTACGGCTATTTACGTCCGATAGCCTGCAAGCCATGCTGAAAGCGGCGTCGCTGGCAGTGATTGCCGAGCGGGGTGTACGCGTCCTTGCGGACTACTTGCCGTCGCGGATTTCTCGCAGCGCCGAGTATGCGCGGATTCTTGAGCTGGAGCGCAAACTGAGCAGCCGGCCAGAGTATGCCGCAGTCGCGCGCTACACACAATGCTTCGCACGTTTGCCTTAATGGTTGATGGAGAATGATTCATGAATAACCTCGCCGGCAAACCTTCATCCATCCCATCCGGCGCGAGGGCGACTGATGCCACGATTTCGCTTGGCCTCGGGCTCACCAACGAATGTAACCTCTCCTGCGCCTTCTGCTACCGGGATCCAACCCGCACCGATCGCCTCTCTCTCGATCAGGTGAAGTCGGTGATGGAACGGCTGCCGGTCCGTTCGGTGAATCTGGGAACCGGTGAGAACGGCATGCATCCGGACTTTAAAGCGATTCTGGCGTACCTGCGCAATAAACCCATCAAGCTTACGATCACCTCCAACGGCCATAGTGTTGCTGTGTTGGAAGACAACGAGTTGCGCGCCTTTCACGATATTGAGTTTTCTCTCGATTACCCGACGCAGGCGGAACAGGATGCACAGCGCGGAAACGGCAATTGGGAGCTGATCCACCGGCAAGCAGAACGTTGCGTAGGACTCGGCGTGCCCGTAACTATCATCGCGGTCATGATGAAGGCCAACCATTTGCGTCTGGCGGAGGTCGCGCGAGTAGCCAAACAGTTTGACGCTCCTCTGCGTGTGAACGTGTACCAGGCGGTGCGATCCGACATCTATGCGCTTTCCTACGAAGAGTATTGGGAGGGGTTCCGGCGTCTCTTTGCGGAAACGGACGTGATCGCCATTGGCGAGCCGCTGGTTCGAGCCATGGCGGGCCTTCCGCCGCTCCAGGGAGGATGTGGCGTAAGCACCGTGAGGGTTACGCCGCGCGCCACGACACAGCCCTGCGTTTATTGGCCCGGATCGGGGGAGCCACTGTCGGATTTGATCTCGGTGGGGCTCGACATTCTAGACTCCACGCCCTTCGACCAAGCCCGCACGCTTCCCGATGCGTGCCAGCCTTGTGAGTTCCGGGACTCATGCCATGGTGGCTGTGCCGGACGTCGACGCCTGCAAAGCGCGCTGCTGCAACCGGATTGCTATTGTCCGATCGTTCGCGGGGAACGCACAAGCCTCCAGATC
>Ga0207127_10014_pt1 | contig 41616 bp, 42 predicted proteins | sample Alteio_BWMinHeat_17_FD_153574 | JGI IMG/M metagenome (GOLD analysis project Ga0207127, IMG submission 153574) | Enriched cells from forest soil in Barre Woods Harvard Forest LTER site, Petersham, Massachusetts, United States -... | ecosystem: Environmental > Terrestrial > Soil > Temperate forest >...
GGAGGCGTTCCGCTTCTTCATCGCAGATAGTGATGCCATCGATCTCAATTCTTTCATGAAAGGTGTGAATGTGCGGAGAGGTGTAAAGACCCACTTTTTTTCCACTCGCCTGCAACACTCTTGCTATCTTTGTGCTGACAGACCCCTTTCCATTGGTTCCTGCCACATGGACCTTTGCAAAAGAGGTCGAAGGAGAACCAAGCGCATGGTCCAACGTGACCATATTGGAAAGCCCCAGCTTCATCCCTTTTGTCTCGCCCGATTCAAAGAGCCGATTGATGGCGGTAATGTGTATAAAAGATGTGGAATGTTTCATAGCAAACCCATGAGCTCCCTAGAGAAACGTGCGGCCTGATGGCTCCATGATAATCGGATCCCCCTGTTATGAGCCATCCTTTTTCTTTTGCAATCTCAACCCACTTCTTCTCCTGATCTTTGGAAAGATGCGCGTAATAACCCTCCAGACCATCGAAAGGCAGGGTGAGAAGTGCTTTCACTGTTTTTTTGCGTTTAATCAAGTGGGGATGGGCTAAAATAGCCTTCCCTCCTCCCTTGTGAATGAGCGCCACTGTCTCTTCTGAAGAAAAGGGCTCTCCAGGATCATAGCCTCTCCCCCCTTCTTTCAAATAACTCTGAAAAGCTTCCCTGAGATCCTTTACAAAGCCCTTTTTGACCATTAAAGAAGCGATATGAGGACGCCCAATAGTCTCTGAAGCAAAGGTTTTCAACTCCTGCTCCTCAATCACCATGCCCAATTTAGCCAGTTTCGCAAGAATACGGCGGTTTCTCTCTTTCCTTCTCTCTTGATGCCTTTCACAAAACTCTAAAATCACCTGACTCTTTAAAGAAAAGCCGTAAGCCAAAATATGCACCGACTCGCTTCCTTGAACAGAAGAGAACTCCACCCCTGGTAGAAGTTCTATCTTCTCTCTTGCGGCAATCTGCACAGCAGAAGAATAGGCGGCGATGGTATCGTGATCTGTGATCGAAAGGCCTTTCAGCCCTTTTTGCACAGCAAGCATCACGAGTTCTTCAGGAGACAAGGAACCATCTGAACAGGTGGTGTGGCAGTGAAGATCCGCTCTAAAATCAGCAGTCATGGGCATTCGTAAGGAATGATGCGCACTTCATCTTCTAAAAGAACGCCCGTTTTTTCATAAACTAGCTCTTTAATGATCTTCATCAGCTCCAGAACCTCTTGTGCGGTCGCTTTTCCACCATTCACAATAAAATTGGCATGCAAAGAAGAGATTTGCGCCCCGCCGATTTTTAGCCCTTTTAAACCACAGCCATCGATTAACTTGCCAGCAGAACCTGCAAGGGGATTGCGAAAAGCGCAGCCAGCTGACTTTTCTCCGTAAGGTTGCGTCTCTAGTCGGTATTCCAAGATCTTTTTCTGCTGCTCTTTAGCGTGAGGGGATGCTTCTAAAGAAAAAAGAGCACTTAAAATCACACCTTTTCTCTTTTGGAAAGAAGAAGATCTATACCCAAAGGTCATCTCCTCTTTTTTGAGAGAAAGAAGCTCGCCCTTATCGGTGAGATAGTCCACAGAGAGCAGTTTATCCCCCGTCTCTTGGCCATTAGCGCCTGCATTCATAAAAATAGCGCCTCCCACCGTTGCAGGAATCCCTGAAGCAAACTCCAGCCCAGACCAGCCCAAACGCGCTGTCTGCCCCCCTAGCCGCGCAAAGCTATATCCCGCCCCTACAGAAAATTTCTCGTCCTCTTGATGGAGGAAATCGATCCGATTGCGAATGACAAGCCCATTAAAGCCCTTATCGTCAAAGAGACAGTTGGACCCTTTCCCAAGAATAAAAAAAGGCACGGAATGATGGAGGCAGCTACGGACCATTTCCTCCATCTGCGCATGAGAATGGGCTTCTGCATAAAAACGCGCCGGCCCTCCGATGCCAAAAGTGGAGACTTCGCTTAAAGGCTTATTTCGCTCGTGGGGGAAGGACAGCATGGCGTCTCCAGAGGTGGCGGGGCATCCAATAGCGCATTCACATAATCTGCCGACTCAGGAGTGCTGAACTTGCGCGCCAAACGGATGGCTTCCGAGATCACTACAGCTTTATCTAAAAGACCGCCGTCTTGTTCAAAGAATCCCCAACGCAGAATATTCCTCTCTACGCGTCCTATTCTTTCAAAAGCATAAGACTGCGAGAGGAGGGCTATTTTTTGATCTAAACTCTCTCTCTTTGCGTAAATCCCACTTGCCTGAGCGTAGGCTTCCTTGACGATCTTACGCGTTGTTTTTAATTCATGCATCAAAAAAGGGATTAAATCCTCCTCTTCTGCTCCCCCCATATCAATAGAGAAAAGAAGCTGCAGGACGATCTCTCGGAATTTTTTTAAAGAAAAGGAGTTCACAATTAAGTTAATTAAATATTAAGGGGGCCTGATATTAAAACTTTAATGATATTCGACGCAAGGGAGAAAACTCTCGAGAGAAGGTTGGCCTTAATCTACTGAATATTAAGATAGTAATAAAATTTAGGAAGTGATAAAATAAAGAAAAATTCAAGGAAAAGGGATTTATGGATCCATCACAAAGCGCGTCTAGGTCAATCTGTTCAGAAAAGGCGAGTTACCATCTCGTAAAGGGGCTTGCGATCACTCTACTCGTGGCCTCTGTAGCAGCTCTCCTCTTTGGAGTAGGCGGGATTCTAGCCTCTACTAATACGCTCCTTCCTAATAGTATCTCTTGGCTCACTCAGACAGGGATTGTAGGAAGTAGCCTGATTGCGGGAGGAGGCTGTGTTTGTGGCTATCTGATGGTGATCGTTCTCAGTAAGATAAAAAAACCTCAAGGAGCAGCCACCCTCCCTCCTAAGCCCGCGACGCCTCCCCCAGAAGTGCCCTCTGCGCTCCCCACTCCAGAAACCTCTCCCAAGCAGGCCCCTTCTCTCCTGGAAGCTGAACCTTCGGGCCCGATAGAACCTTCTTCTTTGCAACTCAAGAACCCTGAGAGATATTTCCATGACTCGTGGTTTCCTCTTGCTCTTTGGGCAATTGCTCGCAATAACTGTCCACCAAACGTAGAGGATCTCTGTAAAAAGATAGAATTTTTATACGACAAAAAGGGTGATGATGCCTACGTCCTTAAGAAAGAAGAGATGCGTGCAAGGTTCACAGCGATACAAGCATGTCTGAAAGGTGACATACTTAGAGAAGTTACGGATAAGTTTAAGAGCAACTTTACAGAGGCCGTTGCTGAAAGATATCTAGAGGTGTTGAATAAGGCAATTAGTCTATTGCTCTTTCGGCTCGGACAACGTCAAACGGCTTTAGAAAAATATCCCGATACACTGAATAAAGAGCAGTATACTGCGCTTACAGACGAGCTAGAAAAGCACCACAACGTGACTCGTATCTGTAGCCCCTTTTTGAACACTTTAGAATCCATTCATTATCAGATCGGAATACGCCTTGCTTTTTCTAATCAAATACGCTCTGTTATGTCTCACATTAAATCCGGTATTCAATTTGGTGCGACAGACGAAGCAGAAAAGTGTCGCAGCTATCTTTCACAGATCAACGCTAACTTTTATTTTGATGGAGGCCCCGGAGGAGACTACACTCAGAAAAATATTCCTGAAGTTTTTAAGACTCTCTTTAAACATCTCTTTTATGATTTTACTTCAGGAGAGAGTCCCTTGATGATACGAGAGATTCCTTTCCTAAAATATGATAAACTCGCCTCCCTTGAAGGCGGATTCCCCTCCATCTCCCCAGACGGAGTAATGATCTCTCCTGATGGAAAATGGGTTCTTGTAGGCTTTACCAGAGGGGGAGGGGGCAATATAGCTCAACAGAGAATAGGTATGGGCCACTACACATCCTTTGTTTACGATCATCTTTCAAGGAGTTATCTAGAGTTAGATAATCTCGGCTTTAGGAATTTCCATCTTGCAGCGGGTCTAGACAGCAGTTTGTGGGAAGTGGAGGTTATTGACGGGATTTCTGTGGACTCTGATCAAGAGGGGATCTGGATGGATCTGGACGCCTTTAATAGGCTAAAGGATAGTGGGCATTTGGTCGATGTTTCTAAGTGGATCACACCATCCTATCAGCAGAATAATTGCTACCTTGCTTCGAGCTTTGTTCAGCTTACACTATTTCAGGCCATTATAGATCAGTGGCAAACACATATCGACCCCACTATTCCGGATCTGACACCTCGGCCTCCTGTTGTAGTAGAAGAAGACCTTATTCAGAAACCCAAAAAACCTTACCAGCCGTTAGGATAACTCTCTAAAAAAGTGCGTACATGAGGAAAGAATTTTTCCCCACAAAACGCAGGCAGCGCATAGTGAGGACAGATCTCAGCCGTATTTCTATCATGCATCATATGTAAGATAAGTCCCTCCTTATCAGAAATAAGATCCACCTTATACCCACCCTTCTCTACTTTTTTATAAAAGAGGTAATCCTCCCCCCTACTTTTATTTGGAAAACGCGCCTTTTCAAAAATAGAGCGTCTATAGGCATAACTGAAGCCAAAACCATATAAATTTTTTTTTAAATCCCTTCTCTCTCTTTTTTCTTGCACCTCATTCCACTGGAGCTTGCAAAGTGAGCTTGGATCCATAGAAGAGACATAAAAGAAATCCTTTTTAAATACCCCTGTTTCCCAGTAGAAATACTGCTTCAAAACAGAAGAAAAGGCAAACCAGCAGGAGAGCTTTATAAAATCGCAAGCTCCCTTCTCCAAGATCCTTTCGATGTATTGAGGCGCATAATAGTCATCGTCATCAAAATGAAAGATCCACTCCCCTTGAGCCGCATCGACGAGGCGATTTCTCTTCTCTCCAATGGAAAGACCCTCTTCTGTGTGGGTGTAGTGAACTCGGGAATCTTGAAGCTGTGTAAAAAAGGGCGAAGGAGAGAGACTATCATCCAAAATGCGCCACTCCCAATCTTTTTCCGTTTGGGCTAAGATCACACCATAAAGGAGTCGCAAAAATGGCTCACGACCCTCTGTAGGCGTGATAATGGTGACTTTCATGAAGCTGCTATGTAGAAGGGTCTTTCCTCAATGGCAATTTCAAAACCTTCTAGATAAGCGTCAGCAGGACACTGCAGGTAGGCTCTTCTCAGCTTACTATCTTCATCAAAATAGAGAGAGATAACGACCCACCCCTCATTGAAGTAGTAGGAAAAAAGAGAGCAGGAGGAGAATGTTTCTTTTTGCAGAGCCCCGCGAAAGGCAATTTCTGCCTGACAGCGAGACATCATCTTGCGCAATTTACTGGATTTTACAGGTGAAGAGGCGAGCTTCTTTAAAAAAGAAGCCAGACTTGCAGTAGGGGGAAGGGCGATCCCTAAATCTTTAGCGATATCTTCCGGAAGAGAAACAGGGTAACGAAAACGATTCAATAGTCTCGATAGGCCTTCACTTAGAAGCATACAAATGTCCATTAGCTTGTTCGAATAGAGTGAGTTTAATCCACCCCATCGATTTTGTAAACATATTAAAATTTAATTAAAACGTTGGAAGGAAACAAAGCTCCTTGATAGAATGACCGAATGCTACGTTGAGCGAGTTAGAAAATGTTACTGATTTTTTTAGATACTGAAACAACTGGCCTAGATCCTGACAAACATCGGGCACTTGAAATTGCGTTTTGTGTAGTAGATGCTGGTTCGGGCAGACATCTGGTTTCCTACGAGTCGGTCATTTCTCAGAGTCAAGAGATCTGGGCAGAGGCAGACCCGGAGAGTTTAAAAATCAATGGATTTACCTGGGAAGAGATTCTGGATGGCAAATCTGAAAAAGCTGTGGCAGCTGAAATTTTAGAAAATATCCATGGCTCTCATATTACGGAAAAAACGGGCGCCTTTGTCTGTCAAAACCCTTCTTTCGATAGGGCTTTTTTCTCTCAGATTATCTCTCCCGATCTGCAAGCGCGCTGTGGATGGCCTTATCATTGGCTAGATCTGGCATCGATGTATTGGGCGTATCACCTTCTGAAGGAGCCTAGGACGGTGTTACAAAGGGAAAGTGATCTTTCAAAAGATCGCATTGCGGATCATTTCAATATCCCTCCAGAGACTTCGCCTCATCGGGCTATGAATGGCGTGAGACACCTGATGGCTTGCTACGATGCGCTGTTCTCGTCCATCAACTCTTCTATTTGAAGCTCTCTTGTGATCTGGGGGACAGGTTCTAGAGGTTCGATCTCTTTTAATCCCCCCATCACTTCGCGCTCCTTTAAGCGCCGTGCGCTGACAAGCACCCTAGATTCTAAAGAGCCTACCGTTTTGTTGTAGGCCTCCACAGCGCTGCCCAGACTTCTTCCCACCTTTGCAAAGTGCTGGCTCATATCGCTCACTCTTTTATAAAGCTCGCGTCCAAAGAGCGTGATCTCCTCTGCATTTTGAGAAACCCTCTCCTGTCTCCACCCATAAGCTATGGTTCTTAAAAGGGCAATTAACGTGATGGGAGTGGCTAAAATCACTTGCTGATCCACTCCTGCTTCAATGAGCGCTGCATCGTGCTCTAAGGCGGCATAAAAAAAGGATTCTGCGGGGAGAAAAAGGATCACAAATTCAGGAGTGGGCTGAAACTGCTCCCAATAGGATTTACGCCCCAGCATGGTCACATGTTGCCGCACCTGCCTTGCATGAGCTTTCATCTTCTCATCTCTCAACTCCCCTTCAGGGCACTCGATGGCCTCTAAATAGGCCTCCAAAGGGGCTTTTGCATCGATCACAATCTGTTTTTGTCCAGGAAGCTTGATAAGCAGGTCGGGACGAAACTTCTTCTCCTCGACAGTTACTGATGTTTGCTCAAAAAAATCGCAGTGTTCGAGCATCCCTGCAAGCTCTACCACTCTGCGCAGCTGGATCTCTCCCCACCTACCTCTGATGATCGGAGAGCGCAGCGCCCTCCCTAGAGTTGCTGTCTCTTTGCGTAGCTCTTTCTGTGTCTCTACAAGCGTTGCCATGTGCTCTTTTAATCCTGAGTAGGCGCCTATGCGAGACTTTTCCAGCTCCTCTATCTTGCCATCAAATTTTGAAAGGGCCTCTCTGACAGGTGCTAGAAGCGTGCGTACCACTTCCTCTTTTTTCTCCACCTCTTGAGTGGTTTTCTGATGGAATTTCTCAAAAGAGGCTTCCGCCAGCTGTAAAAAGAGTTCATGATTGTGGCGCAGCGCTTCTATAGAAACCCCCCGGAATTGCTCCACAGAAAACTGCCCGCTTTTTTGGAAAAACTCTATCTTTTCTTCCAACAAAGCCTTTTCCATTTGACTGTTTTTCAAAATAAGACTTGATTTCCAAGTGGCTATAGTGAAGCCGAGAAGAGCGCCGCCTACAAATAGAGCCATGAGGATTAGCATTGAGAAAGTCTAGAGAATTGGTTTATACTTTCGGAGTGTATCGATTAATCAAAAAATATAGCAAGTGGCTATTTCCGCTCTTATTGGTAGGGGGGCTTGCCCCTCTGACGCCTTTTTTGGATATGGAGATCGCGCGGTTTTTCTACGATGGCGCGCATTTTGTCGATAATGGGTGGACTCGATTTCTTTACCGCTATGGGGAGATCTTTGGATTTATCTGTGGGGGCTTTGCGTGCGCTATTTATCTCTTATCGTGGGGGGTGGCTTCTTTAAAGAAATGGCGCAAGGGGGCGCTGTGCCTGGGGTTGACGCTCATTTTGGGAGCAGGGATCACGGTGAATATGGTGCTGAAAGAGTATTGGGGAAGGCCCAGGCCCAAACAGGTGGAAGAGTTTGGTGGAAAGAGTCTGTTCTTGCCTTTTTATAAGCCTCATTTGCAGCAAAAAGAAGATCCTCATAAATCCTTTCCCAGCGGTCATGCGACGATGGGATTCTATTATTTTTCTCTTTGTTTAGTGGGTAGGCGTTATGGAAGTCGGGCGCTTTTTGTGCTGGGGCTTACGCTCACCATTGGATTGGGAGTGGGCCTTTCTTTGACGCGTATTGCTCAAGGGGGGCATTTCTTTTCAGACACTGTGATCGCAGCGCTTGTGATGTGGTTAACGGCTCTTTTCGTAGACTGGCTGGTGTTCCATACGCCTTACCTCGACTTTAGAGAAGAACAGGATACGCGCTAACGCGCTGCAGGATGGTTCACCACAGAGCTCACAGAGCACACAGAGAGAAGAGGTTGCGTGCGCGTCGCTAGCGACGCCATGTATAATGAGGGCGCCTTTTTCTGCAATCAATGATTTCAGAAAAAGGCGCCCTCATTATACATGTAGCCTTACGGCTACACGCAACTGTTTCATATCAAGATTCTCCGCGTCTCTGTGTGCTCCGTGGGCTCTGTGGTGAACCTCCGATCCTGCCACCGAAGGGCGATAAGGAGATAGGTGAACATTACATAGGCAGCACGTCGTTCTCAAGAGTCGGCTTCAGAAGCCCCTTCTTTTCGCAAAGAGCTAAAATAGCCTGAAGTCGAAGAGGTTTTTCAAGCACCTCTTTAAAAGAATGCGCCTTTTTATCCACTAAAAAGACCGTCTCAGTAGGCGGAGAGAGCCACGCCTCTTCACTTTCTACAAATGCAGAATCGATCAATGCAAGCTCCGGATGCTCCTTCATCAAAGCCTTCCATCCTCCTTCTGCTGTTTTGCTGATCAGCAATTCCCCCCCTTGCTTGAGATACTGTGAAAGAGCTTCTTCTATAACGGCAATCTCTTTTTCTTGAGCGACGACCAAAATCTTATGCATACCTCTTCCCATTCCTAACGAATTGTATTATCTTATAACGTATGCAACTGCTGACAAAAAAACAACGAGAGATCATCGATTACATCACCGAATATCAACTCGCCCACAAAATATCGCCCAGTTTTCGAGAGATTAAGGAGCACTTCGGCTTTTCCTCTTTGGGTTCTGTCCATAATCATATCCATGCGCTGAAGAAAAAAGGGGCTTTGACCACCAAAGAACACACGCCCAGATCCCTCTTCCTAACACAGGAAAGACACGCCAAAAACTCCACGCTCCCTTTGATAGGCAATTTGCGCGGCGGCATGCCCATCGAGCTTTATTCTACCTCCCATCCTATCCACTTCCCCTCTGACTGGATACCGAAGGAAGAGGAGTGCTTTCTTCTAAAAATTGTGGGCGACGACTTTATTGAAGAGCAGATTCAGCACGACGATCTGATTCTTGTGGTGACAAGACCTCCCCTTGCAGGCGAAACGGTGATTGTGCTCGTAGACACACATACAGCAATGATCAAGAAGATGTTTTTGGAGCCGCCCTATTTAAGACTTGCTTCTTCAAATCCTCACGTGCAATCGATCATTTTACGAGAAGAACATGCGACTATCCAGGGAGTTGTACTCTCTCTTTTTCGACATTACAGAGCTGATTGAGAGTCATCTTGAGAAGATCCGGGGAGGATTTGTACTTTTCCCAAATTTCTTTTAGCTCCTGTGCATAACACTTTTTCAGCTGGATCACTTCTTCTGATTGAGGATTGCCCATAAAAGCAACAGGGGAAATGGTGCATCCTTTGGGGCGTTTCACTTCAATACCTGTGTAGTCATCTGTCCAAGGAGGTGCCCATGTAAAACGGGGCTTTCCTAAATGTTTCTCCTTAAAAGCCTGAGGCGATTCCGCTCCAAAGCCCAAAATAATGCCAAAAAGAGCTTCGTCATCGTTGATTAATGGCCTGATCACCTTTTTTTCTTCAATGGAAGCAATAAGTCCCTCGGGAGAGAAGTCTGGCCCGAGAATTTCTTTAAAAAGAGCCTCATGTTTATAGAGGGTTGCCTTAAGTGCGGTTTTATTGATCGCAAAAATATGCAGAATGGCGCCCTTTTTAAAATAAACCCCCTCTTCTATGAAGAGGAAGTTGGGGTGAGGGAAAAGCGCCTCTCTTTTTTTCCAACATTGCCACCCTTTAAAGAGGAGTTTATTGCTATACACTCTGCGATTAACCCCCCCGAAACAAACGGGCTTTGTATCAAAAAAAAGAACATGTCCTAGATCATCTCTTTTCATCATAAAGCGAAAAAATCGCTTGAGGAGCCACTTCTCCTCATAGGAAAGCTTTTTAAAGGATTCCTCCACCAAAGCTGTGGAGGAATCACAAACAAAAGCACTAAAGAGAAGAAAAAAAACTAGGAAGAAGAGACATCCTCGTCGTCTTCCTCGTAACAGTGTCTTTTGCAGCCTCTGCAGTAATTTGTCCAAGGAGGGTTGTCTGTATATCCACATCTCCAACATCTCCAATAAAAGGAAGGTGTCGCTTGGTAAGTTTCAGCCACATCCTCGCAGGTTGAATCCTCGCTCTTTCCAATCTCTTCATAAAGATTAGAAAAATTTCCATAAGCTTGATCCATTATCTGAATTTTCGCAATCACTATTGCCAAAACTATCAAAATTGCCTTCATACGCATACTGAAGCCTCATTAAATTTAAAATTTAAACCAGCAGCTTCAATATAGTGTTAGGATTAATTTAAGGAAATGTTAATTTTAATGAGGCATCAAAACACCTGTTGACTCACTATCCTACTGAGTGGCATAAGAGATAAAAAAATGAGCAAGCTATTTAAAGAGTTAAAACAAGGATTGGAGGAAATGCTCGCCCATAAAGAGGGCAAGATCACACTCCGATCAGAATATATTGAAATCCCCGAACCTCCCGCCCTTTATACCCCAAACGAAATTAACGCGATGTGCGAGTTTTTCACTTCGTGAAAAACCGCACATATACTTCCCCTTGTATCAACAAATGATCGGACATAACGATAAAACGATACAACGATAAGAATGATAGGAATTTATAGAAAAAATTAAAATGGTGAGCCTTTTGCAAAAGGCTCTGTATCGGTTCCTTCTTTTCTATCATCGTTCTTATCGTTGTATCGTTTTATCGTTGAGAAGAAAAAAACTCGCACATATACTTCCCCTTGTATCAACAAATGATCGGACATAACGATAAAACGATACAACGATAAGAATGATAGGAATTTATAGAAAAAATTAAAATGGTGAGCCTTTTGCAAAAGGCTCTGTATCGGTTCCTTCTTTTCTATCATCGTTCTTATCGTTGTATCGTTTTATCGTTGAGAAGAAAAAAACTCGCACATCGCGTAAATTAAAAAAATTAGAGAAAAAGGCTGCTTGAAAAAAGCGCCCTAATCCTCTTGCTCAGGCTCGAAATCCACAAGTGTTTGCGAGCGCTTGCCCGCGATCACCCGGATTAAAGACAGAGTCCATGCGATGAAAAGATAGAGCCAAGAGACTGCGAAAAAAGCCTCCGCAAAGTAGTCGAGAATCCCGTACAGCATCATCACTGCAAAAATACCTGTCGCAAAAGCTAATGAAAAGGAGGGCACTCGAAAATGAAGCGCTTTCACGCTGGGGAATTTCCACCTGCTGATCATGAAGTAACCGATGACCATCAACACAAGTGTCATGATCACAGCTCTTCCATTGGTGTGGATAGGCAGATACTCTGTAGCAAGAGGTGAGACGAGCATTAAAGCAGCAGAAACAACCGCGGAAGCCGCAGCAGGAATGGGAAGACCCGTAAAATGCTTCTTCTCATTCTTTTTATCGCCCTCTTTAGTCTCTGAATCGTGTAGACGAAAGCGCACTAAGCGCAGAACACCACACAAGGTGTAGATAATAGAGGCTAAAATCATAAAGAAGGTCGCCAGCCTTGTGGGCACTTCGCCCCCCCACGTCAGACTCTTCAGCACCAACAGAGGCGGCGCCACACCAAACGTCACTGAATCCGCAAGGCAATCAAAAAGCCCCCCAAACTCGCTCTGCGCTTTTATCAAACGCGCAACCGCTCCATCTGCGAGGTCTGCAACAGCTGCCACCACGAGTAGAATAGCTGACGCTTGAAGCAAAGAAAACAGATCCCTGCTTGGATCGGCAATGCTTATTTTAAAAATAACGAAAATCCCGCAGGTGAGGCCAAAAGCGGTAATCGCGTTGGGAATTAAATATACCTTTTTCAAAATGTTCCTTTTGAGCGCTAGTAGGCGGTGAGTTTAACACCTTTTTTCTTTTTTTAGGACTGATATCTTCACAAAACGGCCTCTTTAGATAAGCAAAATCTACCACTACGAACGGATTTTCTTTCGTGAACGAACCCGTGCCCGACTTCTCTGACTCCGACTTTTCCGCCTCCGCCCCCCCCCCCTTGAGCAATTATAATGCCAATCCCCACCCCAAAACCCTTTTTTTGACTCAACTCAATCCCTTCACGAGGCAAAAATTTTTTTAAAATTTTGTCCGGTTTTTTCATGGACAAGAAGATCGCCAATACTATATATAGTGTTCCATAGCGACGAGCAATACAATCCATTGTAGTCGGCAAGAAAAAAAGTGTCGTTTTTTTTGCAACCAATATTTTCCAAAAAGGTACAAAAAGATATGGGTCCTCAAGAACAGTTGATCGCAGCGGTGTTGCCTTCTGAAGAGCACAAACAGAAGGAATCAGACCATCCAAAAGCCACCAAAGAGAACGTTATGAGAGAATCATTAGACAAATCTCTTCAAGCATACACGATTGTCAAGCGCAACGGACTCATTGTCCCTTTCTGCTCTGACCGTATTATAATGGCTCTAGAGTCCGCCTTTCGGGACACAAAAAAAATCCCTTCCACCCAGGCTCTTCCTCACGAAATCCATGATGTGATCGAAAAAGTCACAGCCCTTGTAGTTGAAGAAGCTAAAAAAACCATCGTTCTCGGCGCTGTTTTAACAGTAGAAGATATCCAAGACATCGTTGAAAGAAAGCTCATGGAAACAGGCTACCACGATGTCGCAAGAGATTACATCGTCTATAGAGACCACCATAAAACTCTCCGCGAAGACTCTCCCAACAATATCCGCATCCTCAGACGCGATGGCACCTCCTTTGTCCGCTTTAATCCTGTCAAAATTGCCTCCGCCATGGAACATGCCTTCCGTGACACCTTAACCATCGTGGGACCTACTCCTGAAAATGTCTTCGCCCTCATCAATCAACTCACTCTAAAAGTGGTTGAAAAAGTCGCTTCTCTCACAAAACAAGGCACTAATGTTAGCGTTGAAATGATTCAAGATGAGATTGAAAAGCTCTTGATGAAAGAAGGTTATTACGAAATTGCTAAGGACTACATTCTCTATAGAGCTTCGCGCACAGCAGAAAGAAATCGTAGGGCAGAAGAAGAGGGCGAGTGGCACCTGACTCAGAAAGAAAAAGACGAAGAGCCCCACGACTCTAAGGAGATCTCCTTCACTGCGATGACAAAGGCAGGCTCCGCCTACACCTTCACCAAGTCCAGTCTACGCAAAAAAGTCACCTTTGCCTGCAGAGGTTACGAAACACTTGTCTCTGTAGATGAAGTGGTTGACCAAGCCATTACTCAATTCTATGACGGAATCAAAGAACATGAGATCGATATCTCGACCATTATGGCAGCAAGAGGCAAGGTAGAAATAGAACCTGCCTACACGTACGTGGCAGCAAACCTGCTTCTCGACGTCCTCTACCGCGAAACCATGGGCGCTGAAGCTGCTCATCCTAAGCTGAACACCATCCACGCTAAATATTTTAAAGAGTTTTTTAGACAAGCGGTTGCCATTGATCGTCTGGATTCTTCCCTTCTCGGCTACGACCTCGATAAGCTAGCGAATGCCATTCAGTTAGAGCGAGATCACCAGTTTTCTTATCTGGGCCTGCAAACCCTCTATGATCGTTACTTCATTCACCATGAAGAGAGACGCCTAGAAACGCCTCAGATCTTTTGGATGCGCGTTGCGATGGGTCTTGCTCTCAAAGAGGGTAAGGAAAAAGAGGAAAGAGCCATTGAGTTTTATCATGTGCTCTCACAATTCCTCTTTATCTCAAGCACTCCCACCCTTTTCAATGCAGGGACAAAACATCCGCAGCTCTCCTCTTGCTACTTATCCACTGTGATGGATGACCTTGCACATATCTATAAGGTCATTTCTGACGATGCCCAACTCTCCAAATGGGCAGGGGGCCTCGGGAATGATTGGACCAACGTGCGTGCGACAGGTGCGCGCATTAAAGGAACCAACGGCAAAAGTCAGGGAGTCATCCCTTTCTTAAAAGTCGCAAACGATACAGCCGTTGCTGTGAACCAAGGCGGTAAACGCAAGGGAGCCATGTGCGCTTATTTGGAAACATGGCACTTGGATATCGAAGACTTCCTAGAGCTCAGAAAAAATACAGGGGATGAAAGACGCCGCACCCACGACATGAATACAGCTAACTGGATTCCTGATCTCTTCCTCAAACGCGTGCTCCAAAATGGAAGCTGGACTCTCTTCAGTCCTGATGATGTCTCCGATTTACATCACCTTTATGGCCAAGCCTTTGAAAAAAGATATGCCGAATATGAAGAGATGGCAGCTCAAGGAAAGATCACTGTTTTCAAAAAGATCGAAGCGGTCCACCTATGGCGCAGGATGCTCGGCATGCTTTATGAAACAGGTCATCCTTGGATCACTTTCAAAGATCCCTCCAATGTGAGATCCCCTCAAGATCATGTGGGGGTTGTCCATAGCTCTAACCTCTGCACAGAGATCCTTCTCAACACTACTGCTGAAGAGACAGCCGTTTGTAATCTGGGCTCTATTAACTTAGCTGCCCATATGACCCCAATGGGACCCGATCAAAAGCTCCTCTCATCTACGATCAGATCCGCTGTGCGCATGCTCGACAATGTGATCGACATCAATTTCTACCCGACAGAAGAGGCAAAGAGAGCGAACCTAAGGCACCGTCCTATTGGTCTTGGCATCATGGGCTTTCAAGATGCCCTTTATGTGTTAGGCATAAGCTATGCGAGCTATGAGGCTGTAGACTTTGCAGATAGGAGCACAGAACTCGTCTCTTATTATGCCCTGCTAGCCTCCTCAGAGCTGGCTAAAGAAAGAGGGACTTATTCGACTTACAAAGGCTCTAAATGGGAGCGCGGACTTCTGCCTATCGACACCCTTTCTCTGCTGATGAAAGAACGCGGAGAAGAGTATATCGATGTGAATCTCTCGACCACTCTAGATTGGAGTCCCGTGCGGGAATCCATTCGAAAATATGGGATGCGCAATAGCAACACGATGGCAATTGCTCCTACGGCAACCATTGCCAACATCACAGGTGTGACGCAATCCATTGAGCCTATGTACAAACACCTGTTTGTCAAATCTAATCTATCAGGAGAATTCACCGTCTTGAATCCCTTTCTAGTGACGAAACTCAAAGAGCTTCACCTCTGGGATTCCAATATGGTGGATGACTTGAAATACTTCGATGGCTCCATTTTAGAGATCGACCGCATTCCGCAAGAGGTCAAGAGACTCTTTCTCACAGCTTTTGATGTGGAACCCGATTGGATCATCGAATGCGCGAGCAGACGGCAGAAGTGGATAGATATGGGCCAATCCCTCAACCTCTATCTGGCAGAACCTAGCGGCAAAAAACTGCATCAAATGTATCTTCTCGCATGGAAAAAAGGGTTGAAAACCACCTATTACCTGCGGTCAACAGGAGCTACACGTATTGAAAAATCCACCACAGACATCAATAAACGCGCCTTGCAGCCTCGTTGGATGAAAAATGAATCTTCCTCCAGCAAAATCCAGGTCCAAAGAGACGAAACACCGATCGTCTGTAGCCTGGATGAAGGTTGTGAGAGTTGTCAATAAATTTTAAGGAGAAATCTGCATGTTAGCGTTTGAAAATGAAAAATCACAAGGTCGCGAAAAAAGGGTCAACGTTAATCAAAAAAGACTCATCAACAGTCAGCAAGTCGATGTCAATCAACTCATGCCCCTCAAATATAAATGGGCCTGGGAACACTATCTGAATGGCTGCGCCAATAATTGGCTTCCTACAGAAGTACCTATGAGCCGAGACATTGAATTGTGGAAATCGAAAGAACTGTCTGATGATGAAAGGCTTATGATCATGAGAAATCTGGGATTTTTCAGCACAGCTGAAAGCCTTGTGGGAAACAACATCGTGCTTGCCATATTCAAGCACATCACGTGCCCTGAGGCGCGCCAATATCTTCTCAGACAAGCTTTTGAAGAGGCTGTTCACACGCATACTTTTCTCTATATTTGTGAGTCTCTGTGCCTCAATGAGGAAGAGGTTTTCAACATGTATAACGAAATCCCTTGCATCAAGGAAAAGGATGCCTTCCAGATGCAGCTGACCAGTGATGTGCTGCAAGAAGGTTTTTCGACAAACACCGATGAAGGCGCCCGTAAACTGCTCGAGAACTTGATCGGGTACTACATCATCATGGAAGGGATCTTCTTCTATAGCGGCTTTGTGATGATCCTTTCCTTCCTCAGACAAAATAAAATGACAGGGATTGGGGAACAGTATCAATACATTCTGCGTGATGAGACGATCCACCTCAACTTTGGAATCGACCTCATCAACGGGATTAAAGAAGAAAATCCTCAGCTATGGACAGTGGATTTCCAAAAGCATATCGTAGAGCTGACAAAAAAAGCGGTGGAACTCGAAATCCGCTACGCAGAGGAGTGCCTTCCTAGGGGGATTTTGGGATTGCGCGCTTCGATGTTTCGCGATTATGTGCAGTATATTGCAGATCGCAGACTGGAGCGTATTGGCTTAAAAGCTATTTATGGCTCAAAAAATCCTTTTCCCTGGATGAGCGAAACGATCGATCTTTTTAAAGAGAAAAACTTCTTTGAGACGCGGGTTACGGAGTACCAAACAGCTGGAAATCTTTCTTGGACATGACAACTGTAACGACCTATAAAGATTTTCAGGTGAAAAGGCGCTCGAAAATTCTCGAGCTGCAAGCCACCCTCATTGAACTTGAGCATGAGCCCACAGGTGCTGCTGTCATGCATCTTGCGTGTGATGACGATGAGAATCTCTTCTCACTTTCGTTTCGCACATGGCCTGACAGCTCTAATGGTGTCGCGCACGTCTTGGAGCATACTGTTCTTTGCGGCTCTGAGAAGTTTCCTATTCGGGATCCTTTTTTTTCGATGAGCCGCCACAGTTTGAACACCTTTATGAATGCCCTCACAGGAGCTGATTTCACCTGTTATCCAGCTGCTTCTCAGGTCCCCAAAGATTTCTACAATATCTTAGAAGTCTACTTGGATGCTGTCTTCAAGCCTTTATTGAGCAAAGAAAGCTTTCTCCAAGAAGGCCATCGTTTAGAATTTCTGGAATCGGATAATCCGAAGACGCCTCTTTGTATCAAAGGCATCGTCTTTAATGAGATGAAAGGCTCTCTTGCCAATCCCGATACGCGCCTTTCTGAGCATATGATGGAATTTCTTTTCCCTGATTTGACTTATGGAGTCAACTCAGGAGGAGATCCTCACGTGATTCCGGGCCTCACTCACAGCCAGCTGAAAGCCTTTCACGCAAAATTCTACCATCCCAGCCGATGTCTTTTTTTCTTCTATGGCAATCTTCCTCTCGAGGATCACCTCGATTTTATTACCAAACATGCCCTTCAAGGCGTGGAAAAGCTGCCGCCCCTTCCACTGCTTCCGAGGCAACCGCGCCTAAAAGAGAAAGTGGTGCGCGCATTTCCCTATCCGATTGCTGAAGAAGAAGATCTCACTGATAAAACCATGGTGGGGATGGGTTTTCTCACCTGTTCTATCTTAGATCAAGAAGAGCTCCTAGCTCTTGAAGTGATCGATCTGGTGCTGATGGGGACGGATGCGGCGCCTCTCAAAATGGCTCTTTTAAAATCTGGTCTCTGCAAACAAACCGATTCCGCCCTTGAAGATGAGATCAGCGAAGTGCCCTTTCTGCTTGTTTGCAAAGGGTGTAAACAAGAAGATGTGGATGCCCTTGAAGAGGTGGTGAGAGACACTTTAAAAAAAATGGTGGCTTCTGGATTCCCCTCACACCTAGTGGAAGGGGCGATTCACCAACTGGAGCTCTCTCGGTATGAAATCACAGGCAACTCAAGCCCCTACGGCCTCTCGCTTTTCTTCAGATCTGCCCTTCTCTTTCAACATGGAGGCAACCCTGAAGATGGACTTGCTATCCACTCTCTTTTCAAAAAACTCAAAGATAAGATTAAAGATCCCCACTACCTCCCTTCTCTTGTACAGCGCCACTTTTTGGATAATCCCCACTTTGTGCGCATCACACTATATCCCGATACAGATCTGGCAGCACGTGAGAGGGCTGCTGAAGAAGAAAAAACGCGCCTGATCCTAGAAAGCTGCTCAGAAGAGACCATTCAACAGATTCTAAGTCAGTCAAAGAGCCTACAAGCCTGCCAAGAAAGTGGGGATGAGGAAGAGACGGCTATTTTGCCCACTGTCTCTCTTGCTGATGTGCCTCAAAAAGGGAAGGAATTTGCCCTCCACCAGCAGCAAGAAGGCATCTGGACCCTTTTTCACCACTCCTGTTTCACCAATGACATTCTCTACGCCGACCTTGTTTTTGATCTTCCAGAAACAGCAGAGGAGGATCTTCCTTATTTACGCCTTTTCTCTCTTTTATTGCCCCAACTGGGGTGTGGGGGCAGAAATTACAAAGATCACCTCGATTATGTTCTGCAACATACAGGAGGGGTGGGGGTCTCGATGGATCTTTCTCTTCAAATTAAAGATCCTTCTCTGATGAGGCCGATGCTCTCCCTGCGCGGTAAATGTTTACATCGCAAAGTGGATAAGCTCTTTCCCCTCTTTTCAGATATTCTGCAATCTGCGGATTTTACAGATAAAGAGCGGCTACAAGAGCTCCTGATGCAACATTTTCACGGATTAAAAAACGCCATTCAGTCGCACTCTCTTCGCTACGCTGTCAACCTAGCTGCAAGTGGCCTTTCCGTGCCTTCGCGCATTATTAATCTCTGGTATGGCCTTGAGTACTACTGGAAGCTGAAAGAGATTGTAGATCTCTTTGAAAAAACGCCCTCCCTCCTTATCGATAAAATGCAGCAGATGCAACAAAACTATCTCTGCCTTCAAGGAGGGCATCTGGTGCTGAGTTGTGACGACTCGATCGTCTCTTCATTGAAAAAAGAGGCCTTTTTTGGCCTTCAGGAGCTTCCTACAAAGGCTTATCCTACTTGGAAGGGCAACTTCTCTTTGCCCTCCGTGGAGTCTCAGGGGCGCCTCACCTCCTCACCTGTGGCCTTTACAGCGATGATTTTTCGTTCTCTTGCCTACCATCATCCGGCAGCTCCTTTGCTGAGCCTTGCCTCTGAAATCATGGAAAACACCACTTTGCACAGAAAAATTCGTGAGCAAGGAGGCGCCTATGGATCGGGTGCTGTCAACGCCCTTCTGTCAGCCCATTTTTATTTCTATTCTTACCGAGATCCTAATCTCTCCAGCACATTAGACGCCTTTTCTGAGTCAATTGATGAGATTGCGCGTGGAAATTTTGATGAAGAGGATCTGGTAGAGGCTAAGCTGGGGATTATCCAAGAATTGGATGCTCCTTGCGCACCTTCGAGCAGGGCGATGACTGCTTATAGTCGTTGGAGAAGCGGACGGACTGCGGAGCAAAGACAAGCCTTCCGCATGCGCATTCTCAAAGCTTCTACTGACGAGGTGCAAAAATCGGTTCAAGAGCACCTTGTGAAGGCGATTAAGAGCAGCACGATTGTGAGCTTTGCCAATAAAGACCTATTTGAAAAAGAAAATATTGCCCTTCAAACAAAAGCCCTGCCCTTGTATGCTCTTGAGTAAATGGATGTAAAAACCCTTGAACAGATCTTCGAAAAAGAGCGCGCCTCTATCCTTGAGGACTATTTTTCTTTTTTGCGCTTTGCGAGCATCGCGACGGACCCTGCCTACCAAGCTCAGACACATGCCTGTGCCGACTGGCTCATCCACTATTTAAAAAAAATCGGCTTAGAGGTGGAAGTATGGAAAACCGAGGGCTCTCCGGTGATCTTTGATCAAGATCTAAGAGCGGGAAGTGGTAAAGAAACCCTGCTGCTCTACGGCCACTACGACGTCCAGCCTGTGGATCCTTTAGAATTGTGGGAATCACCGCCTTTTGAGCCTACTGTACGCAATGGAAATGTCTATGCAAGGGGGGCGGCGGATAATAAAGGGCAATGTTTCTATACGATCTCGGCTTTAAAGACCTTGCTGGCTCACCTTCCGCAGCTTCCTGTCAATCTTAAGCTATTGATTGAAGGAGAAGAAGAAAGTGGAAGTCAGGGGCTTGCAAAACTTCTACCCGTGAAAGCCAAAGAGTTAAGAGCGGACCATCTGTTGATTGTGGATGCGGGAATAGAGGCAGAAGATAAGCCCTCGATCTGTTTGGGAGCGCGCGGCATCACCTGCCTCACGGTCACGCTGACAGGTTCGCACTTTGACCTCCATTCTGGCACATATGGAGGGATTGCCTACAATCCTAATCGAGCGCTTGTGGAACTGCTGGCATCTCTGCACGATAAAAGTGGAAAAGTGACTATTCCTGGCTTCTATAAGGATGTCAAAGAGGTTTCTGAAAAAGAAAAATCTCTTTTGGAGTTGGACTGCGATGTAGCTACCCTTCAGAAAGAGTTTGGAATCACCCCCACAGGTGGAGAAGAGGGCTTTTCGCCTTTTGAGTCGGCATGGTTGCGCCCTTCGCTTGAAATCAATGGCCTCTCAGGGGGGTATGGAGGGGCAGGCTTTAAGACGGTGATTCCTGCCAAGGCTCTTGCTAAACTCTCTTGTCGCCTGGTGGCTGACCAAGATCCTCACCACATCGCAAAGCTGGTCAAAGACCATCTAGAGAGGCACGTACCGAAAGGCGTTACTATCGATGTTTTTGTCCATCCGGGTTTGGGGGCCCCTTTTAGAGCCTCTCCGCACTCGAAAATCGTCTCTATTCTTTCCAAAGCCTATACAGAGGTGTTTCAAAAACCGTGTGGCTACACCCTTTTGGGGGGATCCATTCCGATCAGCACGGATCTTGCAAAGGTTTCAGAAGGGGAGATGATCATGATTGGGGTGGGGCTTCCTGGGGATCAGATTCACTCGCCTAACGAGCACTTTAGTTTAAAGCGCTTTCTGCAAGGCTATCTTCTCATCGCAAGAGCCATCCAAGCTTTCAATGAGTGAGCAAAAGCTCGTTTATAAATAATTTGCAAAATTGAATAGAAAAAAATATGATCTATGACACCTTAGATTTTCACAAGGGGCACCATGAATATTAACAAAGAAGAATGGAATGATATGCAACATGTTCCTAAAAAAAACCAAAAATGCAAGGTCCTAATCATAAAAGATATGACATATATTGGTACTACTGATGAAGGTCACAATAAATGGCAAGAAGATAAGGCAGGAGAACATCGGTTTTTTGCATGGACTTCAAAAGGCAAAGGAGAACCCAATGATTAAGTTATTCGTTTCAATTTTTTGCTTCTGTATTTGTTCAATCTCTTTTCTAAATGCAAATGTCATTTCCTATGATCCTTCCTCAGGAACTTATGTAGTTGATCAGTTTGGAGCACCCGTTCAGATAGAGATAAGAACGCAAAAAAAATCAAAACCCTCCCTTGCTGAGTCAACTGCAATTAGTTTTTTCAACAAATCAAAAGAAACAAAAACAAGGAAATACAAAAATAGAGACCTAAAAGCGAAAGCCCCCAAGGTCACCCTTGAGGTTCAAACGCCGGTAGGGTAGTCCCGACCCATTTGTACCTTCATTTTAACAAAGAAAGCTTTTCAATCAATCTGAAATTTTGTTGAGCCCTTCCCTCTGAGCGAAGATCAGCGGGAAGGCCCCTCTTGTAATCAATTTGAGTATAGTCGATTAAGTTTGAAATGATACATTTTGACCTGCGTCAAAGCTCTCGGGATTGAACGCAGGTCAAAATGTACCATTTCAAACCTAATCGACTATAAATCCCCTCCTTGCATATACTCATGCTCAAGACCTCTGAAATGAAGGAGAATACCATGAAAATCGATCTTAGAAAAATCACTTTGCGCTTCCTATTTGTCGCTCTCTGTCTTCCTCTTCTCTCAGCTGCCCCGCAACCCCTCAATAATGGTCCATCCACCCAAGAAGAAGTCCTACTCAAACAAATCTCCAAAGGCTTCTCCACCGTTTCCAAAAAAGCCATCCCCGCCGTCGTCTACATCGAAAGTCAAGGCGCTACTTCTAAAGAAACCACTCAAAACCCGCGCAATCATTCCAAACGCCGCAATGACAACCCCTTTGAACACTTTCAAGATGAGTTCTTTAACCGATTTTTTGGCTATCCCTATTACGATGAACGCCCTAAGAAAAAAGAAACTGTCAAAGGATCCGGCTTTATCGTCTCCTCAGATGGCTACATCATGACCAATGATCATGTCGTTGAAAATGCCACCAAAGTCTCCGTTTCTCTGCAAAATGGTCGTAAACTCACCGCCACAGTCATTGGCACAGACTCCAAAACGGATCTGGCGATCATCAAAATCGATGAGAAAAATCTCCCCTTTCTCCAATTTGGAGACTCTGACAAGCTAGAAGTGGGCGATTGGGCCATTGCCATCGGTAACCCCTTTGGACTCCAAGCGAGCGTCACTGTAGGTGTTGTCAGCGCAAAAGGACGCAATCAACTCAATATCACAGATTTCGAAGACTTTATTCAAACAGATGCCGCCATCAATCCCGGCAACTCCGGAGGCCCTCTTTTAGATATTGAAGGCAAGGTGATCGGTATCAATACGGCAATTGTCAGCGGAACAGGCGGCTATATGGGCATTGGCTTTGCCATTCCCAGCAACATGGCCACTTGCATCATGGATCAGCTCATCAAAACAGGATCTGTCACCCGCGGCTTTCTGGGCGTCACTCTACAACCTATTGATAGTGAACTAGCTACATATTACCACTTAGACAACGTTCAGGGAGCTCTTGTGACAGAAGTTGTCGAAAACTCCCCTGCTCAAAAAGCTGGGCTAAAGCAAGAAGATATCATATTGAGTTACAACAACTTGCCAGTTGAAAATCTGAGTAGTTTCCGCAATGCGATCTCTTTTATGGCGCCAGGCACTCAAGTGATGCTCGTGGTGAAAAGAGACGGCAAAGAGATCAAAATCCCTGTCATTGTCTCAACTGCTGTCAATGATGTTGTGGTGCACACAACAACCGGCACCCAAAAGTTGGGCCTTAAAGTGGAAAACCTCACTCCCGAAATGAGCCAAAAATCTGGCATCGACAAAGGAGTTGTTGTGACAGAGGTCCTAGCAGGAACAACAGCTGCAGAACTCGGCATCCAGCCAGGAAGTATTATTCTGGCAGTGAATCGCAAAAAAATCTCTAATGTAGATGACTTTAATGCAGCAGTTCAGGAGGCGATTAAAGAAAAACGCATCCTTCTGATGCTCAAGCAAGGTGAAGCTACTCGTTTTGTAGCAATCCCTCTTGATTAAAACCAAAATAAAGAGAGTCCAATTTCCTTCCATACGCTTTTATCCTTAACCATCGCTAAAACTCTTGAACCCAACTCTATTTTTTCAAATTGTCCTGAGGTTATTAAATCTTTAGCCAGAGAATATAAAAGGATATTTCGCAACGCTGTCTGGGAGACAACCTTGGCCACTGTGAAAGCTCCTTTATCATCCCCCATCGCCCTAAATTGCTGATACAAATCCCTCAAATAAAAGTCTTTATCCTCATCTTCACTCGCACAAAGTCTTTCAAACTCCTGGTGGAGACGAGCTAAACAAACAACATCTTCAAAAAGATCAGGAATCCCATCTTTAAAGAGCGTTTCAAAAGAATCTAGGGACTCGGAAGGCAACACTTTTAAAACATTAATGACCCTTGTTCGAAACGTTTCTATTTCTTTAAAAATATTTATAAAATTCGCACACTTCAGAAACCTGATGCGAGAGCTAAGGTCCATGTCAAGAGCTTCAAAAAACTCAGAAGTTTCTCTCTGAGCCCTCCTTTTAAGCACTTCTATGGAGATTCTTTCCCATAACTTACAAACCTTACGGACGTCTAGTAAGCTTTGCACAGATAGCTTTTCAAAAATATGCGGAAGAGGACTGTTTTTCTTGATTTCCCTCCATTCCGTTTCTTTTACTTCAGGAAATGGTCTATGAATAACAAGTGTCATGGGATCACTTTTTCCAAAAAATGGGAAATTATACGGCAAAGGCTAATTATAATGTAGCTGTAAACTCTTGGAACCTACGGTCTTCCCGAATAGGATCAAACTCTTTTTTAGAAATCGCCTCTTTGAGAGAAGGAGCCCCTTCTCGATAGGCGCACTCTAGCCACCCTACAGCAGGTTCTACTTGCGAGAGCACTCCATGCGCATAGGCATTGATCAAGGCCGTCTGATAGGTAGGACTCTGCTGGTAGCACTGACTCCCTATTTTTGTCACCGTTTCGTAGTCATGATTCGCATAGGCAAGGAAATGAAAAAGGGAAAGCGTTTCCCCTGCAAGCGCACTCTGAATGGGTTGCAGCAGAGCATACGCCTCATCATAACGCTGCTGCTGATAGTAAATATCCGCCATTTCTTGCGTCGCCACCGTATAAAGAATCCCTGCCTGAGCACGCTCTCGCACTTCTTGCAACTTTTTCAAGGCAACCTCTATCTGCCCTTTTTGCAGATCTTCATCTGCTTCCTTGACCAAATTCTGCAACTCCACATCGCGATCTTTCTCTTTAAAGATCTTGTAGTAACGCAAACTTTTAAAACACTCAAACATGAGAATTAAAAAAAGCGCCCCTACAAAAAAACGACCGATCACAAAAAAGAAGGCAGCTGCCGCAATAGAGATGCAGAGGCTCGTAACAATAGCGATCTTGACCCCTCTAAAGCCAAAGATCCCCTCCAAAATAATGCTCAGCAGATGGCCCCCATCTAAAGGCAAGACGGGAATTAAATTGATGACCGTCCAAAAGAGATTCACAAGGGCCGCATACTTCAACATAAAGACGAAGATGCCCGTCTGATCGGAAAAAAGTGTCAAAGCAGCTCTTGCCACAAGAAAAAGAAGAAAGCCCGCTAGAGGGCCTGCAAGCACCACGAGAAACTCTTCCCATAGCTTCAGCTTGCGCCCTTCTCGATAGGTAAAGCCTCCAAAAGCAGCCAGCTCGATGCGCGCTTTTTGTCCAAAAAGAAGGGCCACAAAAGCATGCCCACACTCATGCACAAGCACAGAAAAGACAATCACCACAACAGCTAACAAAAGCCCTGCAAGCCCTGTCGTGCTCATAAACGCAATAAAAAGAGCTACGAGCCAAAATAGAGGATTAATGGTGATCGGGATTTTTCCTGGGATTGTGAACATGCAATACCTGTTTGATTGTAGAACCTATTTCAGCTGGGGTGGGTGCCATAGTGACCCCAGCGCGTTTAAGAGCAGCTATTTTATCTTGCGCCCCCCCCTTACCTCCTGAAATAATGGCTCCCGCATGGCCCATACGCCTTCCTGGAGGGGCCGTCACCCCTGCAATATACGCCACAACGGGCTTTGAACCATTTTGTTTAATCCAGTCGGCAGCCTCTTCTTCAGCAGTCCCCCCAATTTCTCCGATGAGCAAGATGCCTTCTGTTTCAGGATCCTTTTCAAAAAGAGCCAACATATCGATAAAGTTGGTGCCGTTGAGAGGGTCTCCTCCAATGCCCACACAGGTGCTCTGACCGAGTTTTTCTTGAGTAGTTTGCCAGACAGCTTCGTAAGTAAGAGTCCCCGAGCGCGACACAATGCCCACCTTTCCTCGCGTGTGAATGTAGCCAGGCATGATGCCGATTTTACACTCGCCTGGAGTGATAATACCAGGGCAATTAGGCCCAATTAATCGACTCTTTTGGCTTTTTTTCATCACCTGGCTCACCTCGAGCATATCCCGCACAGGAATGCCCTCTGTGATGCAAATGATCAGAGGAATCCCAGCATCTTCTGCCTCCAAAATGGCTTCCGCGGCAAAAGGAGGTGGCACAAAAACCAGTGTCGCATCGCAGTCTGTGGCCTTTTTGGCCTCTCGAACAGTGTCAAAGACAGGAAGACCCACATGCGTCTCTCCACCTTTGCCAGGAGTCACCCCTCCTACATAATGCGATCCATATTCGATGCCCGCTTGTGTGTGGAAGGTCCCTGCCTTGCCTGTAAGCCCTTGGGTGATCACTTTTGTCTTTTTATTTACAAGAACGGCCATCAGTCTCTCCTCGCAGCTTTCACCGCTTTTTCAGCACCATCTGCCATTGTATCCGCTGTGATGATGTTGAGGCCTGATTCTCGCAAGAGGCGCTTGCCCTTTTCCACATTAGTCCCTTCCATACGCACGATGAGAGGCACTCTGACTCCTTCCTTGCTTGCCTGAATAATGCCTTGCGCAAGCACCGCACAGTCCATAATGCCCCCAAAGATATTCACAAAGATCGATTTGACATGTGGATCGAGAAGGATGATGCGAAAGCCATGAGCCACCTTCTCCGCAGTAGCTCCGCCGCCCACATCTAGAAAATTAGCAGGTTTGCCCCCATAAGTATCGATGATATCCATCGTTGCCATCGCAAGCCCCGCCCCATTGACCATGCAGCCAATAGTGCCCTCCAAACCGATGTAGGCAAGATCAAACTCTTTGGCCATCACCTCGCCTTTGGTCTCCTGAGTGGGGTCGTACATGGCAGCAATCTCTGGATGCCTAAAGAGCGCATTGTCATCGATGGTGCATTTAGCGTCGAGAGCCAGGAGGCCTCCTTCTTCCGTCTGCACAAGAGGATTGATCTCCAAAAGAGAAGCGTCTATCTCGATAAAAGCTCTTGCCACGTTAGCGACGAGCTCCATGCCTTTTCTACGGAGAGGCCCCTGCCAGCCCATAAATTTGGCAATGGCAAAACACTGATAGGATCTCAGCTTGCCCGAAAGAGGAATTGGCTCTTTGAGAAGGCGCTCAGGATGCTTCTGAGCGATTTCTTCAATCTCCATCCCTCCTTCTGGAGAGGCGATGATAAGAGGAATCCCCTCTTTGCGGTCGATGATGGCAGCGATGTAGAACTCTTTGACGATACGGATGAGCGGGGTGATCATCACCTTTTCAGCAACCACTCCTTGAGAGCCTGTCTGCTGATTGATCACGCGCATCCCGATGAGCTGGCCCGCATAGGTGCGGATTTCTTCTCTATTTTTGGCAATCTTAACGCCGCCCGCTTTCCCTCTTCCACCTGCGTGGACTTGGATCTTGATCGCAGCCTCTTCGAGAGGCCAAGCATCTAAAGCCTTATCCACTTCTTCCTTGCTGCTCACAATGGAAAAAGGAGAAATAGCGATGCCATAACGCTCAAGGATTTCTTTAGATTGGTATTCGTGAAGATGCATGATTCCCTTTTCCTTCTCTTTGTTATGTGGTATATTCCTCTTTATGTTCAAGTCCCTGGGAAAAAAAAATCCGCTCTTTCTTCAGCGGCAAGGTCGATGAAGAGGCTCTTGACTCTTTAGAAAAAATCTTCTACGAATCGGATCTGGGGGTGGCCACTAGTCAAGCCCTCACAGAAAAGGTGCGTAAACTTCTTAAAAAAGACCCCTCTCTTTCCATTGAGGCTGTTCTCGAAGAGATAAAGGCTCTGCTTCTCACTGAGTTCAAAAGCCCCGAAGCCCCGCCCATGGGAAAGCCCCATGTGATTCTCGTGGAAGGAGTCAATGGCAATGGAAAGACAACAACGGTTGCCAAGCTTGCCAAATTCTATAAAGATCGCGGAAAAAAGGTGCTTATTGCCGCTGCCGATACCTTTAGAGCGGCCGCCATCGAACAACTAGAAAAATGGGCCCATATCCTTGGGGTGGATATTGTGAAGGGAACGCCCAAAAGTGATCCTGCAGCGGTTGTTTTTGATGCCATTCAAGCAAGCATCAGCCGAGGCATTGATGTGGTGATCATCGACACCGCAGGGCGCCTGCACACCAAAACGGACCTGATGCGAGAGCTTGAAAAGATTGTGCGCGTTAGCCAAAAAGCGCTTCCAGGAGCCCCGCACGAAACGCTTCTTGTGCTCGACTCCACTATTGGTCAAAATAGTCTAGAGCAAGCGAAGATCTTTCATCAGTTCACTCCCCTCACCGGTTTGATTGTGACGAAACTCGATGGAAGCGCTAAGGGAGGCGTTGTCGTATTGATTCACAAAGAATTGCATGTCCCTATTCGTTACATCGGAGTGGGAGAAGGGCTCAATGATCTACAGATGTTTGACCCTGAATCCTTTGTGAAACAGTTGTTTCTTTAGTTTCTCGATTAAAGTTTTTGTCTCGGAGAAAGTCGCTATGGAGAGGGCTTTTTCCAGAGTAAACCACTCCGCTTCTCGGATTTCTTCCCGTTGAATCACTATCTCTCCGGTGACTTCTGCCACGAAGTATTGAACGCTTTTTTTTATAGGCTTCCTTTGGCGCTCAAAAGAATACTCCTCAGAAAAGGAGTATTCAAAAAATTTCTTTACATTTAGCCCTGTTTCCTCAAAAAGCTCTCTTGCCGCAGCTTTTCTGGGCTCTTCCCCTTTTTCCGCATGGCCTTTGGAAAAGCCCCAGTAGCTCCCCTTGCAATGGTGAACGAGCAAGACCTCTGGGAAGCCCTTGTGGAGGCGAATGGGGATAATTCCGTAGCAAAGTTCCATAAGACCCCTTTCAAAACTCCATTTATTCGCTAAAATTGCCCTTTTTGACATCTTTGCGTCAAAATTTTTCGACCATGTGTTCACACATGCTCTCAAAATTTTGACACAAATCTATTCAAAAAGTGCTTATTTTATCAAATAAAGCGAATTTTGAAAGAGGTCAAAAAAAAACAAGCCGAAACAATCGACTTGTTCTTAAGATACCCCATCCTATTTAAAAAAAAAAGCGTGCAAGGAAAAGGTTTTTCAAGCCTTTTCCTTCTCTTCTACAGGAGCCTTCACTATTGCGTAGGCGCTGCAGAAGAAGGTGGCACGCTCACACCGTTCACTCTATTGAGTGAGAACTTCCTAAATTGCGTGCGAGGCGCTGGAAGGGTTTGTATACGTGTTTTTGAGATGCTAGAGAGTACAGACTCAGTGGTTGAAGTGATCTTTTACCCTTTCTAGGGGGAATGATCTTTTTATGTAACCGCACTCAAAAAACGACCCTAAATCCCGAAGGAATTAGCATGGCCCCTCAGGACCCCTTTTCCTTATCGTGGGCGGTATGTGCTTTTTCGGTAAGGCTATTTTAAAGGCCTAAAGCCCTCAGGGATAACCCCTCGTCCTTACCAGAAAGATCGGTAGCTGTTGCCCACAAGGAGATGGTGGCACGCTCACCATTCACTTACTTAGACACATTCCCCTGCAAAAATGTTCATTTTCACTATTTTGCTTGCTGAAAAAAGGCTGTCTTTCGTGCCCCTGCCCGATTTCTTCAGGGTAAAGGGTACTTTTAAGAATTAAGAGTCGGGCACGGGCAAGCACGCTATTACCCATAAGTTTCCTTGGAGTAAATTTTAAGATTTTTTTAACACAGAGACACAAAGACACAGAGGAAGAGTGCCTTAAATTTTATGTATCCAAGCACGAATCATGAAACAGTTGCGTGCAGCCCGTAGGGCTATAGGCAGAATGAGGACGCCTTTTTCTGAAATCATTTTTTTCTGAAAAAGGCGTCCTCATTCTGCCTGGCGTCGCCAGCGACGCGCACGCAACTTCCTCTCTCTGTGTTCTCTGCGTCTCTGTGTTAAAAAAATATCTCAAAGTCTATTCTAACACAACTTATGGGTAATAGCATGCAGACAATGGCAAGGGTTTTAGGAATTTAAGCCTTGTAAGGCGCGAGGACAATTGTGGAATTATGCCCCCCAAAACCAAAAGAGTTAGAGAGCGCCACCTCAATCTGATGGGCCTTAGCCTTGTCTCTGACAATATCGATCCCTTCGATGCAAGGCTCCGGATCTTCCACATTAATGGTCGGATGCACCATCCCGGTACGAATCGCCTGAATTGTCGCAATCGCTTCAATGCCACCCGCAGCGCCTAGGCAGTGGCCAATCATCGATTTGGTCGCATTCATCTTGATCTGCTTCGTATGCTCTCCAAACTGTTTGCAGATAGCCTCCACTTCAGCGATATCTCCAAGCGGGGTGGAAGTGGCATGCGCGTTGATATAGTTGACTTCTTCTTTTGAAACTCCCGCGTCTTCAAGCGCTGTCTGAATGCAAAGAGAGATCCCCTGCCCATCATTACGAGGCGCCGTAATATGAAACGCATCGCACGAAAAAGCCCCGCCCAGATACTCTGCATAAATAGTCGCTCCCCTTTTCAGGGCATGTTCTAAGCTCTCCAAAACAAGCACACCCGCTCCCTCTCCCATCACAAAACCATCTCGGCCGCGGTCCCAAGGGCGCGATGCTTTTTCCGGTGCCTCATTTCTTTCAGAAAGCGCCCGGTTTGCGACAAATCCTGCAAGTCCAATGGGGTAAACAGCCGCTTCACTACCTCCACAGAGCACGAGATCCGCTTGTCCTTGTCGAATGTGATTTGCCGCAGCGACAATGCTATAGTTGGCAGTCGCGCACGCTGTCGAAATAGAATAGTTAGGCCCCATAAAGCCTAAGTCAATTGCCAAAAGAGCGCCCGCCATATTGGTGATGATGTAAGGAACGAAGAAAGGCGTGAGACGCTGGTGCCCCTTCTGGATCAAAGTAGAGGTGCCTTCATAAAAAGTACTCATCCCCCCCATGCCAGAGCCGATGATAATCCCGCAGCGCGTTTTATCCAGAAGCCCCAGTTTGTCTCCAGAAAGACCTGCATACTCCAGAGCTTTCTTCCCCGCAACCGTGGCATAACGGATAAAGGGGTCTATTCTTCTCGCTTGCTTTCTGTCGATATACGCGCTGGAATCAAACTCAGGAATAGAAGCTGCAAAGCGCGTCGGGTAATCCTCGCAAGGGAAGTGAGTGATGGGGCGCACCCCGCTTTTGCCTGCTATGAGAGCTTTGTAAAACTCCTCGACATCGTTTCCAAAACAAGAGACCAATCCCATGCCTGTGACTACAATGCGTTTTTTACTCATATCCCTACCTTTTTTAACTGAATATCTACTATCTTACCCTCACGCCATAACTCTTCCAAACGGTACCGATCCCGCAGCCCTGGCATAAAGAAGTGGACCACGATGTCCAGGTAATCGAGAACAACCCAATCCCCTTGTCCTAAACCCTCTGTATGGATCGGCCTTTCGCCCACTCCCTTTAACACTTCTTGCACGGAAGAGCCCAAGGCAGAGACGTGCTTGTCTACATTTCCCTCAGCAATCACAAAGAAATCGGTAATTGTCGAGATTCCCCGCACATCCATCACTAGGATATTAAAACCCTTCTTGTCAAAAATGGTTTGCACAATGAGGTCTAACAAAAAAAACAGATCATTCTTCATGACTAAACAGTAAAATATAATTGATGTTCATATATATAGTCCAGGACTTTGTAAGGAATTAAATGGCCACAATAAAGTCTTTTTTTTATTCTTTCGCGCACTTCTGTCGAAGAAATCTCCATTTCTCTAGTATCGACCCTCTCTGCAAGAGGCACTTGTTGCGTTGAACACTTTCTTTTAGCGACGCGCAAAGAAACTTTTTGCAAAATTTCCTTATGATTTTTCCACTTGTCAAAGTGCGCAAAAGCATCCTCCCCTAGTAATAGAAAAAAGTTGTCCGCAGAGGTGTCCAGCAGGTGCAGCGTGTCGATTGTATAAGAGGGAGGAGGTCTTGAGAGTTCGACATCCAGAACGCGAAAAGAGGGAAGCCCCTCGATTGCCAGACGCACCATTTCAAGACGGTCCTCTCCACTGATAAGAGGCTCTTCTAACTTAAAAGGTGAGAGGCGAGCTGGAATCATCCAGACTTCATCCAAAGTGCATTTTTCTTGCATTTCGATGGCGAGATTTAAATGTCCAAAGTGGATGGGGTTAAAAGTGCCGCCTAAAAGTCCGATCCTTCTTGCCACTAAAGAATCTCCCACCCTTTTTTGAGGGCTTGTTTATGCAACTTTTTGTCAGGGCGCACAGCGACAGGCCTATGCGCCGATTGTAAGAAAGGAAGATCTAAAATACTGTCTGAAAAGGCAGCTACCTCACACTCTTGAGAGTTTGCTATGATCTCCTTTAATCGCAAAGCCTTTCCCTCGCCATCGATGATTTCGGCAATATCACACAACTTTCCGCTCTTGTCAATTGTGTAGGCGCTCCCTGTTAGCGAAATGGGACCCCATTTTTCCACCAAGGGAGCGATTAAAAATTGCGGGGAAGAGGAGAAGATAGAGACGGAAAAACCCTTTGCAAGGGCCTCTTGGAGCTGTTTAAAGGCAGGCTTGTAGACTCTTTTTTGCAAATAAGGGATAAAATCGACTAGGTGCTTATTTAAAAGATCAACAGAGACGCCCACAAAGAGCCGAAAGAAAATATCGCGATGCAGCTGATGGAGCGAGAGAAAGCCCCTTTTAAAGAGAAGATAGCGAAAAAAGCAGTAGGAGAGCTGCGACAGAGAGAGCACATTGCGTTTATAAAGAAAATGACAGAAAGAAATGCTACTATTACACGTGAGAAGCGTTCCGTCTAGGTCAAACACAGAAAAACGTTTCATCGGCGTTTGAAAGCGATAATTTTTTGATCAATCTCTTCAATTCCCTCGTCAATCTTCTCCAAGCGCTCTTTTTCTGTATTCATCAGATCGTTATAAAGAATGGCCTTCTCAAAATCGAGAGTCGATCCCCCCAGAATTTTGCGGTACTCCTCAATTTGAGCTTTGACCTCTTTGCGTCTTTGCTTTCTTTGATCTAGCACAAGAGTCAGATTTTCCAAAGTAGCTCTCTCACTATCAGAAAGATCAAGAAATGTCTGTTCTTTTTTCTCTTCGATCAAGTCGCGCACTTTTTTGAGGGCTTTTTCAAAAACCCCTTTCTCCACCTTGGGTAGAGGAAGCGCTATCAGCTGATTCTTGAGAGTCTCGACTTCCTTTTCTAGAGTCTCCACAGTTAGCGTAGCTACTTGACTCTGCAGGCGTTCTACAGCTTCTTTCAATTCTTGAATCTGTTGATTGCGCTTTTGTTGCTCTGCAAGGCCTTTTTCCTGGCGTTTTGCCTCTTCCTCATCTTGCTTCTGATAAAGAGGTTCTCTTGCTTTGCGCAGCTCATCTTTCAGAGCTCTGACATCACTTGCGATGAGCTCTACGCCTTTCATAAACCTTAGAATCTCATCAAACTGTTTAGAGGCTTGCTCTAAGTCGGTGCTATTTTGCTCAAAAGTGCGCACGGCCTCTTGAATTTTAGCCCTCACAAGGAGGCAATTCTCCATAGATTTCTGTTTCTGTTCTGAGTACTCTTTTTTTAGCTCTTTTTCCATTCCGCGCAGCTTATCCCAACACTCACTCAACTGCTGACGCGTCTTGGTAAAGACCTGCGTATTGATGGTAAAAATCTTGGCAATCGCTTGGAGCGACTTGATCTCCTCTCGAAAAAAGAAAACGGAGTGACACATCTTCTCATAGCGAAATGTTTGAGGGGCAAAGTAGGCGTCTAAAAAAGACTGGATGTCTTGAGCAAAAAGCTCGCCAATCTCTTTGATAAGCTCCTTGCGTGGAGGAAAGATCGCATCTCCCAAGACAGAAAGACGCCCAAAGAGTGCGTTCTTCTGCCGAATGCGCATATCGGTTTTGATGAGTTCTTTGCGCAAATCATTGACACGTAAAGCGTAGACATTGAGAAGGTCTAACTTGGCTTGGAGACGTTGAAACTTCTCTATATTTTGCTCTAGAGCTTTAGGGAATTGGGAAGAGGCGGGAAAGGGGTTCTTTTCGAAGTTTTCGTTAGCTTTTTGAGGGTAGACAGCCACTTCTTCTTCAACGGCCTGAATGGCAATTTCCATCTGTTCGATGGCAAAAGAGGTCTCTTCATCCAAGAGGTTCTTCAAGCGTCTGCCTTCGCGCGTCAAAGCGATATACTCTTCCCATAAAAGAGTGCGTACAGGAGGGGCTAGCTCTTCTTTGAAAAGGGGTAGACACAGTCTGCGCACCTCCCAAAAGTCTCTTAAGTGAGGAGAACCGACTTGAGAGAGCGCCTCCTTCATGAAGTGGATGGAAGAGCGCAGCTTTTCCTCACAAGAAGGTATCTCTGCTAATTTTTTGAAGAAGGAGGGGGCCTTTTCTGTTTCTTTTGGCCCGAGCAAGCCTTCTTCTGCTGATAACATTTGATCCATAGTGGCGGAAAGGTGAAATTGACAAAAAGCTTATACGAAGATAAAGTGGGATCTTACTCATTTTACCACTTTTAGTCAATGCGTAGAATCTCCTTTCAAGAAGGCCTTGATCTCTTTACAAACGCCTCTCTTGAGGAGCTTCAAAAAAGGGCTCAAGAGGTGCGTGACGCCAAAAATCCGCCTAAACGAGTCACTTTTGTCTTAGATTCCAACCCTAACTACACCAATGTCTGCACGATCGACTGCTCTTTCTGCGCATTCTACCGCCATGAAAAGGCAAAAGATGCCTATACAAAGAGTGTGGATGAGGTGATGCAGCACTTAGAAAAAGCTCGTAGCGCGGGTTTGACAACGGTGCTGCTGCAGGGAGGGGTTAACGATGCGCTGACCATCGATTACTTTGTGGAGCTTGTGAAGACAGCACGTGCGCGCTATCCTGACATCCATCCTCACTTTTTTAGCGCCGTTGAGATTTGGAATTGCGCGCGTGTGTCGCAGCTTTCTGTGCGTGAGGTAGTGGATCTGCTTTGGGAAGCTGGTCTGCGCACCATTCCTGGTGGAGGCGCGGAGGTTTTATCTGAAACGGTCAGATTGCAGATCTCCCCTAAAAAAATAGGCCCCAACGGTTGGATGGAGGTGCATCATACGGCGCATCAAGTGGGCTTTTTGACAACAGCTACGATGATGTACGGGCATGTGGAGACACCTCTGGACATTGTGACGCACCTGGAGACGCTCAGACGCCATCAGGATCTGATTCCAGGTTTTTCCTGCTTTATCCCCTGGAGCTATAAGCGTGAGCGGACAGTGCTCAGAAGGTCTGTGAAAAACTGGGCTGGGAGAGATGCCTATTTTCGCATTCTTTCTTTTGCACGCCTCTACCTGGATAATTTTCCCCATATCGGGGCTTCTTGGTATGGGGAGGGCAAAGAGATCGGCATGGAGGCTCTGCACTATGGTGCTGACGACTTTGGAGGCATCATTATGGAGGAAAATGTGCATCGAGCGACGGGCTGGGTGAATAGGGCTGACCACAATACGATGCTTCAGATGATTCGCAAAAGTGGCTTTGAGCCGGCTCAGAGGGATACTTTCTACAACATTTTGCGCACTTATGAAGGTGTGGAGAGCGTGGAGATTCCAGAAGCGCAGAGGGTGAACGAGGAAGATCATCTACCGCCGCTCCTGAAGATACTCGCAAATTAAGTTAACGCGATGCGCGAGTTTTTCACTTCGTGAAAAACTGCACATATACTTTTCCTTGTATCAACAAATGATCAGACATAACGATAAAACGATACAACGATGAGAACGATAGGAATTTATAGAAAAAATTAAAATGGTGAGCCTTTTGCAAAAGGCCCTGGTATCAGTTCCTTCTTTTCATCGTTCATATCGTTTTATCGTTGAGAAGGAAAAAACTCGCAAATTAAGTTAACGCGATGTGCGAGTTTTTCACTTTGTGAAAAACTGCACATATACTTTTCCTTGTATCAACAAATGATCAGACATAACGATAAAACGATACAACGATAAGAACGATAGGAATTTATAGAAAAAATTAAAATGGTGAGCCTTTTGCAAAAGGCCCTGGTATCAGTTCCTTCTTTTCATCGTTCATATCGTTTTATCGTTGAGAAGGAAAAAACTCGCAAATTAAGTTAACGCGATGTGCGAGTTTTTCACTTTGTGAAAAACTGCACATATACTTTTCCTTGTATCAACAAATGATCAGACATAACGATAAAACGATACAACGATAAGAACGATAGGAATTTATAGAAAAAATTAAAATGGTGAGCCTTTTGCAAAAGGCCCTGGTATCAGTTCCTTCTTTTCATCGTTCATATCGTTTTATCGTTGAGAAGGAAAAAACTCGCGCATTGCGTAAGTTACATTTTCTGTATCTCTAATCTGACAGAAACTCTTGGATGATCATATCCATCGCGATTTCGAAATCGTGCACCTCAATATTGAGCCACTGAAAAATAGGTTCTTTGCGAAACCAGGTGAATTGTCTTTTGGCATATCTTCTAGAGGCTTTTTTGAACTCCTGCACAAATTTTTGGTAGTCGCTTTCCGTTTGAGCTGTTTGTAGATAGTCCAAAGCCTGCCTGTAGCCGATTGCTTGAGAGGCTGAGGAGTTAGCTTTAAGCCCTTCTTTCTCGAGCTTTGCGACCTCCTCCAAAAAGCCTGCCTCAAGCATCCCATCGCATCTCTGATCGATGCGTGTGTAGAGCTCTTTTCTGGGTCTATGGAGAAACCAGCAGTGAAACTGATAATCGGGAACGAGAGAGCGCTTTTCCTGTCCAAATTTGCTCACCTTTTCACCCGTGAGGATCATGATTTCCAAAGCCCTTACAATCTTTTGACGGTCATTGCAGGTGATGCTGGCGGCATAGAGGGGGTCGAGTTCTTTGAGTCTGTCAAACATACGCTCCACCTCGCCTTTTTCAATCTCTTCTTCGAGGTTTTGACGCAGCTCAGGAAGGGATGGGGGGCCTTGAGGAGGCCCATAGAGCAATGTGCGCAAGTAAAAGCCAGACCCTCCCACAATGATAGGAACTCTGCCCCGCGCCAAAATGGAGTCGCAGCACTGCTTGGCTTCATAATAGAAGTCGACCACATTAAAAGTTTCTTGGAGGTGGCGGATATCGATGAGGTGATGAGGAATGCGTTCTTGATCTTCTTGAGAGACCTTTGCGGTGCCAATATCCATGCCTCGATAGACTTGCATGGAGTCTGCAGAGATAATCTCACCACAAAGAGCTTCTGCGAGCATCAGGGAGAGGTTGGTCTTGCCGCAAGCGGTAGGGCCAGCGAGGACAATGACCTTCTTAGGGGGCGTCTTCTCTGCGAGACGCTCCTTTTTCTCTAGGGGCGAGAAACGTTGAATGATCTGCCCCTTTCCTTCTTTCTGCTGAGAGGTAATGCCTGCACTCACATGACGTACTCATTCTTATAGATGAGAAAAACTTTCTTCCTCTGAAGGATAGATTTCAAGAACTTGATGAAAGCCTGCCATCTTAATCACTTCCATCACTTCGTCACTCAAATTGCAGGCGACGAGCTTTCCTTCGAGATTTTTGAGTTTTTTGGAAACGGAGAGGATAAGGCGCATGCCCGCGCTGCTCAAATAGTCTAATCCAGAGAAATTTAAAAGTAATTTAAAGTGTCCGGCATCGATGACAGACTGGATTTTCTTTTCCAATTGAGGAGATGAGGCTGCATCCAATCTTCCATCGACCCGAATAACAACCACATCGCCTTTTTCTTCCAACTCAGCTTCCATAGATCCCTCAAGTGATAACTCTTTTTTCCTATCATAGTGATTGAGGAAAAAAAGACAAGAAATCGCTTGAGTTCTTAGGAAAGCTACATTAAAAGACCCTACCCTTAGGAAATGGTTCGGGTTCTACAAGCTTATAATACTCATTATGTTCATCATGAAGCTCTTTCTTTCTTTTTGGGTCAACGCCTCTAATTTTATCAGTCTGATAAGGCTTTCTAGCTGATCTAGTCATAGCTTGTTCTCTCGCTGCAGTTTCCCTCACTTCGTCTGTGTCTATCCATCGACGCTTCACATAACATGTAAAGCGAGCATGCTCTTCATCTTTAGGATCATTTTCAGGAACAAACATGTACTGACCCTGTTGTAACTGAGAGAGGTAGTAACTGTCTCTTGCTGCTCTTGTGGATGTTAGCTGAATTTGCCATGGACTCAGAGGCATCAGATTTCTCCATTTGCCTTTCTTATAAAGAGGAGCTGGAGGGCTAGGTGGTAAGGCTTTACGCTTTTCTGACTCTTTTACTTCGCGATGGTGTCGGAATGCTCTTTGTATCGTGCAGGCCGCAGTTTCTTGCGATATCTCCATACCGCAATCTGGTTTTTGTTCACCACCTACTGAACCTGCTTGAGAAAGTTCTTCTTCCCAAACTGGCTTACCTTGTTTATGCATCTTAGCCATGAGTATGGCCGTCGCTGCTAGCCGCATATCTTTTCTACCTTCCGCAGATAAGCTACCGCTCGACGGAGGGGGTGATAAATCTCTAGGAACAGATGGCGCAGAAGAACCATCTGCTGGGGTCATCTTCTCAAAATCCTCTTCACGGACGGCTCTCTGACGACGAGCATTCCATCCAAGAGCGACTATTGCGGACGCAAAAAGAGTGGTCCCTCCTGCTAAAACGATTCCAGAAGTCAATGGAGAGACATTCTGAAGCAAGGCACTCACGCCTGGAATAGAGATATAGTGGGAGAGAAGAGCGGTAGCCGCGATAGCTGCAATCAAAGCGCCAAGCCCAACTGCTCCTCCTAATAATCCCTTAGCGGGTTTTGTGAATTTACCTTCTTCTGTCACAAAAAAATTATTAACTTTACTGATCATTTTCTTTTCTCTTGTTTAAAAATTTAAATAAATTATACAACATCAATATTAATTTATTATAAAATTAAATGATTTTTATAAAAAATTAATATTTTAATTATAAAATATCATTAAAAACATAGGTGAAAACAGGTGAACATTTCTTATCCACTTACCACAAGGACTCCCCTCCCAAAAGAGACAGCAGCCCTTATCAAAGGCGGACTCACTAAAGAAGTGGCTCTGGCGTCTCTGAAAGAGCTTGCCATTGCCCTTCTCTTTGCAGGCGCTACCTGTTTTTTTGTTTCTTCGGGCCAGAGTATGGCAATCCTTCTAGGGGGAGCTGTCGCGGTAGTTGCCTTAAACACCTTGTTTCGAGCGGGGGCTGCCTTCTGTCGCTATGAGCGCTATTCTGAATTATATGAGGGGAAAACCCCAGATAAGGGCCTAGGAGGCATAGAAAGGATTCTGAGCTATCTAGCCCCTGCATCTTTTTCAGTTCTTGATCTTTACACTAGAAATGTCCTGACTCACGAATGTGGCCATGTTCTGGCTGGTGCGGCTTTTTTTCATTCCGCGCCGACCATTTCCATTAATCCTATGGATGGAAGTGGATTGACCACCTACCAACATTTTACTGGCTATACAGATTTAGGTAATACCTTAGGCCCTGTTGCTTCTGGAGCGATAACCTCTGCTGCAGGGACGGGCCTTGCAGTTCTAGTAGATCTTGTAGGCTTGGTGGTGGCCCACAAGATACGCGCTAAAAACCCGCAGCTGGCGAAGTACTTGGTCTGTATGGCAATTGCCAGCATTGCCCTACATATTTTCTATGCATTATCTGCTCTCTGGACAGTTCCATTTCCCGGCCATGATTTTCTCGCTCTGGCAGCAGTAGGAATGCACCCTCTGATCGGGGCAGGCATCATGATCGCGCTTCCCTTAATCATCAAAGGAAGCTTGTGTCTTGCAGATTTTATCAAGGAAAAAAGGCAGAAAGCTCTCTCTCCTGTTACCTATTAGAATTTTGAAACTGAATCCAACGCACCATTGGTGGCATGTAAGAGGGGATCTGAAAGTCCTGACTTCCAACTACTTGGTCTGCTGCAGGTGCTTCCTCCCCTCGCCTAACACCTTCTGAAGGGTCTTCATCGAATGTGCCTAGTAAATTAGGAAGCTTTTCTTCATTTTCTGAATGGGTTGAATGAGCAGATTTACGAGAGACACAAGCATTTCGTATAAGAACCCCCGCACTAACTGCTGATACTAGAAGTCCTACCCCACCCACTAAACCAGAAGTCAAAGGAGCAATATTCGGCAGCAAGGTGTTTTGTGGTATAAGAAATTGATAATGCGAAAGAAGAGCAATCGCCGCAGCAATGGCAACAAGCCCTCCAGCAGCCACCAAGAAACCACCTATTCCTTTAGCTGTTTTTGTGAGGTTACCTTCATTTGTTACAAAACAATTATCAACTTTCATGTTTAACTCCATTGTTATAATAATAAAACTATAACATGTGAATGTTAATTTATTATAAATAAAAGAAAATAATTTGAAATAGTAAAAAAAATTTTAAAATTGAGTCAAAAACAGAGGGAATGACCCCTCTGCCCTTCCTTAAGATACGGCGATCTCAACTTCTTCAGAAACTTCAATAGGTTCTTGGACTTGCTCTTGAACCTCTTCTTTATCAGTTTGGAGCAGGTCAATGTGGACATGTCTGCCTAGACGAGTAGCCACTGTACGGGCAATGGTGCGCAATGCGTTGATAGTATTGCCCTTTCTGCCGATGACTTTTCCTATATCTTCTTTAGCTACATAGATTTCAACATGCAGAACGTCACTTTCTTCTCTGGATGTGACGCGCACTTCAGAAGGAGAGGAGACAAGATTTTTGACGAGATAGGCGATAAATTCTTCCATGGTACTCCTTAAAACTAGCGTTTGGAAGGTAAAAATAGCCAAATGTTACCTGGAAAAGAGATTTTGCGTAAAGTCTTTAAAATTGGAGAAGCGCCCGCGCTGCTTCCTTTGAAGCATCAAATTGTTCGAGATCGAGCAGGTAAATGACACTCTGCTTTTCAAGAAAGTGTGAGGCCCCTTCATAAGAATATTCTAGAGCTGTCGGTGCAAAATCCACTTGCGCACCTGTTTTTAAAAGAATTTTTATCATTTCTGGATCGTGTCTAATGGCAGCGACCTTAAGAGCAGAAGTGCCGTGATGATCCTTAAGGTTTGGGTTAGCGCCTGCTTCGAGAAGAGCCTCCACAAGTTGAAGATTAGAAACAGCAAGAGCTTTACCATCTGCGCTTTTATCTTTATATCCCTTTGCAACTGCAAGAATTAAAGCCGTATTCTCACGACCCCCGTCTTGCGTATTAAGAAAATCCTGCCCTCTTCCTATCTCAATGATCTTTAGAGCTGTAGTATTGTTGGCATTTGCAATCGCCCAGATGAGAGGCGTATTACCCGTCAAATCTTGGTGATTGAAGTCAGCACCTTTTTGGTGCAAGATCTCTATAAAAATATTAGGGGCTGCGTAAAGAGCGACCATCATTAATGGGTTATATCTATAAGTACCAAAAGGTCGATTGATATCCCCTATTTGATCGAGTAACTCATTAAACCTTTGACAATCTTCTTCACTTGCCTCTTTATCCTTTAAAGAACGGCATAAGATCTGGATGGCAGTATAAGCCCGGAACTCTTTAACCTCGGATGGTTCTTCCTTTTCTGCCGTACTTAATGCCTGGACTATCTGACCTATCCCCTCGAGCTCTAATCGAAAACCCCCATCGATAAGAGCAAGAAGATTCGGATCTTTCACTTCAAATACAAACTCTTGCATTGCTTCAAAAGCGTGTCCACTAGACTCACATATGAGCTGATAATCATCTGTGGAAAGTTTCTCTCGGATGCTTTCTAAGAAGTCTTGTTTAATTTTCAAGCGCTTTTCAAACCATATTTCTTTAAACTTTTGATGTATTTCACTAGAGAGCTGGAAATGCACTTCCTTTTTTTCTTCTTGAGGTTTAGTCTCCTCTTTCCTAGAACATCTATGAATAGTAAGAGCGATAAGAACAGTCCCTGCAATAAGAGCCCCTACCCCACATAAAACAGGAA
>Ga0207127_10015_pt1 | contig 40864 bp, 33 predicted proteins | sample Alteio_BWMinHeat_17_FD_153574 | JGI IMG/M metagenome (GOLD analysis project Ga0207127, IMG submission 153574) | Enriched cells from forest soil in Barre Woods Harvard Forest LTER site, Petersham, Massachusetts, United States -... | ecosystem: Environmental > Terrestrial > Soil > Temperate forest >...
CCCGAGCATGCGTACCGTTCCCATGAAGTTTCAGGGAATTCTCTCGATTCACTCCTGCCCTTTGATGTCTTCCCCGGGAAACAGCATCCTGCGGCCCCACTTCTCGGCCAGATCTTGCCAGCGCGGGTTCAGCTTCTCAATCAAGGCAATCTTTTTTGACCGCCTCCAGCCTTTCAATTGGCGCTCCCGCGCAGTGGCCTTGTGAGCATCGTCGTATTTCTCGTAATACACCAGCCTGCCACAATGATATTTCTTGGTAAAGCCCTCGAATTCTCCGGACTTGTGCTGTCCCATGCGTGTTACAGGCTTGCTGGTCATGCCGACGTAGAGTGTGCCCGACGTGCTCGTTACGATATAAACCCAGAATTCGAAGTCCATGGGAGAATGCCTTGCTACTGCATTTTAAACTCACACATCTTCGGGGTCCTTCGACTTCGCTGCGAAGCAGTTCAAACGTTTAACCACAAAGGGCACGAAGGAATGAATCACAAAGGACACAAAGGAAGCCGGAACAGGTCGCCAGTTGCCAGTAGTCAGTTGCCCGCAGAATTAACCGCAAGATCCTTCGCCTTCGGCTCAGGATGACAAGCTAAAGAAATCCACGAAAATCCGCGTTGCGGATGGTGAAACGATAGTGCTCCCTCGGACACTACATTGATGCCGCCAGTTGTGCCGCTGCGCTAAACGCATGACTCAAAAGGAGCAAACCAGATGCCGCGCGGCGGGACTGAAGTGGCCGGACGGCACATCCGGCCGGTACGTTGACTTCGTACTATTGCAGGAGTAAGGTGGTCGCGTTCTCAAGACCCCAAGCAGCTTTGCACGTTCACCATCGTCTGGCCATCGGTGAGACCGCCGCTTCGTTCAACATAAAATCCAAGAAATCCAATAGGAGAAAAGGGTAGGTATGAAAAACTTAGCGACTATGACAAGCGAAAGCAAATGGCGTTCGTTGCGCAAGAGCGCCGCATTCAGAAAGCAGGCAGGCTTCACCCTCATTGAGCTCCTGGTCGTGATCGCGATCATCGCGGTCCTGATCGGGTTGCTGCTTCCCGCGGTGCAGAAGGTGCGGGAGGCGGCGGCGCGCATGTCCGCGCATCCTCGCCTGCACGCACTCGGGGCGGACATCACCGCGTTTGGCGATGGCTCGGTTCGCGTCGCCCAAACCTTCGACTTGAGCCTGGCAACCGACGCCGCGAACGCGACGGAAGCGGATACTGCCAACGTGGACCTCCATCCCTTGAAATTCTTCTGCGATGCCGATACTAAGATCACGGGCTTCCAAAGCCGGATTGACGCTCTGCTCAAAGACCGGGACGTCGCAAGTGAAGACCGGGACTTCGCAGGTGAGGAACGCGGGGACCGGGACCTCTCACGTGAGGAACGCCGGCTGCTGATCCAAACCAAAATGGCGCTGAATGAGGAGCTGCCGGCCGTGCAGAAGCTGGCGGAAGTGCTCCGCAAGAAGACCGCCGTCTGTTCTCTACAGTGATTGTGATGGGGCGCGGCCTTCTGCTGCGCGGTTGCAGCACGCGCAGCCGGGGGCCTGCCCTTTCGCGCTTTTTTCGAAGGGCGGGGCGTCTTATTGTTGGCTATGTGGTCATGCCTGAACGCAGAATTTCTTTAGAGAATGCCTTTCGGCTGCATGAGCGACCGATATTTCCTCGGGGTCCTTCGACTCGGGCATTCGCCCTCGCTCAGGATGACAGTCCTAAAATGACCCAATGCTCCGATGACTCAATGACTCAATCTGCAAGAGCTCAATCTGCAATGATTCAATCCGCGCAATCCGTGAAATCCGCGGTGAGCTTTTGTTTTCGCCAAAAGCTAATTGCCAAGTCTCTGGGCTAGATGTAGCTCAGCCACCAATCCTTTCTCCTCGCCTTCAGGTCAGCAAACCATTTGCAGGGGAAGTACAGAACTACCACCGCGCTGATCCACATCAGGTAGATGAAGGGCAGTCCATGGCCATAGCCGGGCGGCGTGCCACTGAAGATGGCGCCCTTGAACAACCACATCACCGGCTGTTGAAACGCAAGCGCCACGATGATCGCCATGATGTGAATCAGGAACAGATGCAGGATGTAATAAAACATTGGCACGCGGCCGTAGATCAGCACGGCGCGTCCCAACCGGCTTTGGAGTGGGAGTGGGAGCGGAAGCGACTGCGGCGTGAGCTTGTCAAGCAATCCCAGCAGGATGAGCGCTGGTCCCAGCGTCATCAACAGGTACTGCAAGCTGGGCGGATATTTCTGCACATTCAGGAATGCAATCACCGACTGCGATGCCGTCGCCTGCAGCGCGAAATCTCCGTTCGACGGAGTGAAGGAACTAACATCTACCGGAGGATTTCCATACAGATGTCCCAGGCGGAGCACCACAAAGAGCAGCACGCAGGCTGTGCCAATGCCCAATACCCAGCGCCGGCGTTGTTCCGCGGGCTTTCTCAAGATTGCTCCAAAGGCGTACCCGGCGGCCATCACACCGATCCAGGGTATGAGCGAATAGAACACAAAACCTGCTACCGGGATACCGTGGAAGGTGGTGAACTGGTGAAACGTGGGAACATGAAGGATATTCCAAAAAATTCCGAACCTTCCGAAACGCTCGGGCGGTACGCGGTCCAGCAGGTTGTGCCCGGCAATGATCGCCAGTCCAATGGCGGCAATCGCGCGCACCGGCAGCCAGCGCACCAGCAGAGCAAGAAAAATCATGGACCAGCCCAGGGCCCAGATCACGAGCGCAATGAAGCCGGGAAAGATGGGATAACCCGTCCAGGCAAAATAAAAGATTGTCTGCTCCATTAAAACCAGCAGCAGCCCGCGCTTCCACAGGAAATCACAAATTTCTTGCGGCGATTTTCTTGTGCTGGAGAGGAACGCACCCGTCCCGGCCAGAAAGAAAAATACCGGGGCGCAGAAGTGGGTAATCCAGCGCGTGAAAAAGAGCGCCAGTGTGGTGTGGGCCACGTCTTCAGGCGGGAAGCGCGCATAGGTGAAGAAATCGCGCGTGTGGTCCAGCGCCATGATCACCATTACAATTCCACGCAGCAGATCGACCGAGATCAGGCGTTCGGCACGCGGAGTCCCGGGAAAAGCCGGAGTGATGGGAATTGATTCTCGGGCTGAAAGCGAAGCGCTCGTCGGAGTTGTAGTCATAATTGGTAATTAGCTCACAACAGAAAAGCGTAAGCAAGATCCACTTTCTTTGACGATAATGGAACCAAAATGTCAGCCTCTAAACTGATGTAAAAATATAGGACGTGAGCAGCTTGCATGAACCCCTGGAAAGAGACCTGAATGAAAGTTGTCAGCATCGGTGAAGTCCTTTGGGATGTCATTGAACGAGAGGAACATCTGGGCGGAGCCCCGTTCAATTTTGCAGCGCATCTGCGCCGGCTCGGTCACACCGTATTCTTTGTCAGCGGTGTAGGCCGTGACCAGCGAGGAGAGCGCATTCTGCACAAGATGGCCGAACTGGGTCTTCCGACCGGATACGTATCTCGCGTCGAGAGTGCTGCAACCGGCGTGGTCGAGGTTACACTCGACACATCCGGGCAACCGCAGTTCATCATTCATCGGCCTGCAGCCTACGATTTTCCCAAGCTATCAAAACTGGAACTAGAGCAACTTTCATCAGAGCAGCCTGATTGGATCTATTTTGGGACATTGCTGCAGATGAATTCGCAAGCTAAAGCCTTGACGGCTGCGCTTCTGGCTTCGAATAGCGCCCGGCGCTTCTATGATGTAAATCTTCGTGCCGGCTGCTATGACGCTCCCCTGGTGCGCGAGTTGATGTCACAAGCGACCGTGGTCAAGCTGAATGACGACGAGGCTTCGGAGATTGCGCAGATGTTCCATCGTCCTCAACCCGATTCACTTGAAGAATTTTGCCGAAGCTACGCTGGCGAATTTGGCTGGGAAGCAGTCTGCGTAACCCGCGGAGCGCGAGGATGCGCGCTCCTGATCGGCAAGGAATACATCGAAGCTGATGGATACCCAGTTGAGGTGGCAGATACGGTCGGCGCAGGTGACGCCTTCGCCGCAGCCTTGCTTCACGGGCTTGGCAGCGGATGGCAGCCGTCGCGAATCGCTGACTTTGCCAACCGTGTGGGAGCACTCGTCGCCAGCCGCAGAGGCGCGATTCCTAGCTGGACGGTTGAAGAAGCAATGGCGCTGGAAACTAGCTGACGGCCTTTTTATGGAACTGGCGAAGACCGACTACAAACAACAAAACATCGAATGCCGCCAAGGCCACCAGAATCAACGGAACCGGCAGGTGCGAGGACTGGGGCACCAGCGTTGCCCGCAATCCTTCGCTGGCATAGGTGAGCGGGTTGAGGAGAACACCTTTCTGCAGGATGGGAAATTTGTCGAGCGCGCTCCAGGGATAGTAGGTGCAGCCAAAAAACATCATCGGGGTCAAGACCAGGCTGAACATCAGGCCGATGTGCTGCTGGTCCACGCTGCAACCCAGCGCAAGGCCTCCGCAGGCGGAGAAGCCTGCGACCAGCACCGTAATGCAGAGAAAGAGAAGTGGATTGGCAAGATGCAACTCCAATCCGGGCCGAAGAATAATCCACGCCAGCGGAATCACGATTAAGCCGGCGACCACAGCCTGGACGAGACCGGCCACCACCTTTTCCACTGCAACCCAGGAGATCGCGATGGGGGCCAGAAGGCGATCTTCAATTTCGCGGGTGAACTGGAATTCTGCGATCAGGGGCATGGCGACGGCCCAGATTCCCGTGAATACCATGCTGATGGCCATAATGCCGGGAAGCAGCAGGCTCTTGTAAGCAGCCGGAAGATAACCGCTGCCCACCATGACGCGTCCGAAAATAAAAACGAACAGCAGAGGTTGCAGAAAAGTCTGGAACAACAGAGGAACCAGATTGCGCCGGGCCACGTGTACATCGCGGGCCAACAGCGCCAGGAAGGTTTTACCATTCATTCGCGCAAGCTCCTGCCGGTGTGATGGAGAAACAGGTTTTCAAGGCTGGGTTCGGAAATATGTACATCAGACAGTTCCACGCCAAAAGCCGCCGCGGCGTTCACAATCTCCGGAATCAGGGAGCCGCCCCGGCTGGCGTAAAGATCGGCGCCGGTGTCTCCGGAGGGGCGCACTTCGGTTACGCTGGGTAAAGTGGCGAGGCGCTCAAGTAGCGGTGCGGAGTGATGTCCAAAACGCAGGCGCAGGAGAAATCCGCCGGGAATAGAAGCTTTCAGCTCGGCGGGCGTACCCGATGCGATGATGCGGCCATGATCAATGATGGCGAGTTGCTGGCATAGCGAATCTGCCTCTTCCATGTTGTGGGTCGTAAGCAGGATGGTGCGGCCTTTCTGGTTATACTCGCGGATAATTTCCCACAGCAGCAGCCGGGTTTGCGGATCCAGGCCCACGCTCGGTTCATCGAGGAACAAGACCTGCGGGTCGTGCATCATGGCACGCGCGATTGACACGCGCTGCATCATGCCGCCCGAAAATCCGCGGACGAGTTGGTCGGCACGGTCCGTCAACTGAAAGCGTTCGAGCAAAGCATTGGCGCGCTCACTCCGTTCGCGTGAACTCAGACCGAAGTAGGCTCCGTGGAAGAGCAGAATCTCGCGGGCGGTAAGCGCGAAATCCAGGTTCGGGCGCTGTGCAACCACGCCGATCTGGCGCTTGGCGGCCGTCTGATCGAGCCAAACATCGAGTCCGCTGATCCAGGCCGTACCACTGGTTGGGCGCACGCGGGTGGTCAGAATGCCCACCGTCGTGGACTTGCCCGCTCCATTCGGACCGAGCAGACCAAAGATCCCGCCGGGGGCAACGTCGAGGTCAATACCATCAAGCGCGGTGATCTGCGGCTTGGGCGCCTTATTACGCTTGCCGGTCGAGGCGGAAGCATCACCGCGTACGGCTCCGGCTGGCGGATTTGAGTTGTAAATCTTGCGCAGATCGCGAGTACGAATTGCCGAGTCCATTGCTAGGGTCCCTGGTCGAGAGCGCATCACGCTCTGGCGACCGCTGAAACTGAAACTAAGTATACATAGCAGTGCTGAGGAATCATAAGTTCTGTTGATGTCCCGCGCTTTGTTCTACGTCATCGCGGCTCGGGATTATCTGCAAACCTAAGTATTAAAGGAATCTTGTCCGAAAGAATTGTAAAAATGCGACATGTTTCGGCATTCGTGATCTGAAAGGATATACTCTGTACCCGACTAACAATTCCGGTATCCTAGACATATGAAATTACGTGGTTGCGGTACGGCCCTTGTTACCCCCTTCAACGCCGATGGTTCGGTGGACGAACCCAGCCTGCGCAGCCTGGTGAACTGGCAGGTCGAGTCAGAAATTGATTTTCTTATTCCCTGCGGTACGACGGGCGAAACCCCGACTCTTTCCCGCAGCGAATGGCAGTTCGTGATTGAGGTGACGATTGATACAGTTCGGGCACGTGTCCCCATCGTGGCGGGAGCGACTTCAAACTCAACCCGCGAGGCCGTGGAAAAAGCGCAGACGGTTGCAGCCATTCCTGGGGTGGATGCAATTCTCACCGCCTCTCCTTATTACAACAAGCCCACGCAGGAAGGCCAGTTCCAGCACTTCAAGGCCATCGCCGAGGCGGTGGATAAGCCCGTCGTGCTCTACAACGTTCCCGGGCGTACGGCAGCCAATCTTGAGCCCGCTACCGTCGGCCGGCTGGCCGAGATCAAAAATATCGTGGGCATCAAAGAAGCCAGCGGCCTGATCGGACAAATCTCCGAGGTCTTTAACAGCGTTCCTGAAGATTTTACGGTCCTCTCGGGTGACGATGTCATGACGCTGCCGGTCATCGCCCTGGGTGGAGCAGGCGTGATTTCGGTTGCCTCGAACGAGATCCCGCGCGAGATGGCGAAAATGACCCGCGCGGCATTGGATGGCGATTGGGAGATGGCAAGGCGCATCCATCGCAAGTTTTTGCCGCTCATGCAGGCCAACTTTATCGAATCGAGCCCACTGCCGGTGAAAGCCGTGCTGGCCATGATGGGAAAAATTGGAGAACACTACCGCCTTCCCTTAGTCCCGATGAAGAAAGACACGCGTGCAAAGCTAGAGGCGATTGCGGCGGAAGCCGGATTGCTGAAAAAAACTTTGGTGGCAAAGTAGCCGCTCTCGGTATTGACTCTATTCTGGTCCGCGTCTCTCTGCATTAATCTGCGACGAAAAACGTGTATACTCAGCCGCGATGCAACCTTTACAGAATGAAATTGAACGGCTCTTTGCTCTGGGAGCGCAGGCCAAGTCAGAATCCTCCGCGCGTGAGGTGTTTCTCGAATTCCGTTCCTCTCTTTCACGCGGGAAAATCCGCGCCGCGGAAAAACGCGGCAACCAGTGGTATGCCAACGTCTGGGTGAAGCAAGGAATCCTGCTTGGCTTTCGCCTGGGTGAACTGGCTGAGATGGGCTCCGACGCAACCCTCTCCTTCGTGGATAAAGACACCTACCCTGCCCGCCGCTGGCACGTTGGCGATGGCATTCGTATCGTCCCGGGAGGCTCCTCGGTGCGCGAAGGCGCTTATGTGGCGCCCTCGGTGATCTGTATGCCGCCCATGTATATCAACGTGGGCGCTTACGTGGATGAAGGCGCCCTGGTAGACTCCCACGCCCTGGTTGGCTCCTGCGCTCAGATTGGCAAGCGTGTGCACCTGAGTGCCGCCGCCCAGATTGGCGGAGTGCTGGAGCCTGTCAGCGCTGCTCCGGTTGTAATCGAAGATGAAGCCCTGGTCGGCGGAAACTGCGGAGTCTATGAAGGCACGCAGGTCAGGACCCGCGCTGTGTTGGGCGCTGGGACTATACTGACCCGCTCCACGCCGGTTTACGATCTGGTTCGCGGCCAAGTCTACCGTGCTACCGATGAGCAGCCGCTCGTAATCCCGGAAAATGCCGTAGTTGTGCCTGGCTCCCGGGCCGTCGCCCACGGCAAAGGCGCGGAATGGAACCTTTCGCTGTACACGCCAGTCATCGTCAAGTACCGTGATGAAAAAACCGACAGCCGCGTCGAGCTTGAAGATTTATTGCGGTAACGCTTGAAGATTTTTTAAAACAATCATGAAAAAGAACATCTTATTGGCGGGCTTCGTAGCCGGTAGTCTCGCCGCCATTCTGACTACTTTGGCGCATTTTCGGCTAGTCACCATTCCAGAAGCCGCTCTGATGACAGCCCGCTGGGCGGCAATCGCGGTCCTGATCGCATATGCTTTCGTGCGCCGCTCCCTGACTCCCTGGATCCTGGTCAGCATGCTCGCCGGTGCGGAATTTGGCCACGACTGGCCACAAGCCGCTGCGCACCTGAAGGTGCTGAGCCAGATTTTCCTGCGTCTGATTACCCTTATCATCGCTCCCCTGCTCTTCGGAACTCTAGTCAGCGGAATTGCCGGCCATCCCGATCTCAAAAAGGTCGGCCGCATGGGAATCAAGTCCCTTATTTATTTTGAGGTAGTCACGACCCTGGCCCTGCTGATCGGATTGGCAGCCATTAACATCAGCAAAGCCGGAATGGGAGTACAACTGCAAGCAGGTGATGCCTCCGTCACAGCTCCAACCCCAGCGCGCCCCGGCGCGACTGAAATCATTCTGCATGTTTTTCCGGAAAACATTGCCAAGTCTGTTGCAGAAGGCCAGATATTGCAGGTGGTGATCTTCAGCATCCTGTTCGGCATTGCTTTGGCGCAGGTCGCAGAGGAGCGGCGAAGGCCCATGGTGCAGTTCTGCGAGAGCCTGTCGGAAACCATGTTTCGCTTCACCAACATGGTTATGCTGTTCGCACCCGTAGGCATTGGCGCCGCCATTGCTTTCACTGTAGGCCAGGGTGGGCTGAGGATTATCGGGAACCTCTTCCAGCTCCTGGTTACGTTGTACTGCGCGCTGCTGGCTTTCATCTTCCTGGTTTTGCTGCCGATTGCGCTGCTGGCGCGTGTGCCTTTGCGAAAGTTTCTCAGAGCTGTTGCCGAACCGGTCTCGATCGCGTTTGGCACAGCCACATCGGAAGCCGCGCTTCCACGCGCCATGGAAGCCATGGAATCCATTGGAGTGCCGCGGTCAATTGTGGCTTTCGTCATGCCCACCGGCTACAGCTTTAATCTTGACGGCAGTTCAATCTATCTTTCACTTGCTGCAATCTTTGTAGCGCAAGCGGCCCACATTCATTTGAGTTTTGGCCAACAACTCACGATGATGCTGACACTCATGCTTACCAGCAAAGGAGTGGCAGGAGTCTCGAAAGCGTCGCTCGTGATTCTATTGGGCACCGCCGATCAGTTGGGCCTTCCCAAAGACCCTATCCTGATTCTGTTCGCGGTGGATCAACTTCTGGACATGGGCCGTACCGCGATCAACGTTCTGGGAAATTGCCTGGCAACCGTGGTGGTTGCCCGCTGGGAGGGCGAATTCCCCGAGAAAATATCGTCGCCTGCAGCCGTAGAAGCCCTGACGTAGAACCATTTTCAATGTTGGTATGCCCTCTCTTTCGGGCGCTTCGCTACGCGCATGCCCGCGGCAGCAAGGAATTCTCATTTTTCAGCGACTTACGGCACGAGTAAACTCGTGCCCTGATACACGTCTTCACACACGAGGACTTTTTCCGCAGTCTCTGAAGCCGTGCCCCTCCGAAAGATCTGTGGTAATCCGTGGCGAATTTTCCTCTGTGTCCTTTGTGATTAAACCAAATGTGGTTAAACCAAAACAAAAGCCCGCAGGATTTCTCCTGCGGGCTTAAAAATCAAATCAACTAAGACTTACTGGCTGCTTGGTGTGCCGGCAACGCTTGCTGTATTCGAAGAGTCGTTGCTGATGGTTTCGCTCGGAGCGACTACCCCATCATAGGCGGTGGTGACAAACAGTTTGCCACGTCCGGCGGTAACTGAGCGTACCTCCCATCCCAGGTGGCCGGATGAATGCCATTTACGGCCGCCATCTTTGGATTCGTACACCGTCGTCGTAGTCGTGCTGCTAACCAGGAGCCGCTTCCCTTCTTCATCATAGGAAACAGAATCCACATTGGTTGACGGCAGGCCGTTCAGCACATGCTCCCAGTTGTCGCCTGAGTCCGTGCTGCGGAAGACGCCCATGTGAGTTGCAATCCACAGAGTATTCTCCCCATCAACCGCCAAGTCATGGATCCCGGTGATGAAGTAAGGAACATTGGCAGCGTACCAATGAGCGCCGCCATCAACAGAAACCACTACTCCCGTATGACTGGCTGCTGCAACCATGCTCTGCTGCGTGTGCACTGCCACAAAGTCGCTCTGGCCTGCGATAGTTCCGCCCTTCCAGCTTTGGCCGCGGTTGGCTGAGCTGAACAAGCCATTGGTCGCGGCTGCATACCAAACGTTATTGGCAAAAGCGATGTCGTTGACGCGCGTGGTGAACTCGGAGCGTTCGACTTTGGTGGTCGAAACCATCTGCGCCACAGGTTTTAGTTTCGCCTTGGCGGGGCGCAGCACGCGTTTTGTAGTTGTCGTTTCCTTGATCATGACGTTCAGCGGTCTCCAGCCTGATGCGTCTTTGCTGGAAGTGAAAACGCCGCGGTTGGTGCCGGCAAGAAGCGCGCCGTCTGGAGTCTGACGGAGCACAAAAATATCGCGTCCGCCCAGACCTGAGCTCATCTGGCTCCAATGTAACCCGTTGTCGTGCGAAACGAATACGCCGCCGAACTCCTTGTCGTTGATGATCCCGGCGTAGAGCGTGCTGCTGTCATTATTATCGAGCAACAACGACCCTACCTGGCGATGCGCGAATCCACGATTCGAAGCGGAAAATGTGGTTCCGGCATTTTCGCTTTGCAAAACCCCTCCGCGGTCCGTCGTCAGCAGCAGGCGGCTGGTATTGCGCGGATCGAGATAAATATCATTGACCACCACACTGGGCGAGGTCATCAGATGGAAGCTCTTGCCGCCATCGATCGTCTTCCATAGGCCCTCGGTCGTTCCGGCATACACAACCTCGGAGTTGGTTGGATCCATCTTCAACACATGTGTGCGCCGGGCGGTGAAGGGCATTCCCTGGATCTTATGGAAGAGCTCAGCACCATTCTCGCTCTTATAAATTCCCGAGCAGGCGCTGATGTAAACCACCTGCGGGTTTTTCGGATCAATGATGATGGAAAATACATCGGAGTCGTCGATCACACCGTTCTTGATGTTCTTCCAGTTAGCTCCGCCGTCAATGGTCTTCCAGGGCAGGTGCCAGGTTCCGGCGTAGATGATGTCTGGGTTCGTGGGATCAATGGCCACCGACTCAAAGTTCTTCATCTCGTTATGGTTCAGTGGGGTGATCTGCGTCCAGCTATCGCCGCCATCTTTGCTGCGAAAGACGCCATCCAGCGCGCCCACAACAATTGTTTTTGGGTCGGTGTTGGACAAAGCCAGGGCGCGAAGCGATTTGCCGTGCAGAGCATCAATGGTCTGCCAGCTCTTGCCCCCGTCTTTCGAGCGGAAAAGATCGCCGCCCACATTGCCCACTCCCCAAGCAGCAACGTAAATGATCTTGGTATCTGTGGGATCAATAGCGATTTTATCGAGAACGTAGCTGTCATCGCTTCCCAGATGGGCGATCCGCGTCCAATTGGCTCCGCCATCGTTGGACAGGAAAAGTTTTCCCGCCATGGTGCCCATGAAAACCCGGTCGGGATTCTGTGGATCGTAGGCGAATGCGCGAGTGTCGCCGCCTTCGGGGCCGAGTGAGGCCCAATGCGCCGCAAAAACCATGGGTGTGATCGTGCAAATCATGGCCGCAATAAGAATTCGCAGAGCAAAGAACTGCCATTTCCTCATAGATTTCACCTTGATTACCTTACCTTGTCTGGGGGAGTTCTTAAATAAGCTTTTCGCTTTGGCCAGAATAACCTAAATTGAGTGGCGGTCGTCATACTAGGATGCCTGGGGGAACTCATTTAGGCAAGGTTACTGAGGGACAATAGAAAGGGCCGGTTGGACAATGCCAACCGGCCCAAACTACTGTTAAATCATGGTTTACGGCTTAGGCCGCCTTCTTCTTCCTGGGGGCCCTTTTTGCCGGTGCCGCCGGTTTACGAGACTGCGGCTTCACCTTGGCCTCGTTGACCGGAGTGGTGCCAGGGCGGTCTTGGTCAAAGTTAGCGCCCTCCGGCACAATCCAGACCTCGACTTTCGCCTCACTGTCAGTACCGGTGCGTGGATCAATACGGCTGGCATCGATTGCCTTCTGGTTTTCACCGGAGGTCAGATAATCCTTGGTGTTGACGGCACGCTGTGCTGCCAACGTCTTCGGCTTCTCTTTTTCCTCCTGCTCGCCCACCAAGACTGACTTGGCGTTCGGGCTCTGCAACAAGGCATCGGCAGCACCATCCAGGCAACCCTTGGCGGCGTTGTCCACACGGGCTGGTTTGCCCTTCTTGATGGTGATGGCGAAATCAATCTCGCAAGCCTTGGTAGCATGTGGCTTTTCAGCCGGCGGAGTCACATCCACATTCGCACTTCCCGGAGCGGTCAAACCGTTCTTGTCATCAGTGCAAGTTGCTCTTACCGTAATAGGTCCTGCAGGTGCACCCACGGTATCCAGCGTCGCGGTGGCGCCGCTGCCAGTGACCTTGCCTGCGCTCGCAGACCAGTTACTGACGCTTGCCGTGTTTCCATCAGTGCTCTTGCAATCGCAGCTAATGGTGGAAGGATCACCCGTGATAACCGACGTTGGGTTCGCCGTGCATGACATGGTTGGCGAGTGCGCCGGCGGCGCATTGACTGTGAAAGGTGCAGAGCAGTCTGCATTCCGCTTATTGTCGCTCACGTGGGCGGAGACAGTGTAACTGCCCGGGGCAAGGCCAGTGGTATCAATGGCCGCGTTTGCCTCGTTAGGAGTCACTTTTCCGCCAGTGGAGTTCCAGGTATAGGTCAGCTTGTGGTTGGGCGGAAAATTCGTAGGTGTGGCAGTAGCTTTTACAGCCTCACCGGCCAGCAGTGAAGTCGGGTCCAGACTGCAACTTGCCGAAACCGGCTTCTCCTCTTCCCCTCCGATAAGCCATACCACACCACCCTGCAAACGGGTGCCGCGCAGGATGGTTTTAGGCACACCCGATCCCGGCAAGCCTCCGGCGCCAAAACGGTGGTGGGCAGTTATAAAGTCGGCCTGAATCAGCCGCAGGGCCCAGTGCTTGGTCAGGTTCATGTCAATACCGACTCCACCCTGAAAACCAAAGCGATTGTCAGCCGTAAAGTGGTCGGGAGCAAGACGCGAATAGCCGACTAAGGCCTCAAGGAACGGCGAAAAGTGTTCTCCACGGAAGGTCAGCTTAGGACCAGCCATAACGGTATTCAGGGTGCTGGGGATCCTGGTTCCGCTGGTGCCACTGTTGAAGTGGCCACCGTAGTCCAGCGTGAGGCCTAACCACTTATTGAAGTCATAGGTGCCCGCCACGCCCAGGCCTGCGGGGTAGTTTCGCAAAGGAACACCGCTGATTTTTGCATTGGGATCTGCCCAGGAGTAGCCTGCGAAAATCTCCCACTTCGGGGCAGGCTGGTCTTGCGCAAACACTGTGGTGCTTGCCAGCAACAGACAGGCAGCTACCGATAAAAGGGCGATACCTCTTTTGATTCGATGCAACATGGAAGAACCCTCCGGAACTATTTAGTACCGTTGACTAAGGTCTGCAACTTAGATTCCTAAAAATTTACGGCTGACTTCTGGATGAAACAGGACTGCACGGCTGCTACTTCCGTGTAGTGTACAAAATTGTACAAGCAACCTCGAACAAGTGCAAAGTATTGATTTCAAATTTTTTACGAATGTTTACTGCAAAGTTACTGTATAAATAACGGGATTACATTTTGGGGAGTGGCGGACCTGGCTCAGGCTGCATCTTATATACCTGTATCCCTCAGGTATGCGTAGATTTTGACAGCAGTCTGTCACCTGGCCGCAATGCCATAATGGTATTGAAGCTTTCGTATGAACCAGGAAAAAGTACTAATCGTCGAGGATGAAGAAAACGAGCGCAGCGGCCTGGCCGAACTGATTTCGGCCTGGGGTTATCGCACAGAGACCGCCAAAGACGGCGCTGAAGGTTTTGAGAAGTTTACCGCCTGGTCGCCGGCAATTGTTATTACCGACCTGAAGATGCCCCGCATGAGCGGCATGGAGCTGCTGGAACGCATCGCCTCACAGCCACACTCGGCCGCCGTGGTGCTGCTGACCGCCCAAGGCAGTATTGATGTCGCCGTGGACGCCATGAAGACCGGGGCCTATGATTTCATCCAAAAACCGGTTGATCCCGCCCGTTTGAAAACTATCCTGAATAACGCCTCGCGCCAGCGCGGGACCGAGCGTGAACTGGAAGCCACGCGCCGCAAACTGCGTGACACCGGCGTACTCGGGGTGATGGTGGGATCATCCAAAAAAATGCAGGAAGTCTTCCGCCTGATTGAGATGGTAGCTCCCAGCACGGCTTCCGTCCTGATCACTGGTGAAAGCGGCACCGGCAAAGAGCTGGTGGCGCGCAATATTCATGACTTAAGTCCGCGTAAGGCGAAACCGTTTCTTGCTATCAACTGTTCGGCCATCCCCGAAACCTTGATTGAAAGCGAAATCTTTGGACACGAAAAAGGCGCCTTCACCGGTGCCCTGGAACGCAGAGCAGGATGCTTCGAACTGGCAGAAGAGGGTACGCTCCTGCTTGATGAGATTGGCGAAATGCCGGTCAACACACAGGCCAAACTTTTGCGCGTACTCGAAGACCACAAACTTCGCCGCCTGGGCAGCAAGGTTGAGACTACAGTAGATGTACGCGTACTGGCGGCCACCAACAAAGTTCCTGAAGAAGCCGTCGCGAAGGGAGAGCTGCGCAATGATTTGTATTACCGTCTGAACGTCTTCAACATTCATCTGCCTCCGCTGCGCGAGCACAAAGAAGATCTGCCCGAACTGACCGAACATCTGCTGGCCGATATGAGCCGCAAGCACGAACGCGAAGCGGCCATGGTAAGTGATGAAGTGATGAAGTCCTTTCAGGACCACAACTGGCCGGGTAACATCCGCGAGCTGCGCAACACGCTGGAGCGTGCCGTCATAGCCTGCAACGGCAAAGTCATCGAGCATCTCCACTTGCCCCCGGCGTTCGGTTCGGTGGGAGTGCACGCAACGGGGCACGACGCCAATTCAGTTCGGGTTGGAGTAGGGACCACGGTCGGCGAGGCCGAGCGCCTGCTGATTCTGAAGACGCTGGAATCCACCAACAACAACAAAACCCGCGCCGCCGAGATTCTGGGCATCAGCCTGAAGACCTTGCACAACAAACTGAAAGAATACGGCGCGTCTATCGGTGCAGCCGACGGCAACGGATGATGCCAAACGGGTGAGCTTTTGGTGAGCGCTGTCCCGCGCGAACCAAAAGCGAGGGCGTAGCAGCCTTGTTCTGGCTGCGGAGCCCTTATAGAAACGACGACTGCGGACTAAGGACTGAGGACTAGACCTCATGCGTCTGAAAACCAAGCTCGTACTGGCCATCAGCGGCATGGTGATGGCGCTGGTGGTGGCCTCTTCCAGCATTTACGTGCTGCAGATAGTCCATCAGCGCGTACAGGATACTTACGACAACGGCGACTTTGTCGCCCACCAGATTTTCTTCGTCACCCACGAGGCGCTGGAGGCCGATCTCAGCAGCACGCAGGTAGATACCAGCAATCCCCAAGCCGTACGCGAAGCCACAGAAGAAATTCTTCAGACTGATCCTGGCCTGAACTCCCTCATGCAGTCTATCGTGGGATACTCGCGTCCCATCTATGACGTAGCCATTGCCGGTCCTGATGGCCGCGCTCTGCTTCACACCGATTCGATGGTTGCATTGAGCGGCAATCCCCTGCCCGTGCGTGAAAATTTCAAGGTCGTACGCGACGGCAGCTTTCGTCAGCAGCTTGCCATGGTCTACGGTCCCCCCAAGGTCTATGAAATAAGCGTTCCCATCGAGCGCGATGGCGCTCCCTTCGGCTCGGTGCGTGTGGGAATTTCAACTGTATTTCTCAAGAGCGAGCTGCGTCCCCAGCTCAATCATGCCCTGCTGCTCTCCGGAATCGCGATTCTGGTTACCTTCATTCTGGCGGCATTGCTTTCTAACGTTGCCCTTCGGCCCCTGGTTCTGATTGGCCGGCGACTCGATCTGATGACCGGCGGAGCGCCCGAGCCTGAACACGAAGCGGCGCGCGGCGATGAAGTTGGCATGGTGACCACCAAGATCAACCGCCTGGGGAAGCAGATGCGCGACGTAAAGGAGATCTTCAGCGCCCTCAAAGACAACCTCGACCAGATCATGGCCAATCTGCAGGATGGATTGATTCTGTTCACCCGCGACTCCAAGGCCATTCTGGTCAGCGCGGCGGTAGAAAATTTTCTCGGAGTTTCGCGTGAACTCATGCTGGGCCACAACGTAGACGAATTCTTTCTCAAAGATACTGCCCTGGGCCGGACCGTGCTCGACAGCTTTGAATCGCATACGCCCATCGCGCAACGAGAAGTTGAAACGGAAGACGGCAGCCGCGTTATGGTGAGTCTGGATTTTATTGAAGAGGGCGGCGAGCGTATTGGCGCGTTATTGACCCTGCGGGATGCCGAGTCGGTGCGCCGCATCGAAAGCGAGATTGAACTCTCCCATCGTCTGGCGGCGATTGGCAGGCTTGCTTCCGGCGTAGGACACGAGGTCAAGAACCCCATCAACGCCATCGTGGTGCACCTTGAGCTTCTTCGCCAGAAGCTGCAGCAGGCCGATCCGGCAACCCGCCGCCACATGGATGTCATTGGCAGCGAGATTCATAGACTCGACCGCGTAGTGCAGATGCTGGTGGATTTCACCCGCCCGGTGGAGCTGCGCCTTACTGAGCTTGACGTTCGCAAGCTGGTGGATGACGTAACCCAACTGGCCTCGCCCGACGCCGCTCGCCAGGGAGTGAAGATCGAGCGTCAGCTTCCTGTCGAGTCCCTGCTGGCGCGTGCCGATTCTGACCTGCTTAAGCAGGCTCTCTTGAATGTCGTGCTGAATGGAGTGCAGGCCATGCCCCAGGGAGGAACTCTAAGCATCCGGGCATCGAAAGAAGACGATGAAATTATGGTTGAAGTACGCGACCAGGGCAGCGGCATCCCTGCCGAAATTCGCGACAAGATTTATGACCTTTACTTCACCACGAAGAAGACTGGCACAGGAATCGGTCTGGCCATGACCTACAAGGTCATGCAACTGCACCACGGTTCGGTGGATTTTGAGTCCGGCGATGGCCGGGGAACCAGCTTTCGTTTGCGGCTGCCCTTGTTGGGGGCTGTTACTGACTCACGTGAGTTTGCAGTGCCTGTGCCAAAAAAATTGTGACGGGTTGATGCAGTACAGCAGCAACCTTATTTTGGCTGAGTAAGTACTTAGAGCGTGTTTTAAAAATAGGGTTGTCAGGGCACGGATTTACAGCTTGCGGAAACTCTCTACGGGCGAGAAGACATGTATCAGGGCACGGCTTCAGAGGTTGCGGAAAGTCTTCGTGTGTGAAGACGTGTATCAGGGCACGAGTTTACTCGCGCCATAAGTCGCTGAAAGATAACAACTCCTTGCTGCCGCAGGCATGCGCGTAGCGAAGCGGAGCGCTAGAATAAACGTTTTTTCGCAGCCTCTTCAGCCGTGCCGTAAGTATAGAAAATAAATTGGTGCTTTTAGCCGCTGAGGGCTGCTCCTCGAGCATTTTTTGAAACACGACTCTAGATCAATTGGCCTATGAGACACTGAAACCGCTTAGCGGCCAAAAAAACTCAAGTGCACGATACAATGGAAGAATTGTTGCGATGAAACGCCACTCGTCCCAGCTCGGAATCTGGTTGCTCGCAGCCACAGCCTTGATTACTGGCTGCAATAAGAAGAAACAGCCTACAGTCGCGCCGCAAGCAAAAGCGCCTACGGTTTCGTCTCCGCAACCTGCTACACAGCCGGCCACGATAACTCAACCGCCTGCGACTACTGCTCCGGCGAATCAAACCGCTACTACCACTCCGTCGGCCTCCAAGCCCAAAGCCAAGCCAAAGACTAAACACAACCACGCCAAGAAAACTGCTCCGGCAACGAATCCTCCCGCGAGCAAAGAAGCCAACGCAACCCCTGCACCTGCCGTCTTGGCAGCACCGATGACAACGGCTACGCCTGCGCCCAATACACCTGACAAACCTGAAAAAACTGTAGTCCACGATGGCGGAACGTCCGAGCCTCCGGGCGCAATTCTTCCCGGCATCGACCAGAATGAAGCCAACCGGCAGCGCGAGGCGACAGAGAAACTCCTGCTCTCTACAGACGACGCCCTCAAGGGCATCAACCGTACATTGACGGTTGACGAGCAAGCCATGGTGGCACAGATTCGCAATTACATGACGCAATCCCGCGCCGCCACCACTGACGGCGACCTGCTCCGCGCCAACAACCTCGCCGTCAAAGCCCACCTGCTCACAGACGAACTCATCAAACGCTGAGGAGCTTCAGCCCAATAGTGGTACCATTCTGATATCAAAACCTTGCTTTCCTGGAAACGGCAGGCCATCATTGTGCTAGACGTGTGTTTAGGGTGAGCCCAATGCGAGCGCCGGGATAGCGCGAGCAGTGGGCGAGGCGTAGCACCCCGAGCGAAGTCGAGGGGGCTGCGGAGCCCTCAGAACAACGTTTACGCATTCCAGAATGCGGGTCTCGCGCCCATTTGGTCTTTGAAAATTCGATTCATAGTTCTGAGGACTGAGGACTCTGGCGGCACTTGCTGCTAGTGCACCATATTTCTTCGATATGTCATTGATTAACTGTGACTTAGTATCTATACGGCCTATTTAGCAAATCGGGTTGAGACCATCTCTCCGAAGGACGAAGCCGGAGTTTTTCCTGAGGACTGCTCTCCCGCGGGTGATATCTATCCAGTAAACACCTCAGACTATCTCAGCAAGTGTCCGCCGCAAAAGCGACCTTCCCCTGTAAATATGCGGCGATCATGGTTGTTTCAGGTGGTTCCAACCACTTGCAGCAAGTGGGGGTCGGGATGCCGAGTTTTAGGCCGGAAAAACAGATACTGAAAATAACTAAAAGGTAAAGTACCAAAGACTTCTAAGCCCGTTTTTGCGCCAGCACCAGTCCCCGCGGGGTGGGCATCAGCAGCACAGAGATCAACCCTTCCTGCTCCATCTTCAAAGCTGCTTCGCGCACAGTCTTCAGATGTGAACTGGCATCGTGCATCAGGATCAAGCCATCGGAGCTCATCTGGGGAAGAAAGTAGCGAACTTCCTGTTCGCGGATTTCAATGGCGCTGTCGCTGAAAAATATGTTGATAGGGCCGTTGACCTTCATTTCCAGGCTCGATTCATTGCGCAGGTCAATCCATTTTTTCAGGCCGGATTCCTGAATGCGCTCGCGTGCCTTGGCATACACCAGCGGATCAAACTCGCACGTCACAATCTTTCCAAAACCGTTTTGCTTCACGCCTTCAGCCATCCACAGCGTGCTGATTCCCATAAATGTCCCGGTCTCGACAATGAGTTGCGGCTTGGTGGTGGTCACCAGCGACTGCAGAAATTCCAGCACCTCGACTTCGGCGGTCATGGAATCGAACATGCGCCAGCGCTCTGGGTTCGGACACTCCGGCGTAGCCTTGTGATACTCGGGTTGCACCACATCGCCCTTCTGGCTGGAATGGCGCAGGATACGGTGCTCCTGCTTCTCGCCTTTGAATCCCCTTCGGATGTAGAACAGGATCACCACGCCTGCGATCATCGAAAGAAACGCCACTAACTGTGCGTTACTGAACAATCCAAACACCGAACGCGGATTGATCCGGATAAACTCCACCAGAAAGCGCGCCAGCCCCGTCCAGATAAAATATTCGGCAATTACCTCACCCTGCGGACGCGGTTTGCGCAGCGACTTGCTGCCCAGCTTCCACAGGTAAAGGAAAATCACCAGGCCAACCAGAAATTCATAGATAGGCGTCGGATGCACGCGCTCGGTAGTCGGAATCAGTCCGTTGGGAAAGCTCATGCCCCAGGGCAAAGACGTTGGAATTCCGTAGTCTCCATCGCCTGAGACCAGGCATCCGATGCGCCCTATTGCATATCCCAGGGCTGCGGCAGGCGCGGCAACGTCAAACATGGTAGCAATCGGGATCTTGTAGTGCCGCGCCAGCCACAACAGGCTCAGAATTCCGGCAATCAGGCCTCCTGCCCAGGCAAAACCTTCGCGGCTGAACAGTTCAGCGGCAGGATGCGCGAACAGATCGGCAGGGCGCTCCAGCACGTGATAAAGCTTGGCTCCTACGATGCCGGCCAGCGCCGTGACCAGAATGATCGTGTCGGCAACGTCCGGCAGCTTGCGCCGTAGCATGTCGGCACGAAGCACAAAATAAGCGATGAGAGTGCCAATCGCCACCAGAATGCCGTAGGTTCCTAACTCCAACGGTCCGATGTGAATAAATGGATACAAAAGAATCCCCGTTCCAAAAAAATCCTATTATTCAGTATATGTCAGCGGCGATCGAGGCTTCGTGATCCAAAAGCCAGGAAGCTACGAGCTAAAAGCCAAGGGCTAAGAGCTCTTCCGCGAACAATGACCGTCAACCGGCAACAAACAACTATCTCCAAAGATGCGATACATTGGAAGTATGCGTAAAATTCTGCAAAGCCGGGCCATGCGGTTCATCTTTGCCGCCAATCTCATCTCCATGATTGGCAGCGGGATGAACGCCGCCGCCGTCTTCTGGCACGTGCTGCAGATCACGCACTCGGAAATGGCTTTGGGTAAGCTGCTTCTGTTGCAGACGATTCCTGCGCTATTTCTGCTTCCCTTCTCCGGTCTAGTGATTGACCGCGAGGACCGCCGGCACCTGATTCTGATCCTCGATTTTGCGCGTGGCAGCATTACTTTGGCCGTTGCCATCCTGGCATTGCGCGGCGAGGTGCAAACCTGGCATCTGTATGCCATGTTCACTTTGGTCTCGGCCGGTTTCTGGCTATTTTGGCCGACCATGAACGCTCTGCTGCAGGAGGTCACGCCTTCCGACCAGTACGTTCAATCCAATAACTTCCTGATGGCAAGCTTCCAGGGCGGATGGCTCATCGCCGGCGCGCTCGTCGGTTTCGTCTATGACCACATCGGACTGGGCTGGATCCTGGTGATTGACTTCTCCACCTACGTCATTTCTTTCTTGTGTTACTACAACGTTCGCAAAGGACGTCACGTTGTAGCTCGCCTGCAACCAGAAGCCGCCGACCCGGCAGCTTCTCAGTCTCAATCCCCTGCTGAAGAGGGTACCTGGACAAAATATTTTCACGAGCTTTCCGAAGGCATTCATTACCTCAAGGGCAAGCCGCACCTGCAATTGGTCGGATTAGGCTGGGCGCTCTTCATCGGGGCCATGCTGACTCAGGGCGCTGTGACCGCTCCGCTGAGCGACCGCATCATGCACGCCGGCGCCGTCGGATACGGATGGTTCAATGGCGGCTGGGGAATCGGGGCCTTCACCAGCGCACTTTATTCTCCCTGGCTGATTAAGCACTTGCATGCCCACCGCTCCGCCGGGATCGGGCTGGGCGTCTTGGCAATATGCCTTGTGGTGCTGCCTTTCTCGCAGTTCCTTGCCATTGCTGTTCTTGTTTACGTGGTCATGGGTTCAGGCCGAGGCATCACCCACACCGCTCTTGCCAGCGAGATGATGGAGATTGTGCCCAAGCATTTCATGGGACGTGTGCAGAACACCTTCTACTTCCTCGGGACCATCCTGCAACTCTTCCTGGGGATAGGCGTTGCCACTGTCGCCCACCGCATCAGCCTGACCTTGGCCTTCGCCTGCATCGGCGGCATTTACGCGCTGGCCTGCACCGCGGTCATGTGGCCGGTGGAACGCAAAGCCAGGGCCATGCGTGTCAGCGCCGCCGAACCGCTGTAAACAAAAGCTTAACCACAAAGGACACAAAGGTGGGATGCAGGAACACAAAGTAGTTACAGCTAGTTCGTAGCCTGGCTTTCTGGCTGAACGCCTCAGTTTGTTATCCTAATTCTTTAAAACGAACCAACGGAGCCAACTCATGTCCCAATCCATGGAAGGACGCACCGCAGTCGTATTCGGAGTCGCCAACAAGCGCAGCATCGCGTGGGCCATCGCGCAGGCCCTGCAGCAAGCTGGAGCCAAGCTGGCCATCACCTATCAGAACGAGCGGCTGGAGCAGGAAGCCAAAGATCTGATTGAGGCCCTGCCCGGCGCCGAGGCTTTTCGCTGCGACGTCTCGCGCGACGAAGAAATTGACCAACTCTTCTCTCAACTCAAGGAGAAATACGGCACTCTGCATACGCTTGTGCATAGCGTCGCTTTCGCTCCCCCCGGAGAGCTGAAGGGCGAGTTCGTGAATACCACGCGTGAAGGCTTCCGCATCGCCCACGACGTGAGCGTGTATTCCTTCATCGCTCTGGCGCGCGCCGCCGCACCCTTGATGCAGCAGGGTGGCAGCATGATTACGATGACCTACTACGGCGCAGAAAAAGTGGTTCCCAACTACAACGTCATGGGCGTGGCCAAGGCGGCGCTCGAGGCCACCGTACGCTATCTGGCTGACAGCCTGGGCAAGCAGAACATCCGGGTAAACGCGATCTCTGCCGGCCCCATCATGACTCTGGCTGCTCGCGGCATCCCCGGCGTGAGAGACATGTTTAAGTCCCACGCCGAACGCGCTCCCTTGAAGCGGAATGTGGATGTCAACGAGGTTGGCTCGACCGCACTCTTTCTGGCTTCAGACGCCGGCAGCGGCATCACCGGCGAAACCATCTACGTGGATTGCGGCTACAACATCATGGGATTCTGAGGATTAAAGATTTACGATTTATGGCTAGAGTCAGTCCCACTATTTCATTTGCCCTTCGGTTTTTTCTCGGCGCCCACCGCAAGCGTCTTCTTCAGTTCGCGCAACTTTTCGCGCATCTTGAGCCGCGCTCTGCGCTGGCGATTGTCCCTGGATTTGTCTCCATTGTTTAGCGACATTGTGAAATACCCTCCTTTAGCATCGTACAACATACGCACCAAGCGAAGAGAGAAATGACGATATGACATCGTGGGAAAATCAAGACGCCTGCGACACCCTAATCTGCCTTTGGTTCTCGCCTGTCCTCTCAATAGCAATCTCCACATCGCGCTCTTTGCAGAAGCGCTCAAACTTTTCGCCCCACTCGATGATGACGAGGCTGCGTGCACCGAACAGATCGTCGATGCCGAGCGTTTCGAGTTCGCGTTGTGTATCTATGCGATAGAGGTCTATGTGGTAAATTTCGGCTTGCGGCGAGTGGTATTCATGAATCAGAGTAAAGGTCGGGCTGGTGACTTCTTCTTGCGAAGCTGCTTTAAATCCTTCAACTACTCCTTTAACTAAAGTGGTCTTCCCTGCTCCTAAATCTCCTTTTAGTAAAACCAATTTAGGCGGTCCTAGCTGCCCAGAAAACTCCCGCCCTAAGGCTATAGTTTCCTCTGCTGAAGAAGTGTTGAAGACTTTCTCCACACTCACTGACGTTTCCGTGCGCGTCCGAGTGTAAGGCTTACCGGACGATTCGTAAGCTGGTCTGAAGCCTGAATGGCATGCGGGATTTGCTGGAGGATATCTTCGGCAAGAACCGAGCGCTCTCCCAGCGACCTCGCCGCTAAATCACCGCTGAGGCCATGGATATACACCGCCGCAAGCACTGCATTGAACAAATGATCTGGACTCTGTGCGATGAATCCTGCGACCATTCCGGTCAACACATCCCCCGATCCGCCCTTAGCCATTGCCGGGTTTCCCGTCATGTTGACCCAAACCGTCCCCTCAGGATCTGCCACCAAGGTTCTGTGTCCTTTCAAGACAAGAATGAGCCGATGCTCTGCCGCAAATTTGCGCGCGATTTCCACCCGATTGCTCTCAATTTCATCCACGGAGAGTCCCGTCAAGCGCGCCATCTCTTTAGGGTGCGGCGTCAGGATCAGAGGGCGCTGCTTCCCGTTCAGCAGATTGGCTTTTCCTTCAAAGGCATTTAGACCATCGGCATCAATGACTACCGGGACTTTGGCGTGGGTCACGATGGCATGCACGGATTGTTCCGCCTCCGGCGCGCGGGAAATTCCCGGACCGATGGCAACTACAGTCTTGCCGACTAAAACTTTCTTGATTGCACTTTCTTGCGAAGAAATTGCTATCGCGCCTGCTTCGTTCTCAGGAAGGGGTACTGTCATCAACTCTGGGGCAAAACCCGCTACGGTCGGCAAGACCGATTTAGGAGTTGCCGCAGTCGTCAGCCCAGCGCCCACACGCATGGCTGCTATGGCTGCCATCGCTGCGGCACCGGCCTTGCCGGTTGAGCCTCCCATGACCAGCACATGGCCAAAGAGTCCTTTGTGGGCGTCCCACGGCCTGGGGACCCAGAGCGTGTGCAGATCGTTTTTCGTGATCACTTCCAGCTTCAATTTCGACTGTATCGCGTTACGGGGAGAGCCGATTTGAGCAACCACAACCGGGTGCGGGGTCAGGTTCAGAAAAACATGAGCAGGTTTGGGAGCGGTAAAAGTGACAACGCCATTGGAAAACGCCCAAATTGTCTTTCTTATTTTCTTCATGTCGGTTTCATCGGCATCAATTCCCGAGGGTATATCCACTGAAACCACGGGGCGCGTACCGTTGATGAGTTCACAGGCCTTGGTATGGAAAGGCGTAAGCGGAGGCCGAAAACCAGTGCCGAAAATCGCATCCACCAGCACGTTTGCATTCGCCACCAGCATTGCCGATTCCTGCTCCAGTTCCTTTATATTGCGCGCACAAACCGCAGCCACCGGCAATCTTTCGAACATGACGGCGGCATCGCCCTTCAACTCTTTCGGATCAGCCAAAAGCAGCACCAGCACGTTCTTTCCGGAGTCATAAAGTTTGCGGGCGGCCACAAATCCATCGCCGCCATTGTTGCCCTTGCCGCAAATCACCCCAATTTCTTCCGCTTTTGGGTATTGCTCCAATACAAACTCGGCTACCGCTGCACCCGCATTTTCCATGAGGGTAAGCGAAGGTATGCCATATTTTTCAGTGGTGATGCGGTCAATCTCGCGCATCTCGGCGGTAGTAACAATCTTCATGAGCGTTGGATAGTGCTGGAAGCGGCCGCTTCCAGCCGCGCCATGCTTTCCGGTTCCCCCATAACGATAAGATGGTCGCCAGCCTGGATAACGACATTGGCTGTCGGATTGAAAATCGTCTTCCCTTGTTCGTGTTTTATGGCCAAGACAATGATCCCATAATCTCGGTGAATCAGCGAATTTCCTACGGTCTTCTCGGCAAAAAAAGAGTCTTGGCCGATATGAATTTCTTCAATCACCATCTCCACCCTGCCCTCACGGGTGGTGGCGATATCCAGAAAATCCAGCACATTGGGCCGCAAAAAGCTTTGGGCAATGCGATGGCCGGCAAAAGAATAGGGAGAGACTACTGAATCAGCTCCGGCCTTGAGCAGGTGCTTTTCCGCTGCCTCTTCGCTGGCGCGGGCAATAATTCGCAGTTTGGGATTCAGGCTGCGCGCCGTGAGCACAATATAAATGTTGGTTGCGTCTGTGGTCGTAGCGGCGACCAGCCCAATCGCGCGTTCGATGTGGGCCTCATGAAGAAGTTTCTCCTGGGTGGCATCGCCCTGGATAACCAGCCACTCCGGCTCCAGGTCCTGCAGGCGAGCTTCGTCTTTCTCCAGCACAACGAATGGAACGGGCTTGCGCGCCAGCTCACGGGCAGCGCGGTGTCCCACCCGGCCAGCGCCGCAGATGATGTAATGGTTTTGGAGTCGCGCGATTTCGCGTCCCATCTTTCGCCTTCCCAGAACCTTGGTGAGTTCGAATTCTAGCAAATACTGCGTGAGTGAGCCGATAGCAACCGTCGCCAGGGCCACCCCGGCAATAATGAACCCAATATTGAAGACCTTGCCGGCGTGCGAGAGCGGATGCACTTCGCTATAACCAATTGTAGTCAGCGTGATGACGACCATGTAAAAGCCGTCGAACCACGACCATCCTTCAATATAGTGAAAGCCCGCTGTGCCCACCGCAACCAGCGCCACCAGCGCGGCAGCTAAAAACTTGAGATGGCGAAGGGCACGCATGAATTACGGCTTCCTCGTGAAAGCGCGATTGTAAAACAAAAAACCTTCGCATTCGTGAGAATGCGAAGGGTATGTATCCTCGAAAGTACCTAGTCTCACTCGCAGATGTCTCGCTCAAGCTGCCTGAGAGCTAGTTGAGAGCTTACTGTGCTTCCTGCCGTATGCAAAATAGAAAATCAAACCGATCACGAGCCAAATAATAAGGCGCAGCCAATTGGTCCAGCCCAGCCCGTAGATCATGGCGCCACAGACGACGATGCCGAGTATGGAAACCAGCGGCAACAACTTAACCTTGAACGCCCGCTTCAAATCGGGCCGGCGGACGCGCAGGATCCATACCCCCGCGCACACCAGGATAAAGGCGAATAGGGTCCCGATGCTGGTCATTTCACCGACGATATCTTCCGGAATGAACCCGGCGAACAGCGAGGTGAAAACGAAGAACAGCATGTTGGATTTCCAGGGCGTTTTGAACCTGGGGTGAGGTTCCGAAAAAACCTTCGGCACAAGACCATCGTTGCTCATCGAAAAGAACACCCGCGACTGCCCGTACAACATGACGAGAATGACCGACGAGAACCCGGCCAGGATTGCGACCGTCACGAACTTCGCCAGCCATGCATAACCGGTCATGTATTTGGTGATGGCAAAAGCCACCGAGGCTTCCTTGCCCGCCGTCCGGAAATCATTCACCGTAGCTACACCGCTTAACACATGCGAGAACAAGACGTACAAGATGGTGCAAATAATAAGCGAGCCGAGGATACCGATCGGCATGTCGCGCTTGGGGTCCTTGGCTTCCTGCGCCGCGGTCGACACCGCATCAAATCCGATGTACGCAAAGAACACCACGCCGGCCGCCCCCAAGATCCCCATGATGCCCCCGTAGGGGTGGGTGACGCCCTGGGCTGTGGTAAACGTGGTGGCGGCGGGGATGTACGGCGTGTGGTTCGCCGGGTTCATGAATCCCCAGCCAATCACGATCACCATCACGACGATGGCGACTTTCGTGATAACGATAAGGGTGTTGACGAACGCCGACTCACGCGTGCCGCGGATGAGCAACGCGGTTAGCACCAGGAGAATACCGATAGCGGGAATATTGATAATCCCGTGAACGCCGGCGTTGGCGCCCATGCCCACCTCAAACGGTGAATGGCTCCAAACATACGGAACGTGGAGACCCATGAACTCGAGGATCCTATTAAAGTACTCGCTCCAGGCGATGGCCACGGTAGCCGCGCCGACCGCGTACTCGAGCACCAAGTCCCAGCCTATGATCCACGCGACCAGCTCGCCCATGGTTGTGTAGGAATAGGTGTACGCGCTGCCGGCGATTGGGATCATCGAAGCAAACTCCGCGTAGCAGAGTCCCGCGAACGCGCAGCCGACGCCGGCAAGCATGAATGCCAGCGTCACCGATGGGCCCGCGCGGTCCGCAATCGCTGCGGCAGTCCGCACGAAGAGGCCAGCGCCGATGATGGCCCCGATCCCGAGCGCGACGAGCGACATGGGACCCAGCGTCCGCTTGAGAGGCGCTTCACCGCTCTCGGCCGTGAGGCTATCAATTGATTTGGTTCGAAATAGTGAGCCAGCCACTTATATATATCCTCCCTGAGTTCTTGATCTAGATTCTGTCCCAGGCCGTCTCTGCCAGAGCCCGCCGATTATACATGGCAAGGAACAGATTCATTGACAGATTGCCGAAAAAAGCTATTTCAGTTTGTGTTCAAGCCTGTCGCCGATCCGCACCCCGATGAGACCATAGGAAATACACCGGAATGCCCAGTAGAACGATGATCAGTCCCGGCCATGTATATTGGGGCTTGTAGCGTAACAATACTATATCTATGAAAAGCGCAAGGGCGATATAAACCGCGGGCAGCACCGGATATCCGAAGGCCCGATAGGGCCGCTCAGCATGGGGCTGGGTACGGCGCAGGACAAACAACCCAACAATGGTCAGGATATAGAAGACCAGCACCGCAAAAATAATGTAGTCCAGCAGTTGGCCATAGGTGCCAGAGAGGCACAGCAGGCAGGTCCAGATGGCCTGCACGATCAAGGCATTGACCGGCGTTTTATATTTAGGATGAATTTTCGCTACCGGCTCGAAGAAGAGCTTGTCCTTGGCCATAGCGTAATAGACACGGGCTCCTGCCAGGATTAATCCGTTACAACATCCGAAAGTAGATATAAGAATGGCAATGGCCATCAGTGCGCCCCCGGTGCTGGGAAACATCTGCGACATGACTGCAGTCCCCACGCGCTCAGCGGTGGCATATTGAATGCCTCTCGCCACCACGGTAGCTCCATGCGGATCCCCATGCAACGGCAGCACACTCAAGTAGATAAAGTTGACGGCCACATACAGCGCGATCACCGTGCCGGTTCCTAAAGCGAGTGAGAGTGGCAGGTTGCGGCTGGGATTCTTCACCTCGCCGGCAGTAAAGGTGACGTTGTTCCATGCGTCGGCAGAAAACAGCGAGCCCACTTGGGCCACGCAGAGGACAGTGAGGGTTCCCACCAGCACCCCCGCCTGGATTTCATGGGAGGTACCCAGCCCAGCGTTGTGCCAAAAGTTGCTGAAGTTGGCGGCAATGGCCTGTGGGTTACGTCCGACAAAGATGCCTACAAGAACGAGCCCTAGAAGCGCCGCAACTTTGGAAATAGTAAAGAGGTTCTGGATCAACGCCCCGGTCTTGATGCCAAATATATTCACGACGGTCAGCAATACAATAACGATGATCCCCACCAAGTTCTGCGTATTCAAGCCGACATTCATATCGCCCAGGACCATCGGGCCAACACGGAGTGCCGGCACATGTGCGTGATACCCAATCCAGTGATCGGCAGAAACAGAGTCGAAAAAGAAACCGGCAAACTTGCCGAACGCAACCCCCACGGCAGCGATGGTTCCCGTCTGGATAACCAGAAACAGCGTCCAGCCGTAGAGAAACCCCCACAGCCGCCCCAGGGCTTCGCGCAGGTAAACATATTGGCCGCCGGCTTTGGGCATCATGGCAGCCAGTTCTCCATACGCCAATGCCGCCGTAATAGTCATAAAGCCGGTCAATAGCCACGCCCCAATCAGCAGGGCGGGAGAATCAACCTCGCGGGCAATTTCAGCAGAGACGATAAAGATTCCCGAACCGATCATGGAACCCATCACCAGCGTGGTGGCGCTGGTGAGTCCCAGACCTTTGACCAGTTCAGAAGAGGCAGCGTTGTCGGTAGTAGCTTTTGCGGGAGAGTTCACAGAGGCGTTTTGTACCATTTTTAAAGCTTCACAAATAAGTTGGTTATATTAGCACCCTTACTGCCCCATTATTCATAATAAGTATCAATGGCGAACATCCATAAACCTCAACCTTCGTGACCTTTGTGGTTAAACTAAAATCCGCAAAAATTCCTCAACTCTTTTTCGTGGGGAATCCTGCAAGTCTCCAATAACCGCAACCGAATCTGCTCCTGCTTCGATCACGGAGCTGCAGTTGGTGCGGGTAATACCGCCGATAGCGACAATTGGTTTAGATGCGGCTTTGCGGGCAGCGCGGATTAACTCCAAACCAACCACCGGTTCGGGATTTGCTTTAGTTTTAGTGGCAAATACTGGGCCTACAGCGATGTAATCGGCCGTGGTCTTATCTGCTTCTAAAATTTGTTTCAAATTATGGGTGGAAACACCGACGAAGCAGCTTTCTCCTAGCACACGTCGTACGCCCTCAACTGAGAGGTCTTCCTGTCCTACATGAACTCCGTCGCAGCCGCTGGCCATGCAGAGATCGGCGCGGTCATTCATCATAAGCATTGCTTGTTCGCCGACCGCTCTCCGCAGCTCGCGGGCATGGCCAAGCAGCTCCCCTGCGGCAGCCTTCTTATTTCTATACTGGATAAGAGTTGCGCCGCCTGCCAGCAGTTCCCGTGCATAATCAAGCGTCTTTTGCTGTGCGTGTTCTTCACCTTCAAACATGCCAGCATCAACAATGGCGTAGAGGCGCGGTAGTTTCTTTTCTTTCTTCTGAGTACTGAGTACCTGGTACTGAGTACTGCTTTTCATGCGCTGCGCCTTTCCACTCTGGCTTCTTTGTTCCTGGCCAGAAAACGCTCTATATATTTGGTATCGAAGTTCCCTGCCCGGAACTCAGGATCATTCATAATCAGCCGATGCAGTGGAATCGTAGTATGAATGCCTTGCACGATAAACATCTCCAGGGCGCGCGCCATACGCGACATGGCCTCTTCGCGGTCCTTGCCGTGGGCGACGAGCTTGGCAATCAATGAATCGTAATAAGGAGGTATCACGCCCTCGGCATAGGCCGCCGTGTCAACCCGCACGCCGGTTCCACCTGGCGTGTGAAACGCAGTAATCTTTCCCGCAGAAGGAGTAAAGGTCTCAGGATGCTCCGCATTAATCCGGCATTCAATTGCATGTCCCCGGTGCTCGATATCGCCTTGCAAAACGTCATCCAGGCGCTCACCCGCTGCAATGAGGATCTGGCTCTTCACCAGGTCAATACCGGTTACCATCTCCGTCACCGGATGCTCCACCTGAATGCGAGTGTTCATTTCAATGAAGTGCAGTTTGCCTTGTTCATCCATTAAAAATTCGACCGTACCGGCATTGATGTATCCAATTTTGGTCAGGGTCGCGCAAAGCGATTCCCCAACCCATTTGCGCATCTGCGGTGTGACTTGCATGGAGGGCGACTCTTCCAGCAGCTTCTGGTGTCGCCGCTGGATACTGCACTCACGCTCGCCCAGGCTGACCAGGTTGCCGTAGGCATCCGCCAGAATCTGGAACTCAATATGACGGGGGCGCTCGATGAACTTTTCCATGTACAGATCGCCGTTGCCAAAGGCAGCAGCAGCCTCTGACTGCGCAGCGTGAAACAATTCCGGCAGCTCCCGCTCGTTGCGGATCACGCGCATGCCGCGGCCGCCGCCTCCCGCCGATGCCTTCACAATCACAGGAAAGCCAACGCTGCTGGACCATTCCAGCGCCTCATCCACAGAATTAATCACGCCCTCTGACCCAGGGAGGATGGGCACACCCGATTTCTTCATCGTCTGCCGGGCTTTCTCCTTCTCTCCCATCATGCGGGTAATGTCCGGAGGGGGCCCGATGAACTTGATATGGCTGGTCTCGCAGACTTCCGCAAAATTCGCGTTCTCGCTGAGCAGTCCATAGCCAGGGTGGATGGCATCCACATTGGTGATTTCAGCAGCGCTGATGACCGCAGGAATATTCAGGTAGCTCTCCGAAGCCCGGGGCGGACCGATGCAGATAGCCTCATCGGCAAAACGGACGTGCAATGAGTTCCGGTCTGCTTCACTGTAGATCGCCACAGTGCGTATGCCTAGTTCCTTGCAGGCACAGATAACACGTAAGGCGATTTCGCCGCGGTTTGCAATTAGGATTTTCTTAAACATGAATGATTCAGCGTGGCTCCGCTCAAGGGTTTATTTTGGGCGTATAGCGAATAGATGCTGCCCGTATTCGACCGGCTGTCCGTTGGAAACCAGTTGCTTCACTATTTCACCGGTCACATCAGATTCGATTTCGTTCATTAGTTTCATCGCTTCAACAATGCACAGCACGCTCCCGGCCTCAACCTCGTCTCCTATCTTTACGAAAGGCGGGGAACCCGGAGAGGGCGATTCATAGAATGTCCCGACAATAGGGGACTTCACGATGTGCAAGCCGCTCTCTTCCCCGGCTTCTTTTGCGGTTGCTGGTACGGTTGTAATCGCAGGAGCAGCGGGTCCGGCAGTGGGTATAACAGCGGCAGAAACAGACGCCACCGGGACCGGCCCTACGCGGGTCTCGGGCGCTACTATGACGGTTTCGCTCCCGCGTTTGACGCGGACTTTTACATCTCCGCGTTCCAACTCGAACTCTGCGATATCTTTCTCGACCAGGAACTCTATAAGTTCTTTCAGCTCTTTATGATTCATGCCTGTTTTGGAGGTATTAGTATTAGATTGTGATAAGTCTTTTCGTCGTTGGGGTAAGGACTTCGCATCCGCGTTCGGTCACAAGAACCATATCTTCGATCCGGACACCGCCCTCGCCAGGAATATAAATGCCGGGTTCCACGGTTATTACCATGCCCGGTTGTAGCTTTTGACGTTGTTTGCCGGCTATTCGTGGCGCCTCATGTATTTCCAGCCCCACACCGTGACCGGTGGAGTGCGTAAAAAATTGCCCAAACCCGGCCTTGTTCAGCACGCTTCGGGCCGCTTCATCTACAGCGGATACGGCGACTCCCGGCCGGACCCTCTTGATTGCCGCCAGTTGCGCACGCAACACCGCTTCATACATGGTGCGCGCGCGCGCATCGGGCTTGCCCAGATGCACTGTGCGGGACATATCCGAACAATAACCCGTGAGTATAACACCGAAGTCGAGAACTACGAATCCTCGTTGAGGCAACCGCTCGCGTGAGGCTCGCCCGTGGGGCAGTGCCGAGCGGGCCCCTCCGGCGACGATGGTTTCAAAGGACATTCCCTCTGCACCTCTCCGCCGGGCTTCATACTCAATTTCTGCGGCAACTTGTGATTCTCTTATACCGGAACGTATATGTTTGAGGGCTGTCGGGAATAACGCAGAGCCGAGCTTGATCGCCAGGCGAATCCTTGCAATCTCTTCCGCATCTTTTATCAAGCGGAGACCTTCGACCATCCCGGAGCAGTCTCTGAGTTCTACTTTCTTCCCTACTTGTTGCTTTACCTGATGAAGAGAAGAAACAGTACAGTGGGCAAAGTCCAGGCCGAGCGTCCTGACTTTGCTCTCTTTGATCCACTGTAGAGCCCGAAGGAATGGACTCCCTTCACTCACAATGGTCTGTATAGCCGCGACCTCCTCGCCCGCCTGTTGCGTATAGCGCCCATCCGTAAAAAATGCCGGGCCCTGGCGGGCAAACACTAATACTGCCGAACTGCCGGTGAATCCACAGAGATAACGTATGTCTGCAGCCTGAGTGAGCAACAGCGCGTCAAGTCTGCTTCGTATGCGCTTGCGTATGACTGCGGCTTGCCTTCGTTCGTAGTATTGCAGGTCTTTGCTCATGTAAAAACAAATAAGCCCCCGCGTTAGCGGAGGCTTATTCAGCTCAAAGATGTCGCGGTTAAGTTTGAATAATCTTGGGAGTGATGAAGAAGATCAACTCCTGTGTTGAGGTCTTAACTACACGCCTCTTGAACAGGTTTCCCAGGATTGGAATATTGCCCAAGAGAGGTGTCTGGGCGATGTTGACTGAATTTTGGGTTTGAATCACGCCACCGATGACCACTGTTCCTCCATCGGCAACCAACACCTGGGTGGTAGCCTGTTGCACCACAAGAGTTGGGTTTCCTAAAATTGCGTTGCCGAAGTCCGGGGTGGTGTTTTCCACGTCTATGTTGAGGAAGATGGTGTTTTCCACCGTGATCTGCGGAGTAACACTCAATCGCAGGAAAGCATCAACAAAGTTTACCGTGGCCGGGCCCAGCAACTGAGATGCGGTTACAATCGGCACTCTGACACCCTGCCGTACCGTTGCCAGAATGTTGTTCTGGGTAATAATACGCGGACGAGAAAGTATCTTGAGCAAGCCCCGCGACTCAGCCAGTGAAAGTTGATAATCCAGACGGAAATTTCGGGTGGCATTGATTATGTCAAGACCGCTGGTCGCGCCTGTGAGTCCTAAATTGGAGAAGAGCGGCACCGCATTTCCATTTGTGGCCGAAACCGTGGGATAGTTCACACCGCTGCTGCCGGCTGGTGCACCCACCGGCACAGGGAAGCTTACTCCAGTATTCGACTTGCCAGCGTCTGGGTTACCGCCTCCGACGGTGTTACTGTTGATATTAACGCCTAGGCCGAACTGGTTACCTATGTCACGCTCGAAGTTGCGGGTAGCTGAAACCACACGCGCTTCAATTTCCACTTCCTGGGTCTTGCGGTCCAGCTTGGCCAGCAACTCGTCAACCTTGGGAATCGTGTTCGGGATGTCGTCAATGATCAATGCATTCTCGCGGTCATCGGCGACCACATCTCCGCGCTGTGACAGGAAGCGCTTAATTGTAGGCACAACATCTTTTGCGTGCGCATAGCTCAGGAAACGGGTCACTGTAATTTTGTCAACCGCAAGTGCCTGGGCTTCAATCTCGGCGCGGTGATTTTCAGCTTCCTTGCGCAGCGTATCCACAGTAGCGATGCGCAACACATTGCCGTCAAGCTGGTGATCAAGTCCATTGTTTCTTTCCACGATGACCAGCGCCTGGTCCCACGGAACATCGTCCAGCACAATGGTTAGGGTGCCATGAATGTTAGGATCCAGCACGATATTGAGACCGCTGATCTCATGGATCAGACGGAAAAAATCTTTCAAATCGACGTCCTTCAAATTGACGGATATCGGTTCCCCGGTGAACCTGGGGCGCGCGGATGTAGAAGGTGTTGCCGCAGCCGTTTGGGGTTCAAGCGACATGTTCTGGTGCACCAATGGATTTAGCGATGCACTCGTCGGTGTCGTGGTTTCGAAAACGGCATCCGTTTTTTCAGGATTAAATTTGGCCGCGGCGCTAGTAGCCCGCATTAGCGGATCTACTACTTTTGCCGTGACCGGATGATACTCCGGAGTAATTACGGCAAAATCACTTGCTTTCGTCGGAATGTTAGCAGCGGTTGTAGTTTCGGGCTTGACATCGGATGTCACGTTTGAGGTTACAGCCTGTACGGTTGCCGGTTGCGCTGGAGTCGTAGCCGTAGCAACTGTTTCCGCAGGCTTAGAGTCGGCTAGGCTATCCGAGGTAGCCGCTGGTGCTGTAGTCGTAGCGGCCACATCGCTGGCAGCAGCAGGATGAAGTTTTACTTTCAGTTTGTTGGCAGAAGGCGCCAGCTCAAAATCCTGAGCTGAGGCAAGATCAATCACAATCCTGGTCACCGGTGGAGTGAGCTGATAGCGTGATATACGGATGGCCTTCACATCACCAGAGTTGACTGAGATGGTCTTGTTATTGGCGAGTGGCACCGCATTGGCCAGATCAACCACAACGCGATCGGGCCCCGTGAGTTTGAGCGCATTGGGCGAGAGCGGGGCATTGGCGCTGATTTCGACCTCGATCCCATTCTTTCCCCGAACCACTCCTACATTGCGAACTTGGGCAATTCGTGTGGAATGCTTGGCTGGCGCTGGAACCGGGGCCGCCGAAGCAGTCTCCTGTGTCGAGGTGACCGGGTCAGAGATTGCAGCTGGCGCTGCGGCCTCCTCAGTTCCTGCAATACTGATGCGCAGTTGATTGCGGACTTTGTCGAAGCTAGGCTTCGCGCCCGAGGCTATTGCAAATTCAATACGGGCCACATCTTTTCCGTCGCCGCCCTTGTAGCCAAGGACCCGATAAGAAACAAGATTGGGCACTTGCACCCCATGAGTTTTGCCGTCAATGTTAGCGGCAGAAACTCCGGCCATATCCACGAGTAGAAGGTTTTCCGTGGGCCTGTACTCGGTATGCGTAAAAGCGCCCGTCGCATGCAACGTGACAATCGCCACGTTGCCCCGGGAGGAAACCTGTACCTGTGTCAATTGTGCCCCAGATGCTGCTGCCACCGTACTCACAGCACACAGCATCAAGAGGATACCCACCAGTTGTATTAACTTTAGCTTCATCTTGTTTCTCCTCACGCCTTCGGCAATTTCCCAGTGCGTGGCGGCTTGCTTAACTCAGCCGCGTAAAAATTAGCCCACCCGCCTTTCGACGGTTACTGCCTTTAAGCTCGGCCCAATCACTACTCATTTACTGCACTGCTTCTACTGCTTGTCCCACGAACCCCGGCTCTTATACAACCGGTGCGTTTACTGTCTTGACCACCTCGCGCTGGCTATCGTGCCCAAGGTTGTCCAGGTAATGCTCCTTGAAAATGACAGAATCAGGAGTAATTTTTTCCACGAAACCGTTGTAAATTGGGTCATTTTCGTGGAGGAAATATGTTTTTTGCGCTGAATTTTCAACCACCGCAATCATACCGTTGGCCGACTTCACAATTCCCCGCAAAATGACTTCGTTGACCGCCAGGCAGCGTTTACCCCCGCTGCATGCTGTGGTCATCCCTTCAAGGCGCGCCTCGACCGGGCTGATAAACGGATCGCGCTTATGACCAGGGGCCGCCACAGCGGCGGTTGCTTCCGTTCCCGGCTCCGCTGGTTTTTCAGCAGCAGGCGCGGGATTTGCTTTTTTGGTAGCTTTAGGCTTCGCAGTTTTCGGAGCCAACGGGCTGCTGGCCTTTTTGCTCTTACTCGACTTCTTGCCTGAAGCTGCAGCATCACTCGCAGCCGGAACCTGCGCAAAAGCGACGGAAGCCGTCAACAGCAGCACGAAAACGGTCCATTTTATTTTCATCGCAGGCTCTCCTTATCTCGCCGCCGGCGCCGGAGCTGCTGGCGCGGCTTTGGATGAATCATGATTGAAAAACGTTGTTGCCGTGACATTCACTACGACAGACTCGTTGGGCGCGTATGTGTACTGGTTCTTTACTTTTGCGTCGCCACTGCGCTTGGGAGTCGCCATCTGCAGGCTCCCGACATTGATGATGCGCTGAAGCTTGGCAACGCGCTCGAAAAAGTTCACAACCGCGTAATACGAGCCATCAATATCAATTTCATAGGGCACTTCCGTATAAAACTCACGGGTGACCACGGGGTCGGCTGTGTACCGGCGGATTTCGATTCCCGCGCTTGCGGCGGTATCTTGCATCAGATGGATAAATGCCGGAGATTCCTTCTCATCTGGCACAATGGTCCGCTCGATCTCCAATTGCTGCTGCAAACTTGCAATCTCTCGCTCCAAGCCGGGAAGGTCGCGTTCATATTTGCGGAGCGTCTCGTTGTCCGCCTTCTTTTGTTCCAACAGCACCTGCTTCTGATCGTTGTCTTGCTGAATCGGGTTCACCAAAAGCCACCATCCGCCTCCGCCGACAACCGCCGCGATAACAAGCGCCAGCACTACTTGTAATGCAACCGGCATTTCTCTAAATCCAGCCATATATTTCACACCTAAACAGCGTAAATTCTCGCCGCCCCTTATGATTTCTGCTTTTCACAAGTGAGCTTAAAAGTAAACTCCTGCAAATCCTTCGAGTTTGGGTCTTGTACGGTCTCCGTCATTTCAACCGATTTGAAATAACCCGTTTTTTGCAGGTTCTTGATCAGGTTGGCCACAGCGGTTGAGCTGAGCGCCGTACCCTCAATCGCAATGTTGGGACCTTTGTCCTGCATGGTATTGAGCCAGACTGCGTCGGTATTGTTGACGGTATCTCCGATCATGGTCAGCAAATTCACCGGCCCACCGGATTGATTGGCGCGCAAATCATCAATCACTTTGACACGCCGCTCATAATTGTCCCTGACCCTTTGCTCCTGGTCGTACTTCGCTTTCACCGCTGACAATCGGCGGTTTTCTTGGTCTTCCTTAGCAATTTCATCCTGCAATTTTTTGGCCTTGCTTGATGCTTGCAGATAAAAATATCCAACCGCAAGGATGGCCACCACAAGAAATACGAGGATGATCACAATGGGATTCGGTCCCTCTCCCCCACCGCCTCCCATTCCCGTGATATCGGTAACCGTAGTGGTAGCAACCCGCTTTCCACCACGCTTCGGTTTCGGCGCTCCGAGTAAGTTAATCTTGATCATTGTTCGAAACTCCTAAGGGCCAATCCCACAGCTACGGCGAGTTGCCCCGCGTTCTGATCAATCAAATCTGTAGGCACGCCGGAGCCGGGCGCAATTCTTTGAAACGGATTCAACAGCTCCACCGGCAATGAAAACTCCTGTCGCAGAGCTTCCATCAAACCCGGCACTTTGGCCGAACCGCCCGCCAGGTAGATGCGCTCAATGTGCTCGCCCGCTGCCGTGGCCCGAAAGAAATCAAATGTCTTCTGGATCTCGAGCACAATGATTTCCGTGACCTGTTGCAAAATGGGCATCTTGGCGTCTTCGCTGACGGTTCCCACCTTGCGCCCCAGCTTCAGGGACTCGGCATCGTCAAAACCGAGATCAAGCTCTTTCTGCAGCGAATCTGTGTACTGGTTGCCACCCACGCTGACGTCGCGCGGGAACAACGGGGTAGAGCCCTTCACAATGTTGATATTCATCACGCTCGCACCCAGATTGAGGAGCGCAACCGTAGAACTGGGCGAAGGATCGTAGTTGTACTCGTAGCAGTTCTGCAGCGCAAAAGCGTCAATATCAACCACCGCTGGAGTTTTTCCGGCCAGCGAAAGGACGTTGGTGTAATTCAGAATCTTGTCTTTCTTCACGGCCACCAGAAGCACATCCATGGGATTGCTGCCCTCATCGGAGAGGATCTGGTAGTCCACATTCACGTCAGCAACGTCAAAGGGGATATGCTGTGCCGCCTCCTGGCTGATGGTTGCCGCCAAGTCGGCATCCTCCATGGCTTGCACCTGGATTCTCTTTACAATCACAGAGTGGCCACTGACGGAGGTCGCAACTGCCTTCGATTTGATGCTGTTCTCATTGAAAATTTTGGTAATGGCGCTGGAAACGCTTCCGCTGTCTACAATCATGGAGTCCACGACGATATCGGAGGCCAACGGCTCCAATCCGACATGTACAACTTCAACTTCGCCCCGGCTCTTCTTCAACTCCACTGCCTTGATGCTGCTGGAGCCGATGTCCAGGCCGACAATCGATTTTGATCCACCTATTCCGAACATAAATGTCGCCTCAGTGCCCGGCCGCTGCTGTCCTTGCGGCTCTGGGCTTTTTCTTGCCTCTGCCTTCCCCCATGCTGCTTTTCCGCTCCATCCACGAATCCAAAATCGTCTTTTTGAACTTCCACCGGTTCCCCAGCTTGAAAGCGGGAATCTTCTCTTCGTAGACGTACTTGTATAGCGTGTCCGGACTCACGCCCAGGTATTGCGACGCCTGGCGAATGTTCATGACTTCACGCGAATCGGCCATATTTACCTTTAGCCCTTTCCCTCAAAAGATCTAGCACGCCATACTAGGCGGATGTAAAAGACGCCTTATGGCCGGGGCCGAATTACTGAGGAACCCTTCCTCTGCTTTCTGTTGTTCTCGGGGGAAAACTTACAGTGATGCGTGTTATATCAGTCTTACGGGTGGCCCTGTCAAGCGGAAACTCCGTGTTTCTTCGGGTTTTCTGGATAGTTTCACCGGTTTATAGGGCTATTACTTTGGTAACCCAAACTACATTTTGTGTTTTACTACTAAGTACACTACTACCCTTTGTGGTGTTAATGCACACGGTTCATAATTTCGCTTGATTCCTTCTAAAAGAGGTTACTAAAGGGTAAGCGAGGTCACTAGGGGGCAGTAAGCTTCTTATACCTAAGTGGCATAGTCCTCCCTTTGCTACTGGAAGAAAGAATTGCAGAGCTCTTAGATGAAGGGTGAGCTTTTGGCGAACGCTGTCGTGCGCGAACCAAAAGCAAGGGCCCAGCAGCCTGGTTTTGGCTACGGAGCCCCTTAGAAATAATGACTTCTGAATCCGCGAAAATCTGTGAAATCCGCGGTTGGCAGTTGTTTTTTGCAGCTCAATGACCCGATGACTTAATGAATATCAAACTGCTCCTGATGCAACGTCGGATCCGGCTTCACGATCACGGTCTTCCCTGTCAGCTCTTCCATGTCCTGCAGCCAGCGGGCGTTGTTGGCCTTGAGGGCTTTACCGACTTCCGGATTCACGCGCACGAAGACATCTTTGCCGTCCAGGTGGCGCGTCATCTTGCGCATCTCCACATAAATTTCGTTGCATACCGTAGTCACTGATTTAATCAGGCCGGTCCCGGTGCAATATGTGCAAGGCTGGCCCAGGGTGCGCTCCAGCGACTGCTTGACCCGCTTGCGGGTAATCGCTACCAGACCGAAGTCGTTGAATTGAAGTACCTTGGAGGGAGCGCGGTCACTCTTGAGCGCTTCTTCCAGTGCCTGCATGACTTTTTGCCGATTGCGGCGTTCATCCATGTCAATGAAGTCAATGACAATGATGCCGCCCAGGTCGCGCAATCGTATCTGCCGGACAATTTCTCTGATGGCGTCCACGTTGGTCTTGACGATCGTGTCTTCCAGCTTCTGCGTCTTGCCGACGAATTTGCCGGTATTGACGTCAATCGCCACCAGCGCCTCCGTCTGGTTGATGACGATGTAGCCGCCGGATTTAAGCCATACCTTGGACTTGAGTGCCTTATTGATCTCCTCCTGGATATTGAACTGCTCAAACAGCGGAGTCTCTTTGGTATACAGCTTCACCCGCTTGACTAATTGCTGTTGAAAGCGGCTTACAAAGCGCACAATGCGCTCGTATTCCTGTTCGCTGTCAACCCAGATGTGGGAGAAGCCTTCTGACAATTGGTCACGCAAGATGCGCTCCACCAGGTTAAGATCGTGGTAAATCAGCGCCGGAGATTTGCTGGAATCGGCCCGGCCTTTGATCTCATTCCACAAATTCAGCAGGAAGCGGATATCAGCGCGCAAATCTTCTTCGCTGGCGTGGGCCGCCGCCGTGCGGACGATGAAGCCGCCTTGATGTCCATTCACTGCCTGGCGCTCGCTGAGAATGATGCGCTTAAGGCGGTGGCGCTCTTCCTCGGATGCAATCTTGCGGGAAACGCCGTTATGGTTCACCGTGGGCATGTAAACCAGGAACCGGCCCGGCAACGCAATGTGACTGGTGATGCGCGCGCCCTTCTTGCCAATAGGTT
>Ga0207127_10013_pt1 | contig 39378 bp, 31 predicted proteins | sample Alteio_BWMinHeat_17_FD_153574 | JGI IMG/M metagenome (GOLD analysis project Ga0207127, IMG submission 153574) | Enriched cells from forest soil in Barre Woods Harvard Forest LTER site, Petersham, Massachusetts, United States -... | ecosystem: Environmental > Terrestrial > Soil > Temperate forest >...
CCTATTAACAGCGCGCTCTCGCTGATTGTGGTCATGGGCTCGCTGGCGGTGCTCTACCTGCTGTTGGGCGCCGAGTTTGTGGCCGCCATCCAAATCATCGTTTATGCCGGCGCGGTCATGGTGCTGTTTGTTTTTGTCATCATGCTGCTCAACGCGGGCACAGAAGAGCACAGCGGCAAGAGCTATGTTGCCTGGTTTATCGGCATTCCGAGCGTCATCGCGCTGGCTGCGCTGGTGGTGTACAGCCTCTTGCTTCACCAGGGGCAAACTGGAAACGCTTCTGTCAGTTCGACTTCGACGATCGGCTCCGTGCAGGAGATCGCGAAGCTACTCTTCGGCAAGTTTCTGCTGCCGTTTGAGGTGACATCGGTGCTGATCCTGATCGCCATCATGGGTGCGGTTGTGCTGGCCAAGAGAGGAGACAACTAATCATGGTTCCACTGTCCTACTACCTGGGATTGAGCGCAATTTTGTTCTGTCTGGGCGTGCTGGGCTTTCTCATCAGGCGCAGCATCATCACCATCTTCATGTCCATCGAGTTGATGCTGAACGCAGTGAACCTGTCGTTTGTGGCCTTCGGGGCCTACTTGCACACGCTGAACGGACAGGTTTTCGTCTTCTTCGTGATGGTGGTGGCTGCAGCCGAGGCCGCCGTAGGCTTGGCCATTATTATCGCCGTCTTCCGCACGCGCGAGACTTTGAACGTTGACCGGGTCAATTTGCTGAAGCTATGAACCAAAACGAACCGAATTTATATCTGTGGCTTATCCCGCTGCTGCCTCTGGCCGGCGCCGCTATCAATGGACTTTTCGGACGCCGCTTTTCCAAGCCGCTCGTGGCGACGGTTGGATTGGTTTTTGTGGCCGCGGCTTTCGTCCTCTCCGCGTGGGCAAGCTGGCAGCTTACTCACTCGCCGCTGAAGATCCCTCATATCGAAGAGCATTTGCCCTGGATTACGGCAGGAGGGGATTTCCGTGTTGATTTTTCTTTTTACCTTGACCAGCTCTCGATGGTGATGATCCTGGTGGTGACCGGGGTCGGCTTCCTGATCCACGTTTACTCGGTCGGATACATGGAACACGAGGGCGGCTACTACCGCTTCTTCTCATACTTGAACCTCTTCATGTTCTTCATGCTCACGCTGGTGCTCTCCAGCAGCTATCTGCTGATGTTTGTGGGCTGGGAGGGCGTGGGCCTGGCGTCGTATCTGCTGATCGGGTTCTTCCTCACAAAAGACTCGGCAGCCAACGCAGGGAAAAAAGCATTTATCGTGAACCGCATCGGCGACTTCGGCTTTCTTATCGCCATGTTCCTGATGTTCCAGAAATTTGGCTCGCTGAACTTCAGCGATGTTTTTAGTAAGGCTTCCAGTCTGCCGGTGGAAAGCGCAGGTGGCGTTGGCATCCTGACCGCAATTGCCCTGCTGCTGATGCTGGGCGCTACCGGCAAATCGGCGCAAGTTCCTCTGTATGTTTGGCTGCCGGACGCAATGGAAGGCCCCACGCCGGTCTCCGCGCTGATACACGCCGCCACCATGGTGACCGCAGGCGTGTACATGGTAGCGCGCTCCAATGCTATTTTCAGCCGCTCACCTCTCGCCCTCGTCGTAGTTGCCATCATCGGCTGCGTAACCGCGCTGTTTGCCGCGACCATTGGCATGACGCAAACCGATATCAAGCGCGTCTTGGCTTACTCCACGATCTCGCAGTTGGGATACATGTTCCTGGCCTGCGGTGTAGCGGCATATTCGGCGGCAATCTTCCACCTGATGACGCACGCTTTTTTTAAAGCACTGCTCTTTCTCTGCGCTGGATCGGTGATTCACGCGCTTGGCGGCGAGCAGGATATGCGCAACATGGGCGGCCTGCGCAAGAAAATCCCTGTGACTTTCTGGACCATGACGATAGGGACCTTTGCGATTGCGGGATTCCCTCCTCTGGCTGGGTTTTTCAGTAAAGACGAAATCTTGTGGAAGGTCTGGGCAAGCGGCTATAAGGCACTCTGGGTCGCAGCAATCATCACTGCCGGAATCACATCGTTTTACATGTTCCGTCTGTGGTTCATGACTTTTTTTGGTGAGCGGCGTGAGGCCGAGCACGGTGCCGGACACGACAATCATGGACATGCAAACAACGGAGACCACGTGCATGAGAGTCCGCTGATCATGCTGGTGCCCCTGATGATACTGGCGTTCCTCTCTTTCACAGGGGGATGGGTGAACATACCTAAAGCTTTGGGCGGCAACAATCACTTTGACGAATTCCTGTCGCCTGTGCTGAGCACAGGGACGATGTCGGCAGAGCCAGAAAACCCCAGCCTGGAGGTAACTCTAGCCATCACCTCAGTGGCCGTCGCCTCTGTTGGGTTGTTCCTAGCCTGGCTGTTCTATTGCAAACGCCGCGATTTGCCCGACAAGTTTGCCGCTGCGCTCAACGGTCTCTACACACTGGTGCGCGATAAATACCGCATAGACGAACTCTATAACTGGCTTTTTGTCCAGCCAGTGGTAGAAGGCTCGCGCAAGCTGCTGTGGCAGGAAATTGACGTGGGCACGATTGACACGCTGGTGAATGAAGCCGCTGATAGCGCCCAGCTTGTCTCCAATGAGGCGCGCAAGATGCAGTCGGGTAATATTCGCTCCTACGCTGGATGGGTGGCGCTAGGGGCCGCAGCCGTAGTGGCCTACATGATCTGGGTGGGATTGCGATGACCATGGACAACACAATTCTCACGCTGGTAGCTTTTGTCCCTCTGGCCGGGGCGCTGCTGTTGCTCTTGTTCCCGCGCAACGACAATGCAATTCGCTGGGGTGCACTGGCCATTTCCCTGCTCACCTTCGTGCTCTCCTTGCATCTTCCGTTTCATTTTGATAACAGCAAAGTGGGCTTTCAGTTTTCGGTTGATCACTCTTGGATTGGCAGCCCCAACATCCGCTATCACTTGGGTGTGGATGGCATCTCGCTCTGGCTGGTTTTGCTGACCACCTTCCTGGTGCCGTTGAGCGTGCTGATCTCATGGCATTCGGTGCATGACCGGGTAAAAGAATTTTTCGCCCTGTTGCTGGTGCTGGAAACCGCCATGTTGGGTGTCTTCCTGTCGCTCGACATGTTCCTCTTCTATGTCTTCTGGGAGGCGACGCTTATCCCGATGGCGTTGCTTATCGGAATCTGGGGACACGAACGCCGCGTCTACGCCGCTGTTAAGTTCTTCCTTTACACCATGGTCGCTTCGGTGTTCATGCTGGCGGCAATCATCTGGCTGTACGTCCACGCGGGCAGCTTTGATTACGCAACGATTCGTACGAAACTCGCCACTGGCGAGATTGCTCTTGGCGGCAACGCTGCCTTGTGGCTGTTTCTGGGATTCTTTATCGCTTTTGCCGTTAAGGTTCCCATCTTTCCTCTGCACACATGGTTGCCAGACGCGCACGTGGAAGCGCCGACCGCAGGATCTGTCTTACTGGCTGGCGTGCTGCTCAAAATGGGAACTTATGGATTGCTGCGTTTCAACGTCGCACTCTTTCCGGATGAAGCCCGGCGCCATGCGCCGTGGATTGTTGCGCTGGCCATCATCGGCATCATCTACGGAGCGCTGGTGGCGATGGTGCAACCCAATTTGAAAAAACTTATCGCCTATTCCTCGGTGAGCCATCTTGGTTTCTGCGTACTCGGCATCTTCACCTTCACTGCCATGGGGACCGACGGCGCCGTCTATCAGATGCTGAACCACGGCGTCTCTACCGGAGCGTTGTTCATGCTCGCAGGCATGCTCTACGAACGGCGGCATACATATGAGATCAGTGAGTTTGGCGGCCTGGCTACGCCCATGCCGATCTATGCCACCTTCTTTCTGCTGATCACTCTTTCTTCTATCGGCTTGCCGCTGCTGAATGGATTTGTAGGCGAGTTCCTGGTTTTGAACGGTGCCTTCCAGGCCAAGGCCTTGTTTGGCGTTCTGGCAGCCACGGGCGTCATCTGGAGCGCCTGCTACATGCTCTGGATGTACCAGCGCGTCTTCTACGGCCAGGTCACCGTGCCTGTGAACAACACGCTGCCGGACGCCAATCTGCGTGAGCGCATTGCGCTGTGGCCGACCGTGGTCTTTGCCCTGGTTATGGGCGTCGCTTCCTCGCTGTGGATGAACGCTATTGATCCTGCGGTTCGGGCTGCCATTCCACCCGCTGCACATGGTATGGAAGCCGCCCAGAAGCAGGCGGCGGCCTCTGGCCATTCCAGACCAGACGCTGTGCGAAATGAGAAAAAATCCTTCGAGGTTAGCAGCCGATGAACCCGATTACGGGCGCTGATTATGTTCGCATTCTTCCTGAGATTATTCTGACCGCTTTTGGGATTGCGGTCATGGTGGCAGATCCGCTTCTCGCCCCCAAGAGCAGCCGAAAGCCTTTGGGTGTGCTGGCCTTGATTGGCTCCATTGCCGCAGCCATGGCCACCGTGTGGCAGAGCAACTTTACCGGCGATGCATTTTCCCACATGATTGCCGTCAATAGCTTCAGCATCTTCTTTCATCTTCTGATCGCATTGATTGTCATCGTCGTCATTCTGGCTTCGTATGAATATCTCGACGTACAGCACATCAACCTGGGCGAATACTACGGGCTGATCCTGTTCGGGGCTGTGGGGATGATGCTGATGTCCTCCGCCACGGAGCTGGTGCTGATCTTCATTGCCCTGGAGATTTCTTCCATCGCGACCTATGTGCTGGCCGGGTTCCGCCGCAAATTTGCCAGCAGCAGCGAATCGTCATTGAAATATTTCCTGCTGGGGTCGTTTGCTACCGCCTTCTTCCTCTATGGCATCGCACTGATGTTCGGCGCGACGGGCTCAACCAACATCACGGAAATCGCTACCGCATTGCGGGGAGGAAACACCGGTGTGCTGGCGTATGTAGCCATTGCACTGATGTTTGTAGGCATCGGCTTCAAGATCGCTGCCGCACCCTTTCATGTTTGGACGCCTGACGTGTACGAAGGCGCTCCTGCGCCCATTGTGGGGCTTATGTCCACTGCGCCCAAGGCCGCAGCCTTTGCCGTGCTGCTTCGCATCCTGTTCGCTGCGGCTTCAGCCGATGCTTTCCACTCGGCGTGGTTCTGGCTGGTTTGGGTTTCTGCCGCACTGTCCATGACCCTGGGCAACGTCGGAGCGCTGGTGCAAAACAATATGAAGCGCTTGCTGGCTTACTCCTCCATTGCCCACGCCGGGTATCTGCTGGTGGCTTTTCTTGGCCCAGCGACCGGTCCTGAAAATGGCATATCAGCGGCAATCTTTTACACCGCGTCGTATGCCGCAATGAATGTGGGAGCTTTCTGCATTGTGAGTCATCTGGCGGGAGACGGAGAGCGTTACGTCACGCTTGACGACTATGCAGGTCTGAGCCAGCGCTCGCCGTGGCTGGCTGCAATGCTGAGCATCTTCATGCTGTCGCTTATCGGAATTCCGCTGACTGGTGGCTTTTTTGCAAAGTATTACGTCTTCAATGCGGCCTTGCACGCGAACCTGGTTGGACTGACGGTCATTGGCATGATCAACAGCGCCATCGCCGCCTACTATTACCTGCGTGTGATCGTTGTGATGTATATGCAGGAGAGTAAGACTGATGCTCCTGTGCTTCCCGTTCCTGCCTCATTGGGTGTGGCCGTCATACTAAGCGCGGCAGCCACACTGTATTTGGGAATCTGGCCGCAACGCGTCTTGGATTATGCGGTACGCTCGGCCCATGACCTGATGCGTTGATTATTCAATCGCCACAGCAATATCGCGGTACGCAAAGATCCGGCCGGCCAGCAACCAGAAGACAATAACTTCCACCGCCGCAACCAGCACGGTAACCGGGATGGCATGAACATTGGCCTCTTTACCAACCAAAAGTTGCTGCGCCGTTGACATCAGTTCGACAACCGGGAAAATTATTCCTCCTTGTGTTTTCATGAAGTGGGCGGCCAATCCACCCCCTGCCAGAACGAACGCCCCCACGACTGCCAACAGCGGATGCAGAAATGTTGCCAAGAAGGTAGTTATAGTCGCAATCAGACAGCAGGCAAGCCACATCAGCAGCACTGCTTCCAATACCGGAGTCCAGGGAAGTGACAGTTTCGAGGCTATCCATAACGTTCCCAGCATTGTTCCGGTCAGAAACAAACCGCAGGAGATAAAGACACCAGCCAGCAGACCGGCAAGATAATCCCGCCGCTCGATGCCTTTGGAGAGCACCCCGAGCACGCGCCGGCTCTTGCGTTCATTAAAATCAGCCTGTGATGCCAGCAAGGTGGCGATCGTGATGGCATAGATCGATAGTTGCAAAAAATAGGCTTGCAGGACTTCCTGATCTACAGAGTTTTCCGGAAGAACCATCATCAAGGCAAAGGCAACCGCCAGCAAGGGATAGATCAGGACAAACCAGCGTCTCTGGCGCAGGAAGTTGGCGGCAATCAGCAGCACCGGGCTCATGCGCCCTCCTTGTGATTTTTCTCATTGGCATCGCTTTTGGCCAACTCCAGGAATACCGTCTCCAGCGACTTTCTGACGGGATTAACGCTCACAACTTCTCCACCTGCAGCCCAGGCGCGCTCGATGATGTTCCGCTGCATGGAGAGAGGTGCCAGCAAATGCAAGCGGCCATCGCGCGCTACGGCTTCAGGGAAGACTTCGTTTTTCACCCGTTGGACCACGACCTCGCATTGATCCGATGATTCCAACAACTCCGAAGTCTTGCCCAGGCGCACCACACTACCGTGATGCAGGATGGCCACGCGGTCGCAGATCATCTCGATCTCTGAAAGCAGATGGGAGCTGATAAAAACCGTCTTGCCCTTCTCCCGCGCTTTCAACAACAGTTCGCGTACGGCCACGCGTACCACCGGGTCGAGCGCCGAGGTCGGCTCATCCAGGACAAGCAAATCCGGGTCGTTCACCAGGGCCTGCGCCAGGCCTACGCGCTGCAACATACCGCGCGAAAACTTGCCTACACTGCGATCGGCGGCCTCTTCGAGATCAAAGACCTGAAGCATCTCACGTACACGGTCGCGCAACCTGGGATCGCGCATGCCATTGAGCGCGCCATAGGTGCGTATGAGATTACGCGCAGAAAGGTGGTAGAAAGTAGGGTTTTCGGCAAGAAACCCGATGCGGCGGCGGGTGGGAGCGTGGCCAAAACTCTCTCCCAGCATGCGCCCGGCACCGCTGGTAGGACGAACAAATCCTAAAGCAATGTGGATTGCCGTGGTCTTGCCTGCACCATTTGGTCCCAGAAAACCGAAGATCTCGCCACGCTCAACCTGCAAGTTGAAATCCTTCAGGGCGTCGATCGGCTTGCTTTGCCAAAAGCCGCCGTATTGCTTGGAGACATGGTCGTATTCGAGAGCGTAAGCCATTCTTCAATTTCTTTCAGTTGCTGCAGTTCTGCAGCCACATTTCCCTTGTTCTGTCCGGGTCTCAAATGGGGGGTGGGGGGTATTACTTGGAGTAGTCCCACCATCCATAAACCACTTGAATTCAACAACTTACGACCGCAAAACCGGGACTACTTCAATGCAGTCCCTAGTATCCCTCATACATCTTTTCCCCCCGGCAAAGTATCCTCGCAATCTTTGAAGTGGGCGCGCCGACAACCTGCACGAGATGGCCCTTGCAGATGATGAACTAGAATTCCTCAAAAGCCAATAGTTTGATACCGTTTTGATACCAAGGCTGCGCTCGTGGGCTCCTTTTGTCTTAAACGCTCCGCCGACGCTACGCGTTGGCCTTCGGCAGAAAGAAAGTACTCTCTTTTCTATACCTACCCAGGGCTTCCGCCCTGGGCTAAACTCTCGGCCGCCACTCTGGGGCTTTACCTTGAGCGCCGCTAAACATCAGCATCAATTTTACGCTGAGCGCAAAAAGAAAAGCCTCCGCCGCAGCGGAGGCCCTTACGTTGTAGACCTTACTATACCTTGATGATGATGATGGCCAGCGTGTAGAGAGCCAGCGACTCGATAAGTACCAGGCCAAGAATCAGAGCGAATCGGATTCCGGCGGTGGCTCCCGGGTTGCGAGCAATCGCTTCGGAGGCTGCGGCCGTGGCCTTACCCTGGCCCAATCCGCAGAGGCCGGAGGCGATGGCCATACCAATGCCGGCAGCAATTGGTGTAGCCCAATTAACAGAAGCCGGGCTCCCGGTCCCCTGGGCATACACTGGAGCGGCAACCATCATGATTGCCACAAGCATGAACAAGAACAAAAATTTACGCATTTTATCTCCTTATGATTTCCGCCAGTCGGTGGTTGACGCTACCGTGCAAGCGTCCTCACACTCGCGGATGCTTCTATAAAGCCGTTATAAATTAGTGCTCTTCGGCGACTGCGCCGGAGAGATAAATCATGGTCATCAAAACAAAAATATAGGCCTGCAGAAATGCTACGGCTAAATGCAGCCCGAGGAAAGCTACCGGCAGCAGAATAGGAACCATGGAAAAGAACGCCATGGTAACCAAGTCTCCGGCATACATATTGGCCCAAAGACGTACGGTCAGCGACAACAAGCGCGCCAAGTGGCTCACGATCTCGATGGGCAGCATGATGACCGCGCCCACGATGCCCAAAGGCCCAAGGAAATGCTTAGCATACTTGAGTGCTCCGTGTTTGCGGAGGCCATGCATGTTGTAATAAAAGAACGAAAGAATTGCGCAGCCCAGGGGCACTGCGGGACTTGCTGTCGGTGATTCAAAGCCTGGAATCAACCCTAACAGGTTACTCACAAGAATAAACAGGCCCAACGCCACCAGGAAAGGAGTGAATTTCTCGCTGTGGTGGCCAATGATTTCTTCGCTTTGGTGGTTGATGAATTCTTCGATAGTTTCCACAATGTGCTGCAAGCCGTTGGGACTTTCCACGGAAAGCCGCGCACGCACCAATATGAAGAAGACAATCAGGAGAACAAATACCAGCAGCTCCATGGCGACGAAATTAGAGAACGGAGCCTCGGGATAGTGAGGCGCGAAGCCAATTTTCTGCAATAGAGGCGTAACCACACCTGCAAGGTGCTGGTTCAGGAACTGTGTAAACCAAAGTTGCTCAGGCATTGTTGATGTCTGGTTCCAAACTCGCTTAGGATTGAGATCTTGATCTTAAAGCGGTAAACAGCTCGTAAACAGCTTCGCAGAAAACGCCGACTACCGGCAAAGATAGCCCTGCAAAGAAGCCATAAACTGCTATAACCGAACTCTTGAATATAACATAGGCGCCAACTGCGATCAAAAGATACCGGAAGAGGAATCGGCGTACAACACGGCCTGAGGGCTGAGCCTTCGGACTCTTGATGAGGAGTTCACTCAAACCATAGACAGTCCTTTCGAGCCATCGAAAATTGAGCAGCGACAGCGTGGCACCCAGCAGAAAAGCCAAGGCAAATTTCCATCCGGGACGCCAGAAGAAAACCGGGGCGGCGAAGAGCGCAACCACCAACATGCAGCGCATCATGCGGGCATAGGCTTGAGCGTAAAACTGCTCCGTTTCAGGATCTGATGGTGGGACCTCACGAGAATTTGAAGGCTCCTGCAGGGGATTGGAGTCCTCAGTCATATCTATTTGCTTCCAGCTTTGGTCTCGGCGTCGGCTTCAGATAAGAGCATGCGAATTAATTCAACAAACCCGGTGATCATGCCCAACACCAGGCCGGCAATGTAAATCCAGGTGGTGTGAAGCCACTTGTCGAGGAGCGATCCCAAAAACCAGCCAATCAGAGTAGCCGCCGGTAACATGAATCCAATCTGGCTGTAACGGGCTATCAATAGCCACATGCTGCGCTTTTCATCCTGCTTATCTTCCGCCGTGGGCTGCGGCTTCGAAGAGGGGTCTTCCGGCTCTGGGGAGTTCATAGGTCTTCTCAAGAATGTATCGGATTTCACGGGGGAATGCAGCTTTTACGGTGGCGGAATCGTGTTTCAAAAATACCCTTAGCCCCTCGGAAGAGCTGCCTCAGGGCTATTTGACGTCTACATTTCGGTGCGCCGGGGCTAAAGCCTAAAGCTTAAGAACCTTTACCCCGGCCTAAAGGCCGGGGCTCCCACCGTGCGCCGCAAAGCGGCGCAAAAGGACATTACCAATGCAGGAATCAATAAAGCTGCGAGAATAATCAGACCTTGCTGCTGCCCGTCCCTGAGCACGCGGCCTAATTTATAATCGAAGGTTTAACTTTCATATTGAAAGAGAACCGTGTCCTTAGACGATAAAATTTACGCCGAACGAATTGAGAAGCTGGGCAAGATCTCTGCTCTGGGCCAGTTGCCCTATCCTTACAAGTTTGAGGCTTCGCATGGTATTCCGCAGATTCTCGCGGAGTACTCGAGCAAGTCTGCGGAGGAGCTGGAAAAAGACCGCGTCACGGTGAAGGTGGCGGGGCGGCTGATGTCCATTCGCGGACAGGGCAAGGCTGGGTTCGCCCATCTGCAGCAGGCAGGGCAACGGCTGCAAATCTATGTCCGGATGGATGCTGTCGGCGAAAATGCGTTCGCGCTCTACAAGCTGCTCGACCTGGGCGACCACATTGGCGTGAGCGGATACCTGTTTCGCACAAAGACCAACGAACTTTCGATCCACGTTGAGACCATAACGTTCTTGTCGAAAGACCTGCTTCCCTTGCCTGAAAAATTTCACGGCCTCACGGACGTGGAGCTGCGCTACCGCCAGCGCTACGTTGATCTGTTCATGAATCCCGAGGTGCGCGAGGTTTTTGTGAAGCGCAGCAAGGTGGTGCAGGCGATCCGGCATTTTCTTGACGCTCGCGGATACATCGAAGTTGAGACCCCGATGATGCAGCCCATCGCCGGGGGAGCGACGGCGCGTCCTTTTACTACGCATCACAATACGCTGGATATTGACCTGTACCTTCGCATTGCACCGGAGTTGTACCTCAAGCGGCTAGTCGTCGGCGGGTTGGACCGGGTGTATGAAATCAACCGCAACTTCCGCAACGAAGGCATCTCGACGCAGCACAACCCGGAATTCACCATGCTGGAGTTTTACGAAGCTTACAGCGACTACAAAGATCTTATGGGCCTGACCGAAGAGATGCTGGCGCAGGTTGCGCGCGACGTAAACGGAAGCACTAAAACTACTTTCAACGGACACGAGATTGATTTCGCCAACTGGCAGCGGCTTTCGATGCGTGAGGCGATTATCAAATTCTGGCCGGAAGAAGCGGGCGCCAAACCGGAGATGAAAGATTTTGCCGATGCTGCCTCCGTGGGCGCGCTGGTGAAGCGGTTGAACGCCGCTCACACGCCGCACATGCCCTACGATCCTAACGAACCTGCGGGAAAAACGATTGCGGCGATGTTCGAGGCGGTTGCTGAAGAGCATCTGATCCAGCCGACCATCCTCTACGACTTCCCCGTCGCGATTTCGCCGCTTTCCAAAAACAAGCGCGACGAGCCCGACTGGGTAGAACGCTTTGAAGTTTTTGTCGGAGGCCTGGAGATCGGCAACGCCTTCAGCGAACTGAATGACCCCGAGGAGCAGCGGCGGCGTTTTGAGCAACAGATTGGCGAGCGTGCCCGCGGCGACGAAGAAGCCCACGCCATGGATGAAGACTACATCCGCGCCCTGGCCTACGGCATGCCGCCTGCCGGCGGAGAAGGCATTGGCATTGACCGGCTTACCATGCTGCTCACCGACTCGCGCTCGATTCGTGATGTGATCTTGTTTCCACTTTTGCGGCCGGAGAAGGGTGCTAGTGGCAGTGAACCTGAAAACAAATAATCGAGCCAAATGAGCTTGTTTGCCCATCCAATTGTTTAGCTACTAGCTTGTGGCTGTTTTTGAGTTTGGTGGGAGGCGGATTGTCGGTACTACAACACAGCCGGCGAGGGAAAAATCCAAGCGAAAGTCCGATTTCAGCCGTGGGTGGTTTCCATCGCCATCGGAGGTCCTTCGCCACGGGGCTCAGGATGACAGTGGGCGAAAAGATATAGTCTTTATTGCGGCTTGCCGCGCTATACCACACGAGCAATCATGGGATTTGACTTAAGCGAATTTCAATTTGACGGAGAAAAGCGCCGCCAGCTTGGTTACCAACTGGTGGACCGCATCAACCAATACTTTTCCTCTCTTGAAGATCGCGCCGTACAACTTCCTCTCGAAAAACGCACCTTTGGCGAGTTGCACGACCACATGCCCGAGATCGGCGAAAACGCCGAGGCCGTACTCGACGAGATTTGCCGCGAGCTGATCGAAAAAGGTTTCCACGTTCCCAGCGCCAACTACTTTGGCCTGATGAATCCCACGCCCACCTACATGGCGGTGTTGGCCGAGATGCTGGTGGCAGCACTCAATCCGCAGCTTGCAACTTTGGCGCGCTCGCAACTGGCCTCGAAGATTGAAAATGAAACCGTGCGTTGGATTGGCGAACGCGTGGGCTGGAACCGCGCGTTCGATGGAACTTTCACCAGCGGCGGAAACGAAGCCAACTTCAGCGCTCTGGCATTGGCCCTGGCGGCACACTTTCCGCAAACGGTTGAAGATGGCATCGCTTCCATTGGCGCGCAGCCGGTCTTTTACGCCTCGACGGAATCGCACCACTCGCTCGACAAATCTGCCGGGCTGCTGGGACTGGGCCGCAAAGCCATGCGACGCGTGCCAGTCGATGACCAAGTGCAAATGGATGTAAAGAAGCTGGAGGCCACAATCCAGGAAGACACGCGCGCCGGGCACAAGCCGTTTTGTGTTGTCGCTACGGCTGGAACCACCAACTCCGGCGCTATTGACGATATGGTTGCGATTGCCGAAGTCTGCCGGCGGCATAATCTCTGGCTGCATGTGGATGGAGCTTACGGTGCGGCCGCCATCTTCAGCGACCGGCATCGCGCCTTAGTCAAAGGCATCGAACTGGCGGACTCGGTAACGTTTGATCCGCACAAGTGGCTGGCCATGCCCTTTGCTGCCGGAGTTATTCTGACCTCGCGTCCGGAGATGCTGCAACGCGCCTTCGGAGTTTCGACTCCTTACATGCCTAAAATCACCGGGGCCCCGCTGATTGATAACTTCAAAGTCAGCGTGCAATGGTCGCGGCGCATGAATTCGCTGAAGTTGTGGCTGACGCTGCGCGTGCACGGACGTCAGGCCTACGAACAACTCATTGATCGCCAGTTGCAACTGGCCAGGGATTTTGCGGCTTGGGTAAAGCAGTCGGAGAATTACGAGTTGGCTGTGCCGCTTCAACTGCCTATCCTGAACCTGCGCGTAAAAGGCAAAACTGAGGCGGAAATTGCCGCCAATAACGCCGCCGTGGTGGATGAAGTCACGCGCGACGGCAAGCGCTGGATATCGCTGACCACCGTGAATGGACGCAGCGTTATCCGCATGATGATCATCAGTTATCTGACGACAGAAAAGAACCTGCAGGAGTTACAGCAAGCACTGGAGCAGTCCTCAGTCATTAGTCCTCAGTCCTCAGGAAGTACAAATGTTTTTGGATAACAATTTCAACGCAGCGCCATGCTACAAGCTGATCCCCACACGCGCTAGGTTTATACACTTTCCGGCTGTGGGTCACAGGGCCCCGAATATCGCGGCGCATGGCAGTTCAATCCTAATGTGGGCGCAGCACACGGGTAAAGGGCTGCGGGCCTGCAGTGAAGCCTGCATAATTTGCGTCTCCACTATAGATTGCGCTGATTGTGTGCTGTCCAACTATGAGCTGGTTCGGCTGCTGGGAGACAATTTGGAGGACTTGATTATGCGAGACCCCATCCAAAGCCATGGGTGACCCAAAAGGCTTTCCATCCACGTAGAACGTGACTGTACCTGTGGGGACCGCAGCATTGCTTTCAAAATTCACAGAAGCGAAAATGGCGATCCTCTGGCGGAACTTCAGGGTAGAGATCGCGACACAACAACCATAATTAGGATCAAATAGTGCCGCATACGAGGTACTGGACAGCTTTACAACCTGGGTCAGCGGCTGCGATGTGCTGCTCAGGTGATTTCCGCTGCCGTTGTAAGCGGCTGTAAAGGTGTAGGTCCCTAAGGTCAGGACATTGGATGGATAGCATATCGCTGTACCAGTGTTATCCAGGAACACATTGATGCAGGTGCTAATCATAGATGCTCCCTGGAAGAACGTTACGGTTCCTGGTGGAATGCTGCTGCCAGCAGCCGGTGTCACGGTGGCCGTGAGGATGATGCCCTGCCCATCACCGGATGGATTCTGATTGCTCACCAGCGTAGTAACGGTATTCACATCCACAATTTGCGTAACGGCGGGCAGGGTGCGGGAAACAAAGTTCAGATCGCCGGAATAAACAGGCGTAACCACGTGTGTTCCCAGCGAGAGTGATGAGATCGAGAAAGTGGTATGACCGCTGCCATCCAGCGTGGCAGGTGGTCCCAGCACGGTTGCGCCTTCTTTGAAGGTCACAGTACCGGTGGGAATGCCTGATCCGGAAATACTGGCTGCAACTACGCCTGTGAAGGTCACGCTTTGCGTCAAGAGCGACGGATTGGGGGAGCTGGAGGAAGAAAGCGTGCTTCCTGCACGGTTCAGCAGGATACTTACATTGCCGCCCTTGTTGGCCACTACCAGATCTGGTGCGCCGTCGTTGTTAAAATCAGCAGCGGCAATGGAGTTGGGCAAAGAGCCCGCCGGGTACCGGGTCTGCGTATTGAAAGTACCATCGCCATTGCCCAAAAGCACGCTGACATCGCCACTGCCATAGTTGGCCACAGCGAGATCAAGTTTTCCATCACCATTAAAATCCGCAACCGTGAGGGCTGCCGGATTGGTTCCGGCAGGAAAGTTGTGCGCGTTCTGGAAGGTGCCATCGCCATTTCCCAAAAGGATGCTGACATTGTTGCTGCTGAAGTTTGCAACGGCAATATCGAGTTTGCCGTCGCCATTAAAATCTCCTACCTGTACCTCATTGGGATTGGTTCCAGCGCCATAGGGAACAGCAGGGAGAAAAGTGCCATCGCCCTTGTTCAGCAGCACGCTGAGATTGGCCCCGGCCGGCCCACCGATATCAGCAACTACAAGATCGGGCTTGCCATCGCCGTTGAAGTCGCCCGCAGCAATCGAAATGGGATTTGCACCGACGGCATAGTCAACCCCAGGTTGAAATTTAAGATGGATATCGCCCATGCCCAAAAAAACGCTGACTTTGTTGCTGCCGTTTTCAGCCATGGCTACATCCAGTATGCCGTCGCCATTGAAATCGGCAAGAGCCGCATCGGCAGGGCTGAACGTGTTGCTGTCGAAAACCCCTGATTGTACTGCGAAGGTCCCGTTACTGCTGCCGCGCAATGGAGTTCCAAAGCTACCGACGTTGTTGACCACAAACAGGTCAAGATTGCCGTCATTGTTGAAATCACCGGCAGCAACATCAAACGGAGTTTTCCCGGTAAGATACGGAGTCAGTCCCGTCAGACCACCCATACCATTACCAAAAAGTACGCTTACGGTGTTGTCAGTACCGCTGTCGGCAACAGCTACATCCTGGTTTCCATCTTTGTTGAAATCGCCAGTCACCACCGCAATCGGATTGGTTCCGGCGGCGAAGTCGTTTTTGGGAGCGAATAGACCATTCCCGAGCAAAACGCTGACCGTGTTGCCGCTGCCAGAGGCATTATTATCGGCGACGGCGAGGTCCACGACTCCATCTTTGTTAAAATCGCCGACGGCCACAAAATTTGCACTCGCGCCAGCCGCGTACTGCGCTGAGGCTTGAAAAGTAGCATCCCCGTGCCCCAGCAAGATACTCACGTTTCCATCAGTGTAGTTGGCGGTAACCAGGTCTAGCTTTCCATCACCATTCAAATCAACCGCTGCTATGGAATTAGGATTCGCCCCCACGCTAACGCTGTTCAGCAGTTGAAAGCTCCCACTGCCGTTGCCAAGCAGGATGGTCACGCTGGATGGGCCGTAATTGGCAACCGCCAGATCGGTCTTGCCGTCTCCGTTAAAATCTCCCGCTACCACCGAACTGGGGCCCGTTCCCGCCGCAAAGTTATTTGCGGCGCCAAATGTGCCATTGCCGGCACCTAACAAGACACTGATGTTATTGCTGCCGCTGTTGGCGGTCACAAGGTCGAGCTTTCCATCCCCGTTCAAGTCGGCCACGCCCACAAAAAAAGGCTGCATCCCCACCGTATAAGGGGTTGGAGCGCCGAAGCTCAAGATGCCGCCGGTGCTGGTATTCAACAATACATTGATTTGACTTGTCGAAGAGTTGGCTACCACTAAATCAGGCTTACCGTCACCGTTGAAGTCTCCGACCGCAACAAAGACGGGACCACTCCCTGCCGCAAATTCCATATTCGTGGGGAATGCACCAGAGCCATTGTTGATGAGAATCCTGACCTTGCCACCAAAATAGTCGGCGGTCGCTATATCAGGTTTCCCATCTCCGTTAAAGTCTGCTACTACGACTCCACTGGAAGACGCTGTGGTGTAGTTTGTGGCTGACGAAAAAGTTCCAGTCCCTGAGCCTGTGAAAATACTGATGCTGCCACCGTTATTTTCAACGGCCAAATCCGGTATTCCATCCCCATTGAAATCACCAACCGCCACCGCTCCAGGGTATGAACCGGCTGTGTAAGGAACGGCGGGCTGAAATCCGCCGGCATTGCCCGTGGCCGGCAGAAACAGAATGATAGCCAGCAGAATCAGAATTGAGTTCCGCTGCGCCATTGGCCTTACCGAAACAACCGGGGCCGGTTCAGATGCCAGTTTGCCCGCAAGGGTTAATACGACATTAGTAAGCCTAAGACAAACCACTACCAGGAATGATCGCAGCAAGCTCAATTGAATCTTACCCGCCTGTTCTGTTTAGCATGCTTCAGGAAGGCTTTGAAACACATGAGCCGGTTCCGTAGTTCGGGAACCGGCCATGTCTACTTCCTTCCCCAATTTCACTGACGATGGTTAGCTTGTAAACTCTGCCCCGGTAGCGGGTCAATGTTCCCGGAGAGGAATGACTATTCCCATCTAAGTTATTGATTTAGCAATTCTTAGTACAAGACATTCCCGAAATTGCATTTTCCCATTTTCTCTCCGAAGAGAGGTGTTAGACTTTTATTACCTTCTTCCCTGATGGTTGCCCCACTGCAAAATTCGCTCCCAGGGCCACGTGTATTGCGCTTTGGTGTCTTTGAGGCTGATCTCCGGACCTTTGAGTTGCGCAAATTCGGCAACAAGATCAACATTCAACGGCAGCCCTTTCAGGTGCTGGCGGCCCTGCTGGAAAAGCCTGGGGAAGTTGTCACACGCCAGGAGTTACAGCAAAAAATATGGCCCGGAGACACGTTTGTTGACTTCGATCTGGGGCTGAATAAGGCCATCACCAAATTACGGGCGATTTTGGATGATGATGCGGCCAATCCTCGCTTCATCGAGACCGCTCCCCGGGTTGGATACCGTTTTCTTGGCGCAGTAGTGACTGCCCCACGCGATGCCGCCCCAGAAAAGGAACCAGATGTTCCCCAGGAAAAGAGTTCCCCAGCAACTAGCGAAGCGGTTAGTCCAATTCCATCTGCAGAGAATCTGCCCCCATTACCGCGCTCTCGGCGCCGCTGGCCAATCTACGCGGGGTCGCTTCTGGTACTCATCGTAGCCGGTTCGGTTTTGTATCCTGTGCTGCATGAAAAATGGACAGAGTGGCATGGCGGCACCGGGCGTCAATTTAATTCCATAGCCGTGTTGCCGCTGGAAAATCTCTCGGGCGATGCATCGCAAGATTATTTTGCCGATGGGATCACCGAGGAGTTGACCACCGATCTTGCCAAGATCCCTGATCTGCGTGTCAGCTCGCGCACTTCCGTGATGCGCTTTAAGGATGCCCACCAAGCCTTGCCTGAGATCGCAAAAGAGCTGAAAGTTGAAGCAATCGTTGAAGGTTCGGTGACCCGCATCGGCAATAAAGTCCGCATTACGGCGCAACTCATCGACGCCGGTAAAGACCAACACCTGTGGGCGGAAAGCTATGACAGCGAGATACGCGACATCCTGAGCGTGCAAAACACCCTGGCGCGGGCCATTGCCCACGAAATTCGCGTTAACCTGACCACCGAGCAGGAGCAGCGGATGATCCCGGCATCTCACGTTCCGCCGGCAGATGCCTATGAAGCTTATCTGAAAGGGCGCCACTACTTTCTGCAATGGACAGACGAAGGTGTGCAGAAAAGCTGTGATAGCTTCCAACAGGCGATTCAAAGTGACAGCACCTATGCCGAAGCTTATGTAGGCATGGCAGATTGCTACACCGCGCGGGCATCCAACGGTCTGCTTAAGCCTGATGAGGCCATGGCGAAAGCCAAGGAGTTCGCGCAAAAAGCCCTGGAATTGAACCCTTCGCTTCCGCAGGCTCATGGTGTGCTGGGAACCATTCTGCTGAACTATGACTGGAACTATCCTGCGGCCTTCATTGAACTGCAGAAGATGGCTGATCTGAGTCCCAATAATCCTGAGGCACATCTGCGGCTGGTCTCGTACTACCATGCCGTGGGAGAGATGGATAAAGCCGCAGAGGAAGCCAAATTGGCGCAGAAGCTCGATCCGGTCACGCCCTTTGTGTGCTCGAGCCTGGGCATGACGTATTTGTTCGCGGCGAAATACGATGACTCCATAACGGAGTTCAACAAGTGCATAGATTTAGACGAGAATTTTCCTTGGACGCATTGGGGCTTGGTGCACGACTACGAAGCCAAGAAAGATTATTGGGATGCGATCGAAGAACGCCGCAAGTTGCTGCTCGCAGGTCATGAGGAAAATCTCACGGAAGAGATGATGCAGATTTACAAACACAGTGGCTACTCAGCCGCGCGCGCGTATGCCGTCCAACACGACCTCGATCCGAAACACAACTCGTCTTTCACTGTTGCCTACGCGAACATCGAACTGGGGAACAAATCGAAGGCTCTCGAGTATCTGCAGAAAGCCTACGATGAGCGTGACAGCCAGATGATTCAGCTCAAAGTGAACTCTCTTTTCGACGGCCTGCGCTCTGAGCCCCAATTCCAGCAATTACTACAGAAGATTGGAAGTTGACCGTCAAAGTCTTGCTATTTTCTGCCGCCGAAAGGAATTTCGATTCATTATGGCGCCATTGCGCGATTTGGTGCAGGAGCAACGCCGGTTGCGCTTCGGAAATTTCGAAGCCGACCTGCGAACACTTGAACTGCGCAAATTCGGCCTGAGATTAAACCTTCAGCGCCAGCCCTTTCAGGTGTTGGCTGCGCTGCTCGAGAAGCCGGGAGATATTGTTACGCGCCAGGAGTTGCAGCAAAGAATCTGGCCGGAAGATACCTTCGTTCATTTTGACCTGGGCCTCAACAAAGCCATCGCCAAATTACGCGCCGCTCTGAACGATGATCCGGCAAATCCCCGCTATATTGAGACGATTCCGCGCGTAGGTTATCGCTTTCTGTATCCGGTAACCACCACAATCTCATCGCAAGTATCGTTATCAGGCGCGGTAGTTAACACCGTGCAAAATGGCGGCGGCGGCTCCCTGCCGGCCGCATCGCAAACAGAGAGTATTAATCCGCTAACTCCCGCTGCTCCCAATCGCTTCGCGCATACACGGTTGCGGCTCGCGTTGCTGGTGGTGCTTGCCATCGCCATAGTCGCTGGCACAGTTCTTGCAATTCGCAGGTGGCCGGCCCGCAATCCGGGTTATCACTTCCAATCCATTGCAGTACTGCCGTTGGAGAACCTTTCCGGCGATCCTTCAGAGAATTACTTCGCTGAGGGGATTACCGACGAATTGATTACCAATCTGGCCAAGATCAAATCACTCCATGTGCGCTCATTTACTTCGGTCATACGCTACCAGAACGCGCACAAATCGCCCGCGGATATTGCCCGTGAACTGAGTGTGGACGCCCTAGTGGAAGGTTCGGTGACCAAGGTGGGAGACAGGATCCGCATCACGGTTCAACTGACGGAACCGGTGCGGGGTTCGATACTTTGGGTGAAAAGTTATGACACCGATTTGCGCGACGTAATCACCGCCGAAACTGACCTGGCGAAGATGATTGGGCGTGAAGTGCATGCTAACTTTGATCCCAGTGAAGAACAGTTTTTCTCGCGGACTTCACACCCTCTGGTCCCTGCAGCATACTTAAGCTATCTCAAGGGGCATTACCTGTTTCATAAGCAGCAGGTCAACAGGGCTGATATTCAGCAGAGCTGCAGCGCCTTTCAGAGTGCGATTGCCGCGGACGCGGCCTTCTCGCCCGCGTATGCGGGAATGGCGCAGTGTTTACAGTGGCAAGAGACACGGCGCTACATCTCGCACGAGGAATCGAATGCGGAGTCGTTTGCCCTGAAAGCAGTAGAGCTCGATCCGCAATCCTCGAAAGCCCACGCTATTCTGGGATCAATTTATTTTTATCACGACTGGAATTGGCCGGCAGCAGAACAACAGTTAAAACAGGCCATTGAACTGAATCCCAACGAGGCCGAAGTGCATTCCCTCTACGCGGAGTATTTAAAAGTCATGGGCCGTCTGCCCGAGGCACTAGATGAAATTCGGCGCGCTCAGCAACTTGATCCCCTGGAGTTCTATTATTTTCTCTCCAGCGGCTACTACCTCCTCTATATGCATCGCTATGATGAGGCTGAAGTCGACTTCAATAAGGTCCTTCAAGTCATTCCCGATAACATCTCCGCCCTCACCGGGTTGGCCGAGGCTTACGAAAAGCAAGGAGACCTGGAACGGGCAGCTGAATGCTGGCAAAAATATGAGACTGCAGAAGACCAAAAACCCGATGTTGCTCCTTTCATGGAAACATATAGAATGCGCGGATTCCATGCGGCCAAACAAGAGTATCTGGAAGCGCGCGTTCAACTAGGTCAGAAAAATTTCCGCCGCGGCGTGGAATGGGAAAAACTGAATCTTGCTTATTTAAACGCCATGCTCGACCGCAGAAAACAGGCGCTTGGCTTCCTTGAGCTTGCCTACCAATCGCATATGACGCCTCTCATTAACCTCAAAATTGACTCGCGCTTTGACCGGCTTCGTAATGATCCGGAATTCAAAGATCTGCTCAAGCGCATGAAACTGGCGGACCAATAAAATTCTTGGGGAGCACAAAAGCAACTATGAAACGAATCTGTGTATTCTGCGGCTCGAATCCTGGGCGACGAGCCGCCTACCGCGACGCAGCCGTGGCCATCGGACATCTGCTTGCCGAACGCAACCTCGAACTGGTGTACGGCGGCGCCAACGTGGGATTGATGGGAATCGTGGCCAACGCTGTTCTGGAAAAAGGAGGCGTGGTGACGGGGGTCATTCCCGAGGTGCTGGCCGCCCAGGAATTAGCGCACAGGGGCATCCAGAACCTGCGCGTGGTGGGCTCCATGCATGAGCGCAAGGCGCTGATGGCCGATCTTTCCGATGGCTTCATCGCCCTGCCGGGCGGGTTCGGCACCTTCGAAGAATTCTGCGAGATCGTCACATGGTCGCAGCTTGGACTGCAGGAAAAGCCCTGCGGGCTCCTCAATGTAGAGAACTACTACCAGCCTCTGCTCGCGCTCTTTGACCACGCCGTAGAGGAAGGCTTTCTCATGCCCGAAAACCGCAAAATCGTGCTGGCACATCCCGAACCTGAGGTTCTGTTGGATACGTTGTTGACCTTCAAGCCTGTGTCGAAAAGACCGTGGCTCGACCGCGGCAACAGGTAACCGAACAGGCATCCCGGCGTCAAGCTTTCCGTTTGGGAACATTCCATTTTGGGACCAGGCATCAATATTTTCGATGTCTTATTTCTTGCCCATACACTCAGGCACCGCATAGAATTACTTCTGGAATCCCGGTTCATAGCTTTCGCGACGATGACTTAACGAGTGTTTCTCGGTGAGTCAGAATCCTGTTTCCCTCGTCAGACTTGCTGCCGCCCGCGATTCTGACCCTGTTGGTTGAGGCATCAAGATGAGCTCCAAGAAGATGCTGGAAAAAATGGCCATGACCGCCAAAGCGCGCGCGTCTCGACGCAGCGCAAGATCCACTCCAACGCCTGCAATGCCCTCACGGAAACCTGCTGATTCCGCGACTGTAACGATTCGCGTCCTCAATGGCTCCTCGTACATCATCACACCACCGCATGGTTTCAAAGCCTCAGCCATGTATTGGGAATATGTACTCCGGAATCGCATACGCTGGTCACAGAATGAGGAGGCTTCGAAGTCAATTTTCGATCGCAGTGTCAAGACGCTTGAGGGCCTTGGCCTGCATGAAGCACGATTGAAAGAGATCGCCAAAGCTAGGGTCATGGAGATTGACATTCCGTACGTGACCGAGGACGAAGGTTGGGAGCTACGCATCTTCCCCTGGGAGTTCCTGCTGTTCACGGCCACCTCGAATGACCGCATCGGCCCTTTGATCGTGATTCGCCACGTGTGTTGCGCAGAGACTAGAAGCAAAACACAACGCAATCCTCCTAAGAGTGTAATGGTGGTCGAGAGCGCCCCGGGCCCCTTTGGGGAGATGTATTCCTTTACTTCGGAGCGCCGGCTTGTGGAATCGAACCTGGGCCTGGTGAAAGTCCCCTGCCCGCCGAACCCCACGCTACAAAGCCTGAAAGAAATCGTTGTGCACGGTAAGCCGGACGTCATTCATCTGGCCGGCATCGATTCCCATCAGGGCGAGCAGTTTCTAAAAGCGCAGGAGACCGAAGTGTGGGACGGCTACCTGATGGCTGGCCCCGATGGCAGCCCGAACAATGTCACAGCCGAACAGCTAGCAGAGGCATTGAAAGGCCACCGTCCGCGGCTGGTGGCCTGCAATTTCTGGAACTCCGGTGCGCGCGTGGCAGCCATCATCGCTGCGCAGACAGCCGATGCTGCCATTGGATTTCAGGACGAAATTGACGACCGGATTGCTGAAAATTTTTTTGCGACATTTTACTTTGCCTGGCGCGCTCTTCAGTGGGACCTGCTCCGCGCCTACCGGGTTGCTGTTGGGGCCAGTCATTTTGGCGGCGCTGTCGTGGTCCTTTGGAGCGCTCGCTCACTATTGTCGGGAGTACAGGAAAAGCCGCTGCAGCTTGACACCACCCAGGTCGGCGAAGTACGCAAGAAAGCTTCGCGGCGGGACATCACCAAAATGGACGCACATGACGTCCTGGACGTGGTAATCAAGCTCAAGGACACGGTGAACTATTCTCTGTTGCAAAACAATGAAAATCTCTTTGAGGAGTTTTCGGTCCGCAAGCTTTGCGATGGTCCCATCCGTGGCATCGAAGTCGAGCTTACTCTTTATGTTGGCGGCGACAGCTTCCCATACAAAACAGTTTTCGATACGGAGGAATCCTACGTCCCATTGGCGTCGAAAATACGGTTCCCACTGACCTCGACCTTACTGCGTTCGATCCGTGAGAGTGTCAACAGCGTTATTTCAATCCAGGTCAAGTGGAACGGCCAGACACGATATCTCGACACGCAGCCAATCAAACTGCTGGCCATTGATGAGTGGGTCGACACTCAGGAACTCGATGCATATCTTCCGTCATTCGTTTTTCCCCGGGACCGTGCCGTGGCGAAGATTATTGACATTGCACAACGTTACCTGATGGCGCTGAACGACGACGCCGGCGCTGGATTTGACGGCTATCAGGGCTTTACTCCTAATGCAAAAGATCCGTCTGCCACCGTGGACCTGCAGGCGCGCGCGATCTGGGCAGCTCTCAGCTACGATCTTCCCCTCAGCTACATTAACCCTCCGCCGTCGTTTACCGCGTCATCGCAGCGTCTGCGCACACCTTCGGATGTGATCGAGGGCAAGCGAGGTACCTGTATTGACTTGGCCCTGCTATTGGCTGCATGCCTCGAATATGCGGGAATTTATCCAGTGATCTTTCTCCTCACGGATCATGCTTTCCCAGGCTACTGGCGTAGCGAGCAGGCGCGTCAGAACTTTATTAATATGAGCAGCAAGCCGGCAACTACAAGCATGGAGGTCAGCCTGCCAGCGACCGTCACTCCTTCTGCCCGGACTCCACTAAAATCCTGGGTCTTTACGAATTATGCTGAAGTGGTTCAACTCGCCCGTCAAGGCGATCTTGTGCCTATCGAAACCGTTTGGCTCACGCAGCACGAGGGCTTTTGGGATGCAGTGGATGAAGGCATGAACGACCTCCGCAGCAAACGCGAGTTTTCCAGCATGATTGATGTTCAAGGCGCTCGCTCTTACAAAAACCCTGTTACGCCGCTGCCAATCCTGGGGGCATCCTCATGACTCCGTTTACATCTCCATCCGATCCCAATGCCACACTACGCGACCTGATTTACCAGGAAGGCGACAAGGTTGGGGTGTACTCACCCGAGAACTATCCCGACGCCGAAATTCCTATCCGCCAACAGCGGCGAATGCAGCGGCAAAGCGACTATGACGATCCCCGGCTGGCTATGACGCTGACCGAAGTGGACGGCGTATTGCGCTGGAACGATGGCTACGGATACCGGCGAGGCACCGGGCTCCGGCGCTCGCGTATGGGGCTGGGCATCGAAGGAGAGATCATAGCTCCAATCAATTTTGAAAAGCTGGAGCCCTCCAAGATCGGCGACTACCTTAAATCCTTAGACCAGAAGCTCACGCCCCAGTGCAATTTTGATGTTCCAGAGCTTGGAATGCGGGAGCTAGTAGATGGCACCTGGCAAAAGCCCGGCGCGAAACCCAACGCAGACGGCCGTATCCTTCTCTTTATCCATGGAACATTCAGCAAGAATGAAATGTTCCTGCAGGAGTTCGCAAAAACGGCTGAAGGCCAGGAGTTGCTGAAGAAAATTCAAAGTAAGAAAAACTACAATCAGGTGCTGGGATTCGACCACGCCACATTAGCTCTCAGCCCGGTACTGAATGCGATGGATCTGGCGCGCATCTTCGCGAATTGCAAAGCGGACGTTGACGTGATCTGCCACAGCCGCGGCGGATTGGTCACAAGGTGGTGGTTCGAGCAACATGACAGCAGGGCTGGCGGCGAATCGCGCGCCGTTCTTGTCGGCTCGCCGCTGGCGGGCACCAGCATGGCTGCGGCTCCAAGATTGAGGGCAGCCGTGAACCTGCTTACTAACGTGGCGCGCGTGCTGGAGAAAGCAGGCGGACTGGCATCAACCACTTTTCCTATCTTTACAGTGATCACCGGACTGCTCCGGGTGATTGCCTCAGCGGGAACAATCGCTGCCAAGACTCCGGTCTTCGATGCGGCTGTGGCACTTGTCCCTGGCCTTTCGGCGCAGGCATTGGTCCGCAACAATGAAGAACTGAATCGGCTGAATCGCGATTGCACTGCCGTACCCGGCTACTTTGCGGTCCGCAGCGACTTCAAGCCCGCTGATCCCGGCTGGGAATTCTGGAAGTACTTTGTCCATATCGGCGACCGGGTGAAGGATTGGGCGGCCGACTTGGTCTTCGACGGGGCAAACGACTTGGTTGTGGACACAGCGTCAATGACCGTGCTTGCCAAACCTCCACGGCCCGTGTCTATCCAGAAAGTTCACGACTTTGGCCAAAACGGCAAGGTGCACCACACTGTCTACTTCCGCCAGCCGGAGACTGCTACGTTCATCGAACAATGTTTACAGTTGAAGTAGATCCCCGGTTTGCAGCTTTAGAAAATGTTGGAAATAGTCGTGCTGTCATTGCTGGCTTGAGAATCTTTATCCAAGATAAACACTATCTTCGGCTGGCTGGTGGAATAATTCCATTCATGCGCAGATATTCCACCATCTGTCCATAATGATCGAAGCTGTGCCAGGTCAGCATAGTAGCCATAGCCAGACGAGGCATCTTGCTCTTGGGATTCCATGGGCTGGTGATCATTTCTGTTGCGTTCTGATCGTTGACCGTAGCGACTGCGCGATGGGCCGCGGCAAAGGAGTCTCGCAGTAGCTTCAAGACGTCTTCCCTGCTCTTGATATCATCAGGGCCGTTATCGAGCGTAGGATCAATTTGAGGTTTTTCCTGCAACAATGCCGATGAGAGAGCAAGATTGGTGGCAGCTACGTGCTTGATCTGGAGTGCGAAGGTACGCACGCCCGTAAATTCGCCATTGGTCGGAGCGAAATTGAATTTATCTTCCGGCATGGCTTCGGCTGCGGGGACAAAGTCCTTTTCCAAAGTACTTAGCTGCCGGTCGAGCACCTGGGCGATGGTCGGCTGTGAGACAGCCGGTTGTGGAGTGGCAACAGGTTGCTGTTCTTTCGGCTTGTCTTTTGAATTGCCCTGGGCCATCGCTCCAGCCGCCAATATCAGGGAAAACAAAATTGCCATAATCGCATTTTTCATATTCGTACTCTCCTTAGCGCAAGCAATTAGGACGTTCAGCCTTGGGATTGGTAAGCAGCCGGAACTTGTTTTGGTGGATTTTTTTCGTCAAACGGCCATTCGCGATTCTTCCAGGCGCGGACGAAAAAAACAACCAACCCGGTCAGAAGAATCACAGCAGCATAGCGCAATTCCCTGGCAAAATTCTTGCGAAAAACCAAAATATATAAAAATCCTGCAATGGCCAGCACTGCGGGAAGCGGATACAACCACATGCGGAACGGCCGGGGAGCCTCAGGATGCGTGCTACGCAGAATCAGCAACCCAATTGATTGCACGAGAAACTGAATGACAATCCTGATCACCACCAGGGCCGCGATGACATCCGCCAGTCGCAAAAAGCAACACAGGATTGCAACTGCGCCCAATGCTATGAGCGACACATGCGGAATCTTGTGCACGGGATGAATCCGCCGAAATATTTTGAAATAGTTGCCATCCATGGCAGCGGCGTAGGGCACGCGCGAATATCCCAGGAGCAGTGAAAACACCGAGGCAAAAGCTGTCCACATAATAAAGAGTGCGGCCAGAACTCCTGCCCAGTGGCCATAGACTCGCTCCATCATGGTGGAGATCACGTAGTGTGTATCGGATTTCGCGGCCGCTTCCAGTTCGCGCCAGGGCAACACGCCCAGAATGCTGATGTTCATCACGATGTAAATCGCACCGACCGCGGCAATGGAATACACCAGCGCCCTCGGAATGGTTCGCACGGGATCTTTGATCTCGTCGCCCAAGAAACAGACGTTGTAATAGCCCCAATAGTCATAGGCGGAAATGAGCAACGCAGCTCCTAATCCCAGCAGGAACCCTTTATCCAGGTGAAATGCATGGGGAGGAAAATCAAAAGCCCGGGCAGCGCTGAAATGTGTGAGACCGGTAGTGATGACCCAGGCGATGGTGCCAAGCACTCCGCCCCACAGCAAGAGGGAAAGCCTGCTCACAAGCGCGATACGCCGGTAAAGCAGAATCATCGCCAACAGGCAGGCGCCAATAGCGACACAAGTTGAACCATTTGCCAAAACACGAATTTGCAACATTCCCAAGAACGGCAGCGAAACGGAGAGCGTGTGCTCCAGCCATGCCGGGGTCAGCGATGGAAACAAATAGGCGGAATACAGCGCCAGCCCGATGCATCCCGATGCAATGGAAAGAGGCGCGCTGAAAGAGAGCTGCCAGATGAAGAGAAACGAAAACAGCTTTCCCAGTTTAGACCCGTAGATTTCTTTCAAATAACGATACGAACCGCCCGAGCCCGGCATGGCCGCACCCAGCTCAGCCCACACCATGCCGTCGCACATGGCGAGCATGGCACCGAGAATCCAGCCCAACATGGCCTGCGGGCCCGCCATGGCGCTGATGATCAGCGGAATGGTAATAAAGGGGCCGACGCCGATCATGTCAATCATGTTCAGGGCGGTCGCACTCAAAAGCCCGACATCCCGCCTGAGTTCTGATTTTTCTATGGTCATGAGATCAGCATCAGTGCTCGTGTCCCGCAGAGAGAAGATTCACATACAACCGGATCGCGCCCGGAACACCGGCGGGAAGCTGCCGGAAGAATGCGTATCCGGTGTAGATGTAAGTTCCTTTTCCTGCTTTCGCCTCCAGCAATCCACCTTTGAGCGGCTGTTCGCCGGGGTCGCTCGAAGCCAGCAGCGGCTGGAATTTTTCGTCCCATTGCCCCATGAAATTCACGCCACGCTCCTGTATCCATCCATCGAAGTCGTGGGCTGAGATCTTGTTGGGGGAATTGAAAACCGAATCTTGCGGAGCCAATACCTCAACCGGCGCCTCTTCTACACTCACCCGCTGGCGGCTGAGCTGCGCAGGATAGGGAGTGTATTTGCCCGTGTTGAATGCATCCACATCAAAATTATTTTGCACCAGCAGGGTGCCGCCCTGGTTTACGAAATCGAGCAGACGCTGATTATGCTTGCGCACATCTTCGCGGGTATCGTAGGCGCGTATGCCCAGAATGATGGTGCCATAGTGATTCAGATCGCCGTGCGCCAGTTCGTCGCTACTTATCAAACGCGCATCCAACCCAAGCTGTTGCAGAGAAGACAGAATGTCATCCCCCGCGCCTTCCACGTAACCAACCTTGAGGTTCTCAGGCAGAGCAACTTTGACCACGCTGATCTTTTGAATGGACGGCTGATAATAATAAAAGGTGGCAATGTCGGGCCGCCCGACCTCGCTAAACCCTTCATCATATTTTTTGCCTTTGTATTCCAGTTCGGCGCTGATTTGGGTGCGGGTTTCACTCAAAGCCACCGGCTCAACTTCAAAGTGAGCAGTTTTCTCGTCGCCAGCTTTATCGAATGTAACCTTCTGCGATGCCGGGCTCACATGCCAGCCATTGGGAACTTGAAGGTGCACAATCGTCTCGGCTGGTGTAGAGAGGTTGCTGCGAATGATTACGTCTTCATCCATGGGCGATTTTTTGCCTACCGGAATCACCGCGGTAGCGTGCTGCATCAGCACAGAAAAAGCCGGCACTACCGCCAGCGTTGTCGCTTTGCCATTGACGTCGGCAATGGCGTCGGCGTGAATCACGGCTGCTTTTCCGAAGAACTCATAATTGGCGTGCGCCTGAACCGGTGGAGGCGGAAGCGGCAAGGTCTGATATCGCGGATCGTCAATGGTGAAAACATTTTCTTTATCCGGCTCGTTGCGATGCCAGTAAGGACGCGTGATTTCGGCATTACCGGGCACGGTCACCGTAAAGTCAACGCTGGCTGATTCCCCCGGCGCCAGTGCTTTTGACTGTGTTCTTGGTTGGGCAGGAGTGGGTTTCTGCTGCCATCCCTGGGGCAAATCCAAGGTAATCTGCTTCACTGTAACCGCGTGCTTGCCGTTGTTCTGCAACCGGGCGGTGAGTTTGACGGGTTCACCCGGCACCAGCAACTGCGAAGATTTATCGCGTGAGACGCGGAAGTCAAGATCCAGCGCCAAACGAGATGCCTCTTCAAACTGCTGCGATTTTGTCCTGAGGTTAAGCAGCAAATCCTGCCTGGCCTCAGCGGAGAGGGTTGACTGCTCCACCTGGGGAATAAGTTTGTTGAGCTGGTCGCCCGCGGCCAGCAATGGCTCAGGAGAGCGCGAGGCAATTGCCTGATCAACATTCGCCTCAATTTCCTTTAACGCGGGCAGCAGGAACAGCACCTGAGATTCTTCCGCTCCCAGGCGGGCAACAAGTCCGGGGAGCGTAGTGTCAATACCATCGAAAAAATCCTCTTCACGTTTATTCGGGTCAGGCTTGCTGGAAAATACGGATTGCACCAGCTTATAGGGTCGGTAATTGGGGCCTGATCGCGCCGGAAAAAACGAGGCGTTCTGCGATTTTTGCTGGCTGTATCCTTCGATGCCAAACTGCGCGTAAGAGGTACCGAGGTCAGGATCAACCGTTCCTGCCTCAAATCGCACCGTGTAGTCTTCACTACCGCGCATACGGATGTAGACTTTCTTCACCTGCCAGGGCAAGAGCCCTTCTTTTATTTGTTCGGGAAAGCGCTTGGGATCAGCCGCGGCCTCCACGGCTTCAGGCGTGAGGATACCTGAGGCCTGATGATGTCCGTGACCATCGCTGGCTGTGCCGGCCCACGCGGAAGCGACCACATCGGGACGAAACTCGCGGATCACGCGCACCATATCGGCCAAAGCAATCTCGTGGCCTCCCCACTTCTGAAATGTCTCCTCGGGAGTTTTGGAATATCCGAAATCGGCAGTACGGGCAAAGCGGAGATCCACGCCGTAATAACGGGCAGATTCCAGCAGCTCGAGCGTACGCAACACGCCCAGTTCATCGAAGAGATTGCTTCCAGTTTTGTTCTGTCCGCCATCGCCGCGGGTCAGCGACATCAACATCACCTTGGCGCCTTTGCCGCGTGATTCGAGGGCCAGCATGGCGCCATCTTCGTCGTCAGGATGCGCGGTGGTTTGCAGCAGGCGTGCGGTTGTTTTGAGCTTCTTTAGCGCCTGGTCAAGGCCAGGCGAGCCAGTATCCTGCGGCAGGCGTTCGCGACGTGGCGTCACCAACACCGCCTGCTGTGAAAGAGCAAAGCAAGTTAGTAATAGAAGAGAAAGTACAACCCGAAAACGGCGAGCCCAAGAGATCAACCCATGCCTCCAGACAGCGGACTTAAGATTCAGCGAAATCAAACGGATACCAATTAGACAGCCCTGCCGCCGGCAAAGAACCAAAATTTTAGTTGAATTGGCCCCGATAAGAAAGCAGCATAGCAATTCATCAAACATTAACAGACGATTTGTATGATCTTGGCTGCATTTTTGCAGACGGCGCAGTAGTTCTGGGCTGCGTGTAAAATCCTAGTGCCTTCCTATGAAAGGGTTGGTTGAATATCACTATGTGTTACTGGATTCATTGGATAAAGACGAAAACGATAATTGCCGTCTGCGCCTGCTGCTTGATCGCCCTGGCGACTGGCTGCCAGAAATCACAGGAGCAAAACCAGGAAGCAAGTGTGCTGGCCGCTCCGGCCTCAACTCCAGCCGCCACCGCAAGCACAACTTCGGCAAACAATTCCGATCCGGTCTTTGTTGGCGCAGGTGATGTGGCCAGTTGTGACGATCTGGCCGGGGCTAAGGCCACGGCCAAACTGCTGGATTCGATCCCGGGCACGGTTTTTGTCGCGGGTGATCTTGCTTACCCCGACGGTAGTGCCGAGCAGTTCGCCAACTGCTACGGCCCCACATGGGGACGCCACAAGGCCCGTACACGGCCCTCGCCCGGTAATCACGAATTTCATGCCGGTGGGGCTACGCCTTATTTCGAGTATTTCGGGGCTGCTGCAGGTGATCCCAAAAAGGGATACTACAGCTACGAGCTGGGCGCATGGCATGTGATCGTCATCAACAGCAATTGCTCTGACCTGCCGGGTGGCTGCGCCAAGGATTCTCCCGAAGAGCAATGGCTGCGCCAGGACCTTGCCCAGCATCCAACCGCCTGCACCGTGGCGTATTGGCACCATCCTCTGTTCAGCTCGGGCAAGGCGCACGGCAATGATCCCGAGATGAAACCTTTCTGGCAGGACCTTTATGCTGCCAACGCGACCCTTGTGATCAACGGGCACGATCATGACTACGAGCGCTTCGCTCCGCAAGACCCTGACGGCAAGGTGGATAACGCGCGCGGCATCCGCGAGTTTGTTGTCGGAAGTGGCGGCAAGAACAGCCATCGCTCATTTGGCGAGACCAAACCTAACAGCGAAGCCAGAAACGCCGATACCTACGGAGTGTTGAAATTGACTCTGCACCCCAAGAGCTATGATTGGGAGTTTGTTCCGGAAGAAGGCAAGACGTTCAAAGATTCGGGCAGCGGGGTCTGCCATTAGTCCCCACTTGCTAGCTTATGGTTGAAGTGCCCAAAATCGCGTCCGACCCCCGTCATTATTGGCGAGAATCGATCTGGGGTGGGGGACTTGCTGGTAATACAGTACTCAGTTGTCAGTACTCAGTACTCAGAAAAAGCAACCGCAAAAGCTCTTCGCCGCAGATGAAAGCAGATCAACGCGGATTTTAGAGGATTTGCGCGGCCCGGGCCTCCCCACTTGCTGGCTTGTGGTTGAAGTGCCCAAAATCGCGTCCGACCCGCGTCATTACTGGCGACAATCGATCTGGGGGGAAAGTCGAGATCGGGGTGGAGACTTGCTGGCTAGTACTTCTGTAACAGTCCTCAGGACCAGAATCCCGAATCGCAAATGAGTTTTCAAAGAACCTCAAGGGCTAAGAGCCCCGCATTCTTGAATGCCTAATGCAAATACACGTCTAGGCCAATGATGGCCTGAGATGTCCAAGAAATCAATATTTTGATATCAGATTGGCACCATGAGCAGTCAGACGCGTTTTCGGCCATCTCGGCGTTGGTCACGGTTTGCGCGCAACGATAAGCCACCACAATTGGTCGTCACCGGGCCGGTCTATGAAATGATCTTCTCGCTTGACGATCTGGAATCCACTGCCGCGAATCTCAGCCTCAACCAAAGCTGGGGAAATATGGTGATGCTCCGCTTCATCACTACGGGATTCTCCGTTCTCCGAGCGTGGCCCGCGGTCTAGGATGACCAACCGCCCGCCTGGCTTGAGTGCTTGGAAGACGTGCCCCAGAATCGTTTTTGAATCGGTCAGTTCATGGTAGGTATTTGCAATCAGCACTGCATCCACACTTCTCGCGGATAGATGCGGATCGTTTGGTTCCCCAAGAATTACATCAATATTGTGCTTCCCGTCTATAAAAGCCCTGGTTCGCAACACAAACAACGGAAATTTCAGGATATCTACTGGCAACACCTTTCCTGATTTGCCGATCGTACCGGAAAGCTTCAGTGTGAAGTATCCCACTCCAGAGCCGAGGTCTACTACAACGTTTCCTTCTTTGAGATTCAGTTCCTGGATCACGTCGGCTGGCCGTTGCCATTGGTCGCGTTCGCGTTCCACCGCGTCTAAGCGGCTTAAGGTTTGAATCGCGTCGTAAACAATGCCAAGAACAACCAGCGTCAAAACAACACAAAGAGCAAAGATTGTGACTCGTATGCGATATCGCCGCTGAAGTTTGCGCTCGTCAGGCTCCGGCTTGGCGGTGATCTTCAGATGACAACCTCTCGCCCTAGAGCGTCTTCAGGGTTAATGTAGATTTTTCTAGCGCTCCGCTTCGCTGCGCGCATGCCCTTCGACAAGCTCAGGGCAGAGTGGAATTCCTCATTTTCAAGAGCTTAGCGGCACGGCTGAAGCCGTGCCCTTTCGAAACAATGCGAACCATGAAAACGCTCTAGCAACAAGCATAGCAAGCGAAGCGGCACGAATTCATTTGGACGGCGCAGAATTCTTCAGAGGATATTTGCCGTCCAGTGCGAGATTCAGTTCGAGCACGTTGATACATGGCTCGCCGAGGAAACCGAACTGGCGTGCCTCGGTATGCTGCCGGACCAGTGTCCGAAGGTCATCTTCAGCGATACCCCGAGCCTTAGCTACACGAGGAACCTGGAACTCGGCCCCGGCTGGCGTGATGTGCGGATCAAGGCCCGATCCAGAGGTTGTGACCAAATCAATGGGAATAGGTTTGCCTGGGTTCTCCGCCTGCAGGGTCGCGACGTCACCTTTTACACGGTCAACCAGCTTCTGGTTTGTAGGCCCGTAGTTGGTGCCACCGGAATTGGTGGCATCGTATCCGTTGCCGGCTGCCGATGGGCGAGTGTGGAAGTAACCTGCACCCGTAAAGGTCTGGCCGATAATACGCGAACCCACCGTCACGCCATTCTTTGGAATCAACTGGCCGTTGGCCTGGTCCTTGAAGGCGACTTGAGCCAACAATGTAACAGCCAGGGGATAACCAATTCCCAAAACGACAGTTGTGACTACGGTATAGAGAATAGATATAACAAGGTTCTTTTTCATGATTCCTCCGCTCAGGCCAACCCAACCGCACGAATAATTATGTCAATGATCTTGATTCCAACAAAGGGCACAATGATCCCGCCCACACCGTAGAACCACAGGTTGCGCTGCAGCAATGATTCCGCACTCATCGGTCTGTATTTGACTCCGCGCAGCGCCAGCGGAATGAGCGCGATGATAATGAGAGCATTGAAGATAACGGCTGACAGAATCGCAGACTCGGGGGTTGCCAGATGCATGATGTTCAGCGCATTCAGTACCGGAAACGTCCCCGCAAACATGGCTGGGATGATGGCAAAGTACTTGGCCACGTCATTGGCAATAGAGAATGTGGTGAGCGAGCCTCGAGTCATCAGCAACTGCTTGCCGATTTCAACGATCTCCAGCAGCTTGGTTGGGTTGGAATCAAGGTCAACCATGTTGCCGGCCTCTTTGGCCGCTTGGGTGCCGGTGTTCATAGCGACACCCACATCAGACTGCGCGAGAGCGGGCGCGTCATTGGTGCCGTCACCGGTCATGGCAACCAGCTTCCCCTGTGCCTGTTCCTGTTTGATCAGGTCCATCTTGTCTTTGGGCGTGGCCTGCGCTAGAAAGTCATCAACTCCTGCTTCCTGGGCGATAGCGGCGGCGGTGAGTGGATTGTCGCCGGTAATCATCACGGTGCGGATGCCCATGGCGCGAAGTTGGGCGAAGCGTTCGCGTATGCCACCTTTGACAATATCTTTCAGGTGGATCACGCCCAGCGCACGAGCGTTTTCGGCAACCACCAGCGGTGTACCTCCAGAACGAGCAATGGTCTCCACCGTCGTCCGAACCTCCGGGGGAAGATAGCCTTCATTCCCTTTGAGAAAAGCCTCAATCGCGTCAGCGGCCCCCTTGCGAATCACCCGTCCATCAAAGTTCACGCCCGACATGCGAGTGGTCGCACTGAAGGGAACAAATTCAACCTGGCCATCGGCAAGTTCACGGCCCCTCAGCCCATATTTCTCCTTGGCCAGGACTACGATCGAGCGGCCCTCGGGGGTCTCATCGGGCAATGAGGAAAACTGCGCGGCATCAGCAAGTTGATCGTTGGTGACTCCCGGGGCAGCGATAAACTCCGCTGCCTGGCGATTGCCAAGCGTAATGGTTCCGGTCTTGTCGAGCAGAAGGGTATCAACGTCCCCGGCTGCTTCAACCGCTCTCCCGGACATGGCCAGCACATTGTGCTGGACCAAGCGATCCATACCGGCGATGCCAATGGCGGAGAGGAGGCCGCCAATCGTCGTAGGAATAAGACAAACCAGAAGTGAGACCAGAACAAAAACGGTCTGGGGAGAACCGGAATAAATTGCAAACGGCTGAAGTGTCACGACAGCGAGCAGGAAGACCACTGTGAGTCCTGCCAGTAAGATATTCAAAGCGATTTCATTTGGGGTCTTCTGCCGCTCGGCGCCTTCGACCAGGGCGATCATGCGGTCGAGAAAGGTTTCGCCTGGATTGGCGGTGATCTTTATCTTGATCTGATCGGAAAGAACACGAGTCCCACCGGTCACGGCACAGCGATCGCCGCCAGCTTCACGGATCACGGGAGCGGATTCGCCGGTAATGGCGGATTCATCCACCGAAGCCACGCCTTCTATCGCATCGCCATCGCCCGGAATCATCTCTCCGGCCGAGACCAAAACCAGATCTCCGACGTGAAGCTTGGAGCCGGAAACCTGCTCGATCTGCCCGTTGGGCAGAAGCCTGTTCGCAATCGTCTCCGATTTGGCTTTACGCAAGGTCTCGGCCTGGGCTTTGCCTCGACCCTCGGCCATGGCCTCGGCGAAGTTGGCGAACAAAACCGTAAACCAGAGCCACAAGGTGATTTGCAGATCGAAACCAAATGCGTGACTGTGCTTGGTGATATCTCGAATCAAAAGGATGGAGGTAATCACACTGCCAACCTCGACCACGAACATCACCGGATTGCGCATCATGACTCGCGGATTCAGTTTGACAAACGAATCAATCAGCGCCTGGCGGATGATCTTCGCATCCCACAATGATCTGGATTTGCTTTGTTTCGTTGACATAGAGTCCTCTTAGAAAGTCTTTCCTGCATGCATCAGCAGGTGTTCGAGAATCGGTCCCAGACTCAGCGCCGGGAAGAACGTCAAAGCGCCCACGATCAGGATCACGCTGACCAGGAGCACGGTAAACAACGGCGTTGTCACCGGGAACGTGCCTGCCGATGGCGGTACCGCCTTTTTGCGGACCAGGCTGCCAGCCAATGCCACCATGGGCACCATCATGAGAAAACGCCCAATGAGCATGGTGAATCCTCCGGCGATGTTGTACCAGAGGTTGGGTCCCAAGCCAGCGAAGGCGGAACCGTTGTTGCCGGCCATGGAACTAAACGCGTAAAGGATTTCCGACAATCCGTGCGGTCCGGCGTTGTTCAAGGTCGCAAGACCTGAAGGCGTCAGGGCTGAAATCGCGGCCATAACAAGAATAATGAGTGGAAATATGAGCACGTACAGCATGGCCATCTTCACGTCATAGCTTTCGATTTTCTTGCCCAAATATTCTGGAGTGCGGCCTACCATCAGGCCGGCAATGAACACCGATAGCACCACAAAAATCAGAATTCCATACATGCCGGCGCCCGTCCCGCCAAAGACGATTTCACCCAGTTCGATGTTGACCAAGGGAACCAATCCGCCAAGCGGTGTATAGGAATCGTGCATGGCATTCACAGCGCCGCAACTCGCGTCCGTGGTTACAGTGGTAAACAAAGCGGAGTTGGCGATGCCAAACCGCACTTCCTTCCCTTCCATATTGCCGCCAGGTTGCAATGCCGAGACGTGCTGGTCGGTGCCTTGTAGCAAGGGATTGCCTTGCGACTCCGCCCAATAGGCCACCACCACGCCTGCGATAGACAAAATCGCCATGGCAGCGAAAACCGCCCAGCCATGCTTTTGCGAGCCGGTCATGCGCCCCAACGTGTACGTGAGGCCTGCCGGTATGACAAAAATGGAAAGCATCTCCAGAAAATTCGTGAACGGAGTGGGATTCTCGAAGGGATGAGCACTGTTGGCGTTGAGAAAACCTCCGCCGTTGGTACCCAACATCTTGATGGCTTCCTGGGAGGCAATCGGGCCCTGCGCTATGGTTTGATCCGTCACTGTATCCATGACCGGTTTGCCGTCAGGGGTAACGACAGGTTTTCCATCCTGTCCAACTCTTTGCACCTGCTGCGGCTCCAATACCTTCACTGTGTCATACGCTTTGAAGTTTTGGATCACGCCTTGTTGGACAAGCAGCAACGCATAGACAATACAAGCGGGAACCAGCACCCACAGGAAAGTGCGGGTCGTATCCACCCAGAAGTTGCCAATGGTGTCTTTTTCACGGCGCGCAATGCCGCGAATCAGAGCAATTGCCAGTACAATTCCAACCGCAGCCGAAGCAAAATTGTGATACGCCAGGCCAGCCATCTGTGTGAAATAGCTCATGACCTGCTCGCCAGTATAAAACTGCCAGTTCGTGTTCGTAGTAAACGAGGCGGCAGTGTTGAAGGCAAGGTCCTGCGGGATGGCGGCAAACTTTTGCGGGTTCAACCAAAGTGGCAGCCACTGCTGGGTGCGCTCAAATACGTACAGCAACAGCATGGAGACGCCACTGAACAGCAGCATGGAGATGCAATATTCGGTCCAGCGCATCTCGTGGTTTTCATCCACCCATGTGAGCTTATACAGCAACTTCTCCATCGGCCGCATGACCGGATCGAGGAATGTCCGTTCACGGTTAAAGACCTTCGCCATGAAGACCCCCACTGGCTTTGTGACCAGCAGCACGACGACGAAGTAAAACAGGATTTGCAACCAGCCGTTGAGTGTCATTAGAACTTCTCCGGACGCAGTAGCGCATAAACCAGGTAGACCATCATCAGGCAGGTCACCGCCAACATGATCATAGTTTCAAGACTCATAAGAAGCCCTCACTTGAGCTTGTCGCAAGCCAGCGTGTAGGCGATTGCGACTGCGAAAAACCCGAACGTGAATAAAACCATCATTAAATCAAGCATGTCTGCACCTCACCAAGCATTGGTCAAAAGAGCGGCAGCGTACTTCACTCCCGGGACCAGTTCTCCTATTCGGACCGTCCACGGTGTTCTAAAGATAGAACCCCGGGCATAAAAGAAGCATAAACAATTCGTGAACACTCCATAAAACCAGGAATCACTTCGGGAACCCGCAAACGATATCCAACCCAAGGTTCCGTCAGCAGGTATTTGGGATTCTCCGGGTTCCGTTCAATCTTCTTTCGCAACCGATTCACAAAAACCCGCAGATACTCTTGCTCTCCTCCATGGTCCGAACCCCAGACCGCGGGCACAGGAAATTGCAGCACGCGCGCGCTGAAAGTGGGCCTCTCGCCCGCAGGCGAGACTAAAGCGCTGCCGAATTGGTGTTTCGGCAAAGTCTGTTCGACTTCGATGACACGGGTGATCAGCAGTCGCCTCACGGGCTGCTCTTTCCCGGCTTGATGCAAGCCGTATAAACAAACCAGAAGGCAACCAATCCCTAAGGTGCTGATAACGGCAAGAATTACGATGCTAGTCATAGCATCACCTCCCATGCGCTACAGTCGTTACTCAAGATCACTGCAGCACTAATCTATTGGAGCGTAGAGGCTATAAAGATCGGCTAAGAAGTTCATAAAAAAGTTATAAAGATGCAGCGTATGGGAAGTAAAGATGTCACTAAGTTCTTGTTTTACAAGTTTATTCACCTGGATCGAAACGGTAGCCAATCCAGGGCTCAGTGATGATGTAATGTGGAGAGTCTTCCTTCTCGATCTTTTTTCGCAACTGTCCTATAAAGACGCGCAGATATTCCGGTTGCTGCACACTCTGGCCTCCCCAGACGGCGTTGAGCAGCGCGCGATGGGTGATCACTTTGCCGGGGTGTTGGGCCATATAAGCCAACAATTCGAATTCTTTGGGGGTAAGGTGCACTTCCCGGCCACGCACGGCAACAGAATGCGCTTCCAGGTTGATGTGGAAGTCGCCAACTTCAATCGAGGTTGCGCCCTTGGGCAGGGCAGGAACGCGCCGCAGTTGCGCCCGCACTCGGGCCAGCAGTTCGTTCATATTGAAAGGCTTGGTTACGTAGTCGTCGGCGCCGGAATCGAGCGCTTCAATCTTGGTGCGCTCTTCGCCTTTGACGGAAAGCACAATAATGGGAATTTGTGACTGGGTGCGAATCTTGCGGCACAGCTCAATTCCGGTCATGTTGGGCATGGAAAGATCGGTGATCACCAGATCGGGGGCCCAGTCTTTCATTACATCCAGAGCAGCATCGCCATCGTTGGCGACGCGAAGATCATAGCCGTGCGTGGAAAGCGTGGTACGCAACACCCGGGTGATTTGGGGCTCGTCATCCACTACGAGGATATGGCGGGGTTCGCTCATAGTTAATCAGTGTCTCTTAATCACTCTCCTGGGTGACGATGTGCATGTCCACCGGCGGAGCATTGCGCAGGAATCTCTGGACGGCGGAAAGATACATGTATTTTCGCCAGCCGCTTACAGCTGAGCGGCCGAAAACAATTTGCGTAATTTTATATTCACGCACGAAGTCAGCCACGGTTTTGGCAACATCTTTGCCCTTCAAGCGAACCACCGT